>Ga0208561_100422_pt1 | contig 9426 bp, 6 predicted proteins | sample Shrwel1BS1Day9_FD_187536 | JGI IMG/M metagenome (GOLD analysis project Ga0208561, IMG submission 187536) | Subsurface microbial communities from deep shales in Ohio, USA - Utica-3 well 1 S-1-Day9 (SPAdes) (version 2) ... | reverse complement strand
TAATAAAACTATTGCTGAGCTTGGCAGCAAACGAAGATATCCCATTAGTCTTGATAATATCCCTGACAAACTTGAAAAGGCTTTGATTGCAGTTGAAGACAGCCGTTTTTATGAACACGACGGGATAGACATAAAGGGAATCGTCAGAGCATTTTTCGTAAATCTTAAAGCAGGCCGTATTGTGGAGGGAGGGAGTACCCTAACTCAGCAGCTGGTCAAAGTTATATACTTAACCCCGGAAAGAAAACTTAAACGAAAAGTGAAAGAGGCTATACTGGCCTACAAAATAGACAATTATCTATCCAAAGACAAAATTCTGGAATTGTATCTGAATCAGGTATATTTTGGCAGAGGTGCATACGGGGTGGAGGCTGCAGCACGTTTTTATTTCGGAAAACATGCAACAAATCTGACTTTAGCTGAATGTGCGATGATAGCCGGACTACCGAAAGCACCCGGATATTATGCCCCTCATGTTAACCCTGCCGAAGCCAAAGAAAGAAGAAATCATGTGCTTTACAGGATGTATGAAGAAGGTTTTATTACAGAAAGTGAGTACAATCAGGCATCAAAAACTGAAATCGATATTATTGACAGCAGACCGAAAAAAAGAAGAACAGCCAGTTATTTTGTTGATTATGTGATAAACAACCTTGAAAAAGAAATGAATATCAAAGACTTAGAAAACAGAGGCTACGAAATTTATACTACTTTGAATATGAAGTTTCAAAGTATAGCTGAGAATGCAGTGAAAAAGAATTTGGCTGATGTGACAAACAGGCAGGGGTATTTCGGCCCTATAGGAAATGAAAGTGAAAGTGATATTGATAAAAAATTAAAGGATATTTCATATATTACAGATACGGGTAACTACATTCTTGCCAAAGTCTCTGACGTTGGCAGATATAAAGCTGAAATAAAGATTGATAATAAAACTGCAAATATTTTTCTGAGAGACTGCAGATGGGCACATCCTTACAAAGGAGACAGCAATAGATTAGATGATTTGAGGACAATTATAAAAGAGGGCGATTACATCCTGGTAAAAAATACAGGCACTGAAGATGAGCCTTACTATGAACTTACTCAGGAGCCTCAGGTTGAAGGCTCGTTTATGGTTATAAATCCTAAAACAGGCGCAGTTCTGGCTATGGTGGGTGGTTACGATTACGAAAAATCCATGTTCAACAGAGCGGTGGATGCAAGAAGGCAGGTGGGAAGTTTATTCAAACCTGTAGTATATTCCGCTGCGATGGAAAATGGTTATAACCCCATGTCTTTGGTGTTTGACGCACCTATTATAAAAACTATGGAAAATAAGAAGGAATTCTGGCGTCCTGAGAATTTTGAAAAGGAATTTTACGGTTTTACAACATTGAAAAAGGCACTTACTAAGTCCAGAAACGTTGTTACGATTAAACTGGCTGATCAGATCGGTGTTTCCACAATAAAAAAATATGCCAAAAAATTTGGTATAACTTCAGATTTTGAAAATAATCTTTCGATAAGTATCGGTTCAGGCTCAATTTCACTAAAAGAAATGGTTTATGCGTATTCAGTTTTTCCTAATATGGGAGAAAGAATGGAACCTTTGTATGCAACCAGGGTTGTTAACAGAAGCGGTGAGATAATATATGAAGAAACGCCTGCTGTTGCAGAAAGGACATTGAAACCTGAAACTGCCCAGATTATGACAGATATGCTGATAAATGTTATCGAAAACGGAACGGGGCGCAGGGCGAGCCATATACACAGGGTTATGGGAGGCAAAACAGGTACGACAGACGACTATATTGATGCCTGGTTTGTCGGCTTTACACCTAATTTAACCGTCGGCAGCTGGACGGGATTTGATGATTATAAAACTATTGGGAATCTGGAAACAGGTGCCAGAGCTGCACTGCCGGCCTGGATTGATTTTACCGAAGATGCAGTTAAATACAGGGATTATGCAGTAATGCCTTCAACAGATAAAGTTTATTATTATAAAGTGGATAAAGAAACACATAAGATTACGGACAGCTACTCCGAACAGTATTCCTTTGAGCCGTTTTACCGGAATCCGGAAGAACAAAAAGTTGTTAAGTAATTTATGAGCAATATAAATAATGTCCTGTTCGAGCATTTTGATTTTTTGGGAATGCCTCTTGTTGCAATCGAAAACAATAAGATTGTTCAATATAACAGCAGCGCTGAGAATCTTTTCCCAAAATTCATCAAGTCGGGCATTCATGACATCCCTTTTTTCCTCAGTAATAAATTGGCAACCGATGAAAAACTTATTCATATCAATCAGGAAAAGTTTTTCCTCAAGTCCGCTCAACAGGAAAGTGTAGTTTATGTGATTTTATTTCCGATGGATGAAATTTTCTCTGAATATAATAGTTTTTTTGATATAAGCTCTTTTTTGCATGAAATAAAGAATCCCCTGACTGTTATCAATGGAACGGTTCAGTTGTTAAAAAATAAAAGCAAGGATAACTACACTCTTAAATGCACTGAGATAATAGATAATGAATGCAGCCGTCTGGAGAATTTTGTAGATGAATTCGGATTTATTCTGGATATAAATCTTAACTATAAGGAATTTTATATACTCGAATTTTTTGAGGAAATGCTCACCTCTCTCCAGATTTTATTTAAAAATGTCAGTTTTTCTACTGAGATATCAACCGATTTGAAAAAAATAAACGGTGACAGGGATAAGTTGTACAGAGCATTTTATAATATTATAAAAAACGCTTGTGAAGCGAATCCCAACGGAAAAATAAAAATATTTTACACGATAGATACCACAATTAAATACAGAGATTCCAATAAAAAACGATTGTCATCGATGGCAAAATTTACTATTATTGACGAAGGTGGAGGGATTCCTGAAGATATTCGCAATAAAATTTTCACACCCTTCTTTACGACAAAAAGCAAGGGAAGGGGATTGGGACTTATTATAGCCAGAGAAATTATTGAAAAGCATAAAGGCAGATTGAGCTTTTATTCCCAAAATAATATAGGAACAGTTTTCACAGTGTTGTTGCCGATATGAATGAATTTTTAAAAGTACTGGTAATCGATGACGAAGAAAATATTTTGTGGCTGCTTAAAGAAGGGCTGGAGAATGATTTTATTGAGGTTCTGACAACCACAAATATCGAACAAGCTGTAAATATCCTCGAACGTGAACATATTGATGTCTGTCTTGTGGATATATTTCTTGATAATGCAAATGGTATTGAATTGGTTGACAGATGGAAAGAAATTTATTCGGGAGTAAATTTTATTGTTATGACTGCACAGAATACCAGCTCCAATGTTATTAACTCAATAAATGCCGGTGCACTGGACTTTTTCCCTAAACCTTTTGACCTTGAAAAACTTCAAAATAAGATTCTTGAAATATGCAAAAAAACAGAGGCCGAATCCTCTGTGGATAAAGGATTCGTTTACGACTTTCAGACTTCCAGCCAGAAGATGCTTGATATTTATAAGCTTATTGGACGAATTGCGAAAACAAACATAAATGTTCTGATACAGGGGGAAACCGGCACGGGTAAAGAAGTACTGGCAAGAATGATTTATGAGAAAAGTAACCGTAATGACAAACCTTTTGTGGCTATAAATATGCCCGCAATCCCTGATGAACTGATGGAAAGTGAATTGTTCGGCCATGTTAAAGGTGCTTTTACCGGAGCGGTAAGTGATAAGATAGGAAAATTCGAACAGGCTAACGGGGGCACAATCTTTCTGGATGAGATTTCAGAGCTCAATTACTCTCTGCAGTCGAAGCTGTTGAGAATACTGCAGGAGAGAGAACTTAACAGGCTCGGGTCAAATAAAACTGTAAAATTGGATCTCAGGATTATTGCCGCCACTAACAAAACTTTGGAAAATCTTATAAAGCAGGAGAAGTTTCGCGAAGACCTCTACTACAGACTCAATGTCGTTTCTATGGACATTCCCCCGTTAAGGGAGCGCAAAGAGGATATTCCCTTCCTTGTCAATCATTTCCTGAAAAAACACAGAGATTTGAAAGGTGATGTGCTGTCAATAGGCGAGGATGCCATGGAAAAAATTAGAAAATACACCTGGCCGGGTAATATCAGAGAACTGGAAAATGTTATGCAAAGTGCCATAATACAGGCATCCGGAAGTGTTATTACTGTTGATGATCTTCCTCAGAAAATTTCAAAAAATAACGTTCTGAACGGTTACAGCGATTCGCTGTTTTCCCAGCTGTATAAGCTGGCACAGGACATTGTAGATGCGGAAAATCTTTCCCAGAAGAATATGGCATTTGACGAATTCTGCCGTATAACGTTAAAGCCTCTTTTTGAGGCTACATTGATGGAAACAGACGGAAACAAGTCCCTTGCGGCTAAAATCTTGGGTATTAACAGAAATACACTGAGAAAAAAAATAAAAGAGTTGAATATTGAGTAAAACAAAAAACGAAATTTTAGAAAAACTGAAAAGCCTGGGCAGGCCTCTTAACTTAGACGAGCTGCAACAGGAATTGTCAATTGAAAAGAAAAATCTCCGTAAAGTTTTAAGATCCATGATTATTTCCGGAGATATTGTCAAGCTGAAATCCGGTAAATATGCCAAAACAGATGATCTTAATTTACATACGGGATATGTAGACGGACATCCCGACGGCTATGCCTTCTTTGTGCCGGAAAAGGAAGATATGCAGGATCTGTTCATTCCTCCCAAAAGATTAAACGGTGCCGTTCATAAGGACAGAGTGGCAATTAAAATTGAAAAATTTAAGGGTAAAGAAGAAGCACATGTGGTGAAAATTCTTGAACGTGGCTTCAAACGGATTGTCGGGAGAGTGGAGAAATCCAAGTATTTCGCTTATGTTGTCCCTTTTGTGAAGAAATTTTATGGAGATATATATATCCCAAACAGATTTTCCAAAAAATTAAAAACAGATGATGTTGTCGTTGCCGAGATTATTCAATACCCGGAGAAAGGGAAGAACGCAGAGGGAAAAATAGCTAAAAAACTCGGGGCTCTTTCAGATAAGGGTATTGAGAATAAAATTGTAATGGAAAAATACGAATATAAAAGGAAGTTTCCTAAAGATGTCACTAAGGAGCTTCATGAAAATTCAAAAGCATTGTTTGAAAATCCCGGCGAAAGAAAAGATTTAACGGAGTTATTTACCGTAACCATAGATGGCGAAAGTGCCAGAGATTTTGATGATGCTATCTCTATTCAAAACAATAAAAGTGGCGGATATAAGCTTTACGTTCATATTGCCGATGTGGCTCATTTTGTTCAGCCTGATACAGACCTGGATAAAGAGGCATATAACAGAGCCACAAGTGTTTATTTTCCCGAGTTTGCCATACCTATGCTGCCTGAGAAACTTTCAAACGATCTCTGCAGCCTGAAACCGCGAGTTAAGAGACTTACCCTCACAGCGGAAATCGATTACGATTCCTATGGAAACAGGGTTTCATCTGATATATATCAGTCGGTTATCAGAAGTAATTACAGGCTTACTTATGATATTGCTTATAAATATATAACAAAAGAAGAAATTCCCAAAAATAAAAAGCTGTCAAAACTGCTCGACGAATCGGCAGCTTTGGCAGAGCTGTTGATTAAGAGAAGGAGAAAGCAGGGGACAATAGACTTTGATCTGCCTGAGGTTGAGTTTCTCTTTGACGATAACGGGGATTTATATGATCTCAAACCTTTGGAGAGAAACGTTTCTCACAGACTTATAGAGCATTTTATGATAGAGGCAAATGAGGCTGTTTCCGAGTTTCTGGAGAAAAAACTTGATATTTCTATATTCAGGGTTCATGACAGTCCTGATCCAGCTAAGATTGAAGAGTTTGTCCAGACCTGTAAAAGGTTTGGAGTTGATGTAAAAACCCCTGATGAAATAACGCCGAAAAATATTCAGAGGATATCAAGCTTAATTGAAAACTCACGTTTTAGTTATATTCTGAGCTCACTTCTTGTCCGGACGATGCAAAAGGCTGTTTATTCCACAGAGAATATAGGGCACTTCGGTCTTGCCTCAGAATCATATACACATTTTACCAGTCCTATCAGACGGTATCCGGACATGATTGTCCACAGACTTTTGAAAATGTTATTGTATAACTATAATTTTAAACCTACAAAGAGTTTTATGAACGATGCAGCGGAACACAGCTCTGTCATGGAAAAGCAGGAAGAAGATGCTGAAAGGGAAATACGCCAGTATAAAAAGCTGCGTTTTCTTGAAACACATGTTGATGATGTATTCGACTGCCACATAAACAGGGTGGCATCCTCCGGTATTTTTGTATTCCTGCCTAAGATGCTTCTCACCGGCTTCCTGCCGATATCAGGTATCGATGATGATTATTACGTTTTTGACCCTGAAAAAGAGTATCTTGTTGGTAAAAATTCGAAAAAAATGTATAGAATAGGGGACGTTCTTCAGGTTTCGGTTGACAGAATAAACTATGATTATTTAGAAGTGGATTTCAAGCTGGCATAGCTCAGTAGGTAGAGCGATGAACTCGTAATTCATAGGTCGCCGGTTCGATTCCGGCTGCCAGCTTCTTTGTTATCAGTAAGTTACAAGGTTAAAAAATAGCAAGAGAAAGGCTTTATTGTTGCTTGTAAGCACATTGTAAGCAATCGGTAAGAAAATATTCTCTTCTGTGCCGCTCTGCTGTAAGTTTCTTCTTAGGGTGTGAGCGTATCATCAAACCGCCATATTTTGCCTGTGTTATACGTTATGGGTTTTTTGTGATAAAGAAGACTTGCAAAATGAAAACTTGCATACATGGCTCTATTTTTGGCCAATATGAACGTTTAAGGGTTTTTGTTATGCTCTCTCTTGTTTCTATGGTTATTTTTCCCTTTTTAAGCGTGTCGGTAAATTCCTCATAACCGTTTTTGAGTTAAACGTTTGAGAAAATAGAGGGGTTATATATACCCCTCACTTATAACATGCTGGTACTGCATCATCACAACGTTTTTCAAAGTCTGCGAGTGTTTCCCCCGGCTCTCTTATAAGCGTGTCACCGCCCAAAATAAAAGCTGCTGTTGGCTCTTCATAAGCTGCACATATAAAGATAACGCTTACCTTGTCTTGTTCGTTTGTTACTCTGGCCTCAATTTTTTCTAATCTCTTTTTTTGCTTTTCGGTCATCATTCACCCTCTCTTGGATAACCGGCTCCAACGATTGCCGGGTGTGGATCAAAAACAAGTAAACCGTAAGCTTTGGTTTTAACTTCACCGCCCGTTTCTTTTTTCTCCAGTAACTCTTGAAGCTCGCTATTAGTTAGCAACTCAGCGGCTATTATTGGTGTTCCTTTTTGCTTGTGCCTTTTTTCAATTTTGTCTAACCTCTTTTTAAAACGGCTCATTTAATACCCCCTTCAATTCTTTTTTCGAGTTCATCAAGCTTTTTTTCGATCTCGCTATCTTTCACAATTTGAGAGAGTATAGAACATAGATAACTGAATGTTCTCGCTTTACCCTCGGTTATTTGATCCTCATCAAGATCATTGGCAACTTTAGCCAAAAAACGCCTGATGTCTTTAAGCGTGTTTAACCTCTTCATTCTAACACCCCCGTAGGTCTTAAAGTAATTGCTTTGTATATCTAATTTTTTAGTTACCTTTTGTTTACAAAATCCCTTCTTTTAGTACCGCCTTACAAAAGAAAAATTCTTTTTTTTGAACGGCTAACATTAGCATAGCGTTACACCGTTACACCCCCTATAGGGGTGTGTAACGTTTGTAACGGTACTATGCACCGTAACAAGTTGTAACTGTAACGTTACTGTAACGCTTAGTTTATCCACACTAAATCCTTGTCAATGTAAATTTTTTCGAGTTCAACTAATTTTTTCTTAGCCCTGCTAAAGGCTGTTCTCTGGGCTGGAACATCATTGCCTTGTGACAATCCAATATTGTTACACTTGTTACGCCAATCTCCGATATTAGCCTTACCTTCCTCTGCAACTTCTATCAGAGCATCAAAGGCTATCCTGGCTTGTCCTTCAAGCGGCTTTTGATTCTTGCGAATGAGCGGGTCATATTTTGGCACAAGTGAGTTTATCGGGTCGCCTTCTTCTGAGATAAATCCCGTTGACGTTATTTCCATTGTAAAGCCCATGTCTGAGAAAGGTTCGGCATCCTTCATTTTCTCGCATCTTAGAATTACCTCATTTTTGTTCTGGCTGATAGTTTCAACTGCAACATCTACCGCACCAAGCAGGGCAGAGTTACCCCTTGCCCCTCGTGATTTATCTTTTCCGCTGTGGTGTATAAGTATGAATTGACAACCGTAAGACTGCGTTAGTTTATCCAAGTTGTTAATTATTAGATTCATGTCTTTAGTGCCGTTCTCATCTCCAAGCATTGAGCGGGCTAATGTGTCAAAAACAACAATCTCCGGTTCATGTTTTGCCACAAGGTCAGATATGTTTTCAAAATCATCCGGGCTGTCTATCCTTGCCACCTGTGGCACGTTGATAAAATTCTCTGTAACTTTTGTGTTGTTAGCTATCTCCCACGCTACAAACCTTTTGGCACTCCCGGCAGCTCCTTCACCGGTGATATATAAACATTTTTTCTTTTTGGTCTTTTTGCCGTGCCAATCTTTGCCTGTGGCTATACTTAACAACATATCAGTAATTAAAAATGATTTATAAGTGCCATAATTTCCGTAAATTATAGACAAGTTGGCTGTTTCCGGTAAAATATCCTTAACAATACAACCGAGAGAAAGTGTTTCCTCAAATTTGCCTTGAATATCTTTAGCAAATATGGCATTTTTTATTAAAGGGTTTGTTTCTTCCGGGGCTGTTTCGGTGGCTTCCGTCAGCTCCGGGTCTTTTTCAAAAGTATCTTTTGGCACCCAGTAAGCATTATCTATCAGCTCCCGGATTTTTTCACGCTCCCCGGCTTTTAAAAGATCGTTTAAGTCTTTAGGATCGTTCCCTCTCCACGGGATTATATAAGCCCCACCAAGTAATTTAATTGTGTTTACTGCGGCTTCATAACCTGCTGGGTCATTATCATAGGCTAAAACAATTTTTTCTTTGTAAGGTAACGCCTCAATTTTCCTGTAAAGATTGCTTGCACCTGTGGCAATTCCTGCTACATCCGGCATAACATCAACAACGCTCAGAGCGTCAATTACAGACTCCACAATAACAATTTTTTCAGCGTCCTTTGTCTTAGCTCCACAACTAAAAAAATAATTGTCTGAGCATTCACAACCTTTCTCAAAAGGCTTTGAGCCGTCCAAGTTAAGATATTGTTTAAATTCTCGCTTACCGTATCTGTGCTGATAACGTGCAATGACGGCTTTGTTTGTTAGTTCAATATTTCTGGCGGCTGTGATTGTTTCCTTTGATATACCCCGCCCTTGTAGGTATTCAAAAGCCTTTGTTGTGACAG
>Ga0208561_100420_pt1 | contig 9452 bp, 8 predicted proteins | sample Shrwel1BS1Day9_FD_187536 | JGI IMG/M metagenome (GOLD analysis project Ga0208561, IMG submission 187536) | Subsurface microbial communities from deep shales in Ohio, USA - Utica-3 well 1 S-1-Day9 (SPAdes) (version 2) ... | reverse complement strand
TAACAGATATTGCGGTCAGAACTTTTCAGCTAAAAACAATTGTGAATGCTGAGGAATTAAAGGCAAAGGCTGATATCTTTATTGAGCCAACTGGAATTGAAAAATATAATATTTTGAACACCAAATATAGCCAGGAACTTTATGATCTCGGTTATAATTATTGTAAAAATTTAGAGATAGAAATCTAAAAAAAGTTAACTGGAGTTGATTTTGAAATAGCTTCAGAATTAAATCATTGCCTAATTTTATCTTTAAAATTCATAGAGGCAGCCGTTTAACAATAATTTAAAATCCCTATTTTGACAGGCATTATAGGCTTTTTTATTTAAGAGTAAAAATTTGACTTAATAAAAAAACAATTATATAATTAAATCAGAGTGAATAAAGATTTTCTATTAAAATATAAGCAATTCAAAATTTAAAGGGAGGTCAGATTTATGAGCGAATATCATGAACCAGAAGAAAAATTAACGGAAGAAGCGATTGATTATCATCGTATTATCAAGAGTGTGATTGAAGAATTAGAGGCAGTTGATTGGTACAATCAAAGAGCAGCTGCTACAAATGACCCTGATATTAAGGCAATTGTAGAACATAACCGTGACGAAGAAATTGAGCACGCCTGTATGGGGCTGGAATGGCTGCGCCGTAATAATCCTGTCTGGGATGAAATGTTAAGAACTTTCCTTTTTACAACAGCAAAAATTACTGAAGTTGAAGAAGAGGGTGAAGGTGGAGAAGGCGCGGAAGAAGACGCCTCAGCTTCCACAGGATCTCTTGGTTTGGGTAGTATGAGAGGAGGAGAATAAATGGATATTTTAAAACGATCATTAGCACCATTTGCAGCAGAGGCTTGGGATTTCTTAGATGACGAGGCAACTGATGTATTAAGTCAAAAATTAAAAGCACGTAAAGAGGTGGATTTTCTAGGCCCTAAAGGTTTAGAATTATCCTCAATTAATACCGGTCGTTTCAGTCCTGTAGGAATTGAAGATGTTGAAGGGGTAACTTATTCTACAAGAGAAGTACTTCCCCTGGTAGAGCTTAAAGTTCCTTTTACAATGAAATTAAGTGAAATTGAAGCTTTAGCTCGGGGAGCAGAAGATGTTGATACTGATGAATTAATTGAAGCTGCTTCTAAAATAGCAAAAGCGGAAAATAAAGCTGTATTTTATGGTCTTGATGAAGTAAATATTGAAGGTATCGTTGAAGCTTCGGAATACGAAGAAGTTAGTGTCTCCGGTGGAGAAAAAGAATTAATTGCTGGGCTTTTAAAAGCACTTAATTTATTCGAAGAAAACAGTGTAGGTGGCCCTAAGCGCTTACTTTTAGGACCTGAGCTTTATTCTCTACTCTATGAATTAGATGATAAAGGTTATCCACTTAAACGTAAAGTTGAAGAAATGGTGGATAGTGGTACCGTATTAGTTCCTGATCTCGGAAACAGAGGACTTTTAATTTCTGAGCGTGGTGGAGACTTTGAATTAACTATTGGTCAGGATATTTCTCTTGGTTTTGAAGATAGGAATGGTGATGAGGTAGAATTATTTTTCCTCGAAACATTTACATTTAGAGTAAATGGACCAGAAGCTGCTGTTGTCCTGAAATAAGAATAAAATGAATTAAATTATAAAACCGTCTGCTGGATTGATTTTAGTGGGCGGTATTTTTTGCATTTTTAACAAACATCTGTTTGAAATAGCTGGTTTATTGTAGTATAATATAATTAAAGATATCAATAGTAATACAATCTTCATTTAACGTATATTTTGTTATTTTTAGGAGCTTCTCAAACTCCTTTCAGTCAAACATCGAGAAGCTAATTCCCTAAAAATAACAAAATATACTATTCCGATTGAATCATTACTATTGATACCTTTAATTATTGGGTTAAGATATTAAAAACAGCAAAAAACTAATTCCCCACTATTGATTAATTAGAACTATTCCGATTGAATCGTTTCTATCGAAGCGATTAATTATTGGGTTAAGAGATCTAAAACAGAAATAAAGATGCTGATAATTTATGTATTTTCTTTTGACAGGATTTTAAATTGAGAAATGAATCAGGATTAGAAGGGAAAAAAGATGGAACTTCAGAAAAAACTTGAAATTTTAAGTGATGCAGCTAAATATGATGTTTCCTGTTCTTCGAGCGGCAGCGGCAGTCGTGGTAACAGCAGCAGTTTAGGGAACACTAAAAATAGTGGAATTTGTCACAGCTGGACGGATGATGGCCGCTGTGTTTCCCTGCTTAAAATTCTTTTTACAAATTACTGTATTTATGACTGTCAATATTGTGTCAATAGGGTCAGCAGTGATCGCCCCCGAGCTGCTTTTACGCCGGAAGAAGTTGCTCAGCTGACTGTTGACTTTTATAAAAGAAATTACATAGAAGGATTATTTTTAAGCTCTGCAGTTAATAGAGATCCTGACTGGACAATGGAGCAGCTGCTGAGAACTGCCCAACTGCTGAGAAATAAGCATAATTATCAGGGATATATTCATTTAAAAGCAATTCCAGGAGCAGATTTCAAATTAATTTATCAGGCGGGCTTATTAGTAGATAGAATGAGCATCAATATTGAACTTCCCAGTGAAAGCAGCTTAGAGAAATTAGCTCCCCAGAAGAAAAAAGCAGGTATTTTAGCTCCTATGAAAGGAATAGGAAAAGGGATAGAAAATAATCTAATTGAGAGAAAAAAATATAAGCAGAAAGAAAAATTTGTACCTGCTGGTCAGTCAACTCAATTGATTGTTGGGGCCAGTCCCGAGTCAGATCGTCAGATACTATCACTTTCAGAAGGATTATATGATCATTTTAATTTAAAAAGAGTATATTATTCTGCTTATTTACCGGTGGGTAATTCTTCTCTTCTGCCTGCACTACCCGGCCCACCATTAAAGCGCGAACATCGTCTTTATCAAGCCGACTGGTTACTTCGCTATTACGGATTTAAAGCGGGAGAATTGTTGACTCCCAGCAGAGAAAACTTTGATTTAAAAATTGATCCTAAAGCAGATTGGGCACTTAATAATTTAGATCAATTTCCGGTAGAAATTAATACTGCAGATTATGAGATGCTGCTGCGGGTACCTGGAATTGGCCCAGTATCTGCAGCTAAAATAATTAAAGCAAGAAAAGAAACAAGACTAAGCCATTACAATCTAAAGAAAATGAAGATTAGTTTAAAAAGGGCTAATTTTTTTATTACCTGTAATGGTAAATATGCAGCTGCAGTCCCTTTTGAGAGTGAAATAATTTACAGCAGATTGGCAGAAAAAGAAAGCCAGCAGCTTTCCTTATTTACAGAAAATGCGGGCACTGAGCAGGAATGGGAATTAGATAAAGTAAATTAGAAAAGACAAAGAGGTAAATAATTATGAAATCAAAGTTAAATCAAGGAGCAAAAAAAGTATATGTCTATGATGGAAGTTATCAGGGCCTTTTAACTGCCTTATACTGGAGTTTTAAATTAAAGGAGATTCCAATTAAAATAATTCCGGAGTCAAAATTTAAAGATGATCTGTTTTATCAAAAAAGAAAAATAAAAACCGATAATGAGAAGGCAGAATTTTTAAGTGAACAGATTAAAAAGCATATTTCAAAAAAAGCTCTGCATAATGTTTTTCGGGCCTATCTTTCTGAAACTAAAAAAATAGAACTTTATATTTTTAGATATTTATTTACTGGTTTTAAAGTTGGTAAAAGTATAGACGAATTTTTAACCAAAGATTATGTTTTGAAAGTTCAGGAAATGTGTCAAAAAGTTGCTCGAGAAAGTCATCGACTTAAAGGGTTGATCCGCCTTCAGGAAACAGCTGAGGGTAAATACTATGCTGCTGTAGAACCTGATTATAGGGTATTAATATTGCTTGCTTCTCATTTTAAAAATAGATTTTCAACTATGGATTGGATAATTCATGATCTTAAAAGGGAAGAAGCAATTATTTTCTCAGCTGCAGATCAGGAGTGGCTTTTAATTAATTTAGAAAAAGATTTTATGCCAAAGTTTTCTAAAAAAGAACAGGAAATTCAGAATCTCTGGTGCTCATTTTTCACAGCAGTAAGCATTCAAAACAGAAAAAATCCTAAAATTCAGCAGCAATTTATGCCAAAAAAATATTGGAAGCATTTGATAGAAACACCAGGAAGCAGCAGGCAATTTAAATCAAATTAGCATTTACATTAATAAGATAAAATTATATTATAATAATTGAGAAAATAGAAATTAATAAATTAACTAGGATGATTGTGATGCAGAAAAAAATAATGGCTGTTTTTGGGACCAGACCAGAAGCAATAAAAATGGCTCCACTTTTAAAAGCATTTAGGAAAAATGATAATTATAAATTAATAATTACTGTAACAGCTCAGCATCGAGAAATGCTTGATCAGGTTATGGAACTATTTCAACTTGAAGCCGATTATGATTTAGATATTATGCAGGCAAGGCAGACTTTAAGTGGACTTTCAGCTAGAATAATTAAAAAATTGGATGGAATAATAGCTGCAGAAAAACCAGATCTTTTGCTGGTTCATGGTGATACCGCATCTACTTTTATTGGTGCTCTGACTGCATTTTATAATCAAATTGATATTGCTCATGTGGAAGCAGGTTTAAGAACACACGATAAATATTCTCCCTTTCCGGAGGAGATGAACAGACAGCTGACAGGAGTACTGGCTGATCTTAATTTTGCCCCAACTAAAAAGGCAAAAGAAAATCTAATCCTAGAAAATACTCCAGAAAATAAAATATTTGTAACAGGAAATACTGTTATTGATGCCCTACTTTCTGTTGTAGATGCTGATTATCAATTTAAAAATAAGCTGCTTCAGAATTTAGATTTTCAAAATAAAAAAGTAATTTTATTGACAGCTCACCGCAGAGAAAATTTGGGAGAACCTATGGAAAATATATTTAAGGCAGTCGATCGCTTAACTGCTGAGTTAAGTGATTTAGAGGTGGTTTTTCCGGTTCATTTAAATCCGGTTATTAGAGAACTGAGCCAAAAAATGTTGGCAGATAATAAGCAGGTCCACCTAATTGATCCCTTAGATTATTTGCCATTTGCCAATTTAATGGCTGGAGTTGATTTAGTTTTAACAGATTCTGGTGGAATTCAGGAAGAAGCACCTTCACTTGGGAAACCGGTTCTAGTTTTAAGAGACACCACTGAACGACCAGAGGCAGTTGAGGCGGGAACAGTGATTAAAGTCGGGACTGAATCTGATAGGATTTATCAGCAGGCATTTAAACTATTAACTGATAAAAAAGAGTACAGCAAATATGCGGCAGCTGTAAATCCATATGGTGATGGAAAGGCTGTCCAAAGAATTATAGAAGCAGTCGATTTTTACTTTGGATTTACAAAAAACCAGCCTGAAGATTTTAAAATTCGATAAATTTAACTGCTCTCAGTTTAACAATAGTTGCTGAGAGTTTTCTTTATTTAAAACAATAATTATTCTTAGTATTAGATAAATCAAAATATTTTAATAATCACGCCAAAATATTTCCAATCTGAAGCAGGATTTACCAGCTGTATATTGAATAATATAAAGTAGAGTAAAATAATTACTTAAAGTTAAGAGACAAAGGGATTTTCATTTTTGAAAAGGAGGTAATAAGATTGGATTTTAATATTGTAATTGCTGGAGAAGCAGGTCAGGGTTTAAAAACAGTAGAAGCAATGCTGACCAAAACATTTTCTCGTCACGGCTATTACTTATTCAGCACTAAAGATTATATGTCAAGAGTTAGAGGTGGACATAACTTTATGCAGATTCGAATAAGTGATCAAAAGCTTGAAGGACCAGATGAGGGGATAGATTTATTACTAGCATTAAATGAAGAAAGTGTAGAAATACACCGCTCAGAAATGAATGAAGATGGTACAATGATATCTGAGATAGAATCAGATGAAAATGATATAGTATATATTGATGCTAAGGGATTAGCTAAGGATGTCAATCCTCGAGCAGTTAACACTGTCTTTGTTGGAGCTGCCTTTAAAATTATGGGCTTACCAACTGAAGAAGCTGAAGAGGCAGTTAAAGAACATTTTGCAGATAAAGAATCAATAATAGAAGATAATTTAACCTTATTAAAAGCAGGATATGAAGCTGTTGAACAGCTTTATAATCTTAAAGGTCTTGGAAAAAAAGATGATAGAATGGTGATTGATGGTAATAGTGCTGTTGGTTTAGGCGCATTATTAGCAGGTTTAAGTTATTATGCCGCTTATCCAATGTCACCTTCTACAGGTATTTTACATTATGTGGCTTCCAAACAAGAAGAGTTAGGTATTGTAGTTGAACAGGCAGAAGACGAAATAGCTGCTATTAACATGGTACTTGGAGGTACTTACAGTGGTCTGCGTTCAATGACAGGTACTTCGGGTGGTGGTCTAGCATTAATGGCAGAAGGAATCGGTCTGGCGGGAGTTACGGAAACTCCAATCGTTATTGCAGATGTACAGCGTCCTGGTCCGGCTACAGGTTTACCCACCAGAACAGGACAGGGAGATTTATTATTTGCAGTTAATATTGCTCAAGATGAATTTCCATTAATGGTTTTGGCTCCCAAAGATCAGGAAGATGCGGTTTATCAAACATTTAGAGCATTTAATTTGGCTGATAAATATCAGCTGCCGGTTATTATTTTATCTGATCAATTTATTGGTGATGGTTCTAAGACTATAAAAGAAATAGATACAAGTGACATGAAAATTGAAAGACATTTAGTTGATCCGGCTGAAGTAGAAGGGGAATATAAGCGCTACAAATACACTGAAGATGGGATTTCTCCCCGTGCTTATCCAGGTCAGCTGGAGGATAATGTTGTCTTGTCAGATAGTGATGAACATGATGAATTTGCCCATATTGTTGAAGATGCAGAAACTAGAAATAAAATGGTTGCTAAAAGAAGCAAGAAAATGGCAAAATTAAAGAAAGAAGATTTACTTGAGCCAGATTACTATGGCCCAGAAGATCCAGACTATATTTTAGTTGGCTGGGGTTCAACTGCAGGTCCATTAACAGAAGCTAGAAAAATGCTAGCTGATGAATATAAAGTTGGTCATTTAGCTTTTAATGATGTCTGGCCTCTGCCGACCAAAGAAATTGAAGCAAAGGCAGCATCTGGAGCAAAATTAGTTTATGTAGAAAATAATGCTGGAGCACAATTTGATAGATTAGTTAGAAGTGAAACTGGAATTAAAGCAGATTATAATATCTTAAAAGATGATGGCCGTCCTTTCTCTGGCCGGGAAATTTATAGAAGATTTAAAGAAGAGGTGAGCAAATAATGGTAGATAAAAATATTTATCAGGCTGATCGTGAAACTGCCTGGTGTCCGGGATGTGGCAACTTTCCCTTAAGAACTGCTCTTTCTGAAGCTTTATCTGAAATGGATTTAAAACCAGAAGAAGTAACTATGTTTACTGGAATTGGACAGGCAGCAAAAATGCCTCATTATATTAAAGTTAATGGATTTAATGGTTTACATGGACGTTCAATCCCACCTGCAGTAGCTATGAGAGTTGCTAACCCTAAAATGACAGTAATTGTAGAGTCAGGTGATGGCTGTACTTATGGTGAAGGTGGTAATCATATACTGCACAATATAAGACGTAATCTAGATATTATTCACCTTGTTCATGACAACCAAATATATGGTTTAACTAAGGGCCAGGCTTCTCCAACAAGTATGGCAGAATTAATAACTCCTGTTCAAACTCATGGAGTTAATGCTGAACCATTTAATCCAGTTCGTTTTGCCGTTGGTATGAAGGCCAGCTTTGTTGCCAGAAGTACTGTTGGTGATCGTGAACATCTAAAAGAAATGATTAAAGAGGCTAAAAAGCACAAAGGTTATGCTTTGATTGATATTTTTCAGCCCTGTGTTTCCTTCAATAAAATTAATACTTATCAGTGGTACAATAAGAGAGTATATAAATTAGAAGATCATGATCCGACTGATCATGCTGCTGCAATGAAAGTTGCAGATAAATTTGGAGATGAAATTCCTATTGGAGTCATTTATAGAGAAGAAAAACCAACCTTTAGGGAACGAATTCCTTATTTAAAGGACAAGGCACTGGTTGATCGTGATGTAAAAGTAGAAGATATGGAATATTTAATTAAAGAATTTAAATAAAAAGTAACTTCTAGTTAATATTTTAATCTAAGAAATTTTATTGAATAAATTTAAGGAGGCTTATAATAATGAATATTTATGATTTTGCAATTGACTTTGAAATTGAAAACCGTGAGTTTTACGAGGAATGTGCTGCAAATACTCCGCAAGAAGATCTAAAAAAAGTATTTTTAGAATTAGCTGGGGAAGAAAAAAAGCATGAAAATATCGTGCGTCAGCTAAAAGAAAACAAAGAGGTAGATGAAGTAGAAGCTGGAATTCTACCTAAGGCTAAAGAAGCTTTTGCCAAAATTTCAGAAAACATGCCAACTGGTGACAGTGTGATGGCAGAAGAACAGGTGGATGTTTATAAAAAAGCTATCAATTTGGAAACAAAAAGTTATGAATTCTACAAAGAAAGAGCTGCAGAAGCAGATTCTGAATTAGTTAAAAATACTTTTAACCGTCTGGCTGAAGAAGAAAAGAAACATGAAAGAATTATTGACAGTATTATAGAAATGGTTGACCGTCCAAATACTTGGCTTGAAAATGCTGAGTGGAACCACCTAGAAGATTATTAAATTTATTAAATAACTAACAATAATTTATTATTAAGCAAAAAAACCAACAACATCTGCCGCCGGAATTTACTATAAATATGAGTTTATTTTACTGAACCTTATATTTGTTAAGTGAATGTGTTAAGTTGAAGGACTCTAATGATCTTTAAAAGATATAGAGTTTGTAAGCGTAAAACCAATTAATCTCCGGCTGCAGATGTTTTTTAAATAGTTGATTTTTAAATATTTGTGAGTAATATCATTTTTAATGTGATATAAATCATAGAAGAAAAAGTTAGAAAGTATATAATAGTACTTGAGTTAAGGATTTATAATTTAAGCTGCAGTTATATATTAAAAGAGCTGCGATAAATTACTTATTTCAAGAGGAGGAATAAAATATGTCCATGTTTTGTTATCAGTGTCAGGAAACAGCAAAAAATGAAGGTTGTACTGTAAAAGGTGTCTGTGGAAAAGATGCAGATGTTGCAAATCTACAGGATTTATTAGTATTTGTGCTTAAAGGAATTTCTGTTTATTCTGAAAAAGCTAAGGAAGAGGGTCTTGATCTTTCAGATAAGACAGCACCATTTATTATGGAAGGTCTTTTTGCTACAATTACTAATGCTAACTTTGATGCTGAAAGATTTGAAGATTTAATTGAAGAAGCTTTTGCTTTAAGAGATGAAGTTGAAGCTGAATTCAAAAAAGTTTATAAAGAAAATCACGGTGAAGAGTTCAGTGGAGA
>Ga0208561_100419_pt1 | contig 9456 bp, 9 predicted proteins | sample Shrwel1BS1Day9_FD_187536 | JGI IMG/M metagenome (GOLD analysis project Ga0208561, IMG submission 187536) | Subsurface microbial communities from deep shales in Ohio, USA - Utica-3 well 1 S-1-Day9 (SPAdes) (version 2) ... | reverse complement strand
GGCCAGGGTGCAACCGGTGCCATGGTATTCATTGCTGCCAATCCGCTCGACCTCCCATTCCATGGGGTCCGGTGCGTGGTTGAACAGTTTATTGATGATGTGAATGCCAGTACCGTGACCGCCGGTGGCCAGAACCGACTCACAGCCGGTTGCCATCAGGTTTTCGGCGGCGGTGGCAGCTTCGTCGCTGCCGCCCAGCAGTGCCAGTTCTTCCCCGTTGGGGGTGATCATTTCCGCCTTGGGGAAGAGCCGGGTTTTCATCGCCTCCATCAATTGGCTGTCCGCCAGATCCCCACCACCGGCGGCCTTGATGACAGGGTCGGCGATGACGGGCACGTCCGGCAGGGTGTCCAGGAATTCCACCAGAACGTCGAGCACGGCCGCGCTGCCCAGCGCGCCGGTTTTCACCGCGTGGATCGGTACGTCGCCGGCCAGACAGGTCAGTTGCTGGCGAATCAGGTCGGGATCAACCGCCTGGGCGCCGTGGACATTGTTGGTGTCCTGGACGGTAAGGCAGGTGAGCACCGGCAGTGGGTGCGCACCCAGGGACGTGATGGCCTGGATGTCGGCCTGAATGCCGGCACCGCCTGAGGGGTCAAGGCCGGACAAGACCAGGACATGGGGGCGAGTGTAACGCTTGTTGATGGCAAACCTCCTCAGAAAGGTCTTACGACCGCCAAAATAACCACCGCCAGCAGGATGAAGACCGGCAGTTCATTGAACCAGCGGTAAAAAACGTGGCTTCGGGTGTTCTTGTCGTCGCGGAATACCTTCACCAGGTGACCGCAGTAAAAGTGGTACCCAATCAGGATGGCGACCAACAGCAGTTTGACGTGCAGCCAGCCCTGACTGAAGTAGCCCGAGACATTGTAACTGATCAGCCAGACGCCAAAAATCACTGTCGCGATCATTGAGGGTGTGGTGATGCCCCGGTAGAGCTTGCGCTCCATGATCTTAAAGCGTTCACGGCCCGGCTCGTCCTCGCAGGCGGCATGGTAAACAAACAGCCGCGGCAGATAGAAAATGCCGGCGAACCAGCAGACCATGGAAATAATGTGAAAGGCTTTCACCCAAAGCATGTATCAGCTCCGTCGGTATTGGTAATAACTTTCGATGTGGGACTTGAGGACAATGCCGTAGACCCGTTGAATCATGGGGGCTACGTGACGTTGCACGTAAAGCGCCTCGGCCTGGGTGGTGTCGAATTCCTGTAGCGCCTGTTCCAATGTCGCCTGGTATTGTACAGGAGCCACGTCTCGGCGATTGGCGGGGATGGCCAGAAGATCAACGGTTTTTGGTGGTTCCCTGTCTTCCTCTTCAGCCTCTTTTTCGCAATCTTCCAGATAACGGGCGAGGTCGACCGCCGGCAACAACGCCGTGGGCCCCTGCTTGCCTTCCACCAATAACCATTTGGGTTCGGCTTTCAGTGCCTTGCGGGCTTCCTCATTGGTCAGTTCCCGTTCCGTTCGAAATATGGAGCGGTCCATGATTGCGCCCACGGAAACGCGCCGCAGAGCCTGAATGACGGGTGAATTCTGATAGCTCAGCCCCTGGCTTTTCAGGATGGTGAGGAACAGGGATCTTTTTCCGAACGCTTCGCTGGTCACCAGGCTGGCGGTGGTAATGATCAGCATGCCGGGCAGGATGATGTTGGGGTTGCGGGTCAGCTCCATCAGGGCCATCAAGGCGGCCAGGGGCGCTTGCAGGACCGCGCCCATCATTGCCCCCATGCCCAGCATGGCGTAGAAACCCACCGACGACGCCTGGTCGGGGAACAGTTGCGCGCCAACAAGGCCCATGGCCCCGCCAATAGTGGCGCCCATGAAAATGGTCGAGCCGATGACCCCGCTGGGCATGCCCAGACCAATGGTGAGCCCGGTAACCAGGAGCTTGGCTACCCCCACGCCAAGCAGCAGCCAGAATCCCAGCTGACCATTGATGGTGTCGCTAACCGTGTCGTAGCCGATGCCCATGGTTTCCGGCACAAGTACGGCGAACGGCACCATAAGCAGCCCCGACAGAATGATTCGCAGGAGCACTGGGCGATGGTGGAAACGCCCCATCTTGTCCACCAGGGAAATGAAGCTGGCGGCGGCGACTCCGATAATGACTGCAATGACCAGAACCCAGGGGATTTCCAGCAATGAATGCATGGTCAGCGGAGGAACGCTGAACGCCGGCTCGGTGCCATACACCGCCTGGGTCACAATTGCAGAGCTCACAGCCGCCAGGATGATGGGGGTAAAACCAGCAATGGTGTACTCCATCATGACCACTTCCATGGCGAAAATAACCCCGGATATGGGGGTGTTGAACGAGGCGGAAATCGCGGCCGCACACCCGCAGGCGACCAGTGTGCGGATACTGTTGTTGGGAAGCCGCATACGCTGGCCGAGCAGGCTTGAGAAGGCTGCCCCGAGATGCACTGCCGGGCCCTCACGGCCGGACGACTGGCCAGTGACAACCGTGGTTACCCCGGCAACAAACTGGACCATGGCACTTTTGAAGGATATGTAGCCTTGGTGATAGTTGAGTCGCTCCATGATGTGCACGATGCCCACCTTCCGGTCATGGATGGCCAGTCGATGTAGCAGTAAGCCAAGTGCGACGGCACCGGCGAATGGAAGGATGGCGCGGGTGAGGATGCTGAGTTCCTCGAAACTTTCGGAGTTGGCTCCGGGCAGGAAGTGTTCCAGTGGCCATTCAATGGCAAGGCGGAAGAGCAGAATAACGGTGCCCGTCACCAGCCCGGACAGTAAGCCGAGAACGGCCAGTTGGGGCAGGGCATCCACGCCGGAAAGTCTGCGCCGAAACACAGGGATCAGTTTTTCGGTAAACAGTTTCCTGATGTTACGCATGGACGCGGAATTCCGGTTGCGGAGCAATGGCCGATAAATCAAGGATTTCTAGCCCATTGTAGCCGCGCCCCGTTAGGGTGCAATAAGTCATTCGCGTAACATGGTAAACTAGTAGTGAAATACGACCAGACCACGTTGGAGAAGACTGTGATCAAAATAGGCATCGTTGGTGGTACCGGATACACAGGTGTAGAGCTGCTGAGAATTCTGGCAGTTCATCCGGAAGTTGAGGTTAAGTGCATTACCTCCCGTTCAGAGGCGGGGATGCCGGTTGCCGATATGTACCCCAATCTGCGCGGATATTTCGATCTGGTGTTTTCCGTGCCCGATCCCACGGTGCTGGCGGGGTGTGATCTTGTGTTCTTCGCCACGCCCCACGGCGTTGCCATGCGCATGATTCCGGAGCTCATGGCGGCTGGTGTGCGGGTGGTGGACCTTTCTGCAGACTATCGCCTTAAAGATCTCGATACCTGGGCGCAGTGGTATGGCATGCCCCATGAAACGCCGGATTGGGTGGCGAAGGCCGTCTATGGCCTGCCGGAGGTGGCGCGCGAAGAGATCCGTCAGGCGCAGCTTGTGGCTAATCCGGGCTGTTATCCCACGGCTGTTCAACTGGGCTTTCTGCCGCTTCTTGAGGCCGGCCTGGTCGATTCGGCGCGCCTGATTGCAGACGCAAAATCAGGCGCCAGTGGCGCTGGCCGCCAGGGCAAGATTGGCATGCTGCATGGCGAAGTGGGTGAGAGCTTCAAGGCCTATGGTGCGTCTGGCCACCGGCATTTGCCTGAAATTCGCCAGGGCTTGAGTGCAGCGGCCGGCCGGGAAGTGGGCATTACTTTTGTGCCGCACTTGGTGCCGATGGTGCGCGGCATTGAGGCAACGCTGTATGCGGAACTGAACGATGTTGCTGATTTCGAGCGTCTGCAGTCTTTGTTTGAGACACGGTATCAGGATGAACCCTTTGTGGACGTGATGCCGTTTGGCAGTCATCCGGAAACGCGCAGTGTTCGCGGCGCCAACCAGTGTCGTATGGCCCTGCATCGCCAGGAGCAGAGCAACATGGTCATCGTTTCCTCGGTGATCGATAATCTGGTGAAAGGCGCGGCTGGCCAGGCGGTTCAGAACATGAACATCATGTTCGGCCTGGATGAGGCGATGGGTTTGAACGCTCCGGCCCTTCTGCCCTAAGGCCCTTCGATGATTCAACATGCGTCGGGGGCGTCAGCGGGCGCCCGCCGTCACCGGTGGCGGTTTGGATTGCTGCTGGTGGCCTGTTCGTTGGTGGCCGGGATGGTGGGCTATGCCAGTGGTTTGTCGGAACACGGTGAGCGTTTCTCTGCCCTGAGTGCGCAAAACAGCGCGCTACTGGCACAGCTGAGTGATTTGCAGGGCAGGCATGGCGAGTTACGGCTGGAGCTGGTCCAGCTGGAGAGTGAGCAGGCAGTCGATGCCCAGGCACTGAAAGAAGCGCGGATGATGATCGGAGCGCTCGAAGCTCAGGTGGCGGAACTGGAGTCGGAGCTGGGGTTTTACCGAAGCATCATGGCGCCTTCGAAAAGTGAGAAGGGCTTGCAGCTGGGCGAATTCACCCTGACGCCCGTGGCAAACGGCAGCGCTTACGATTTGGCGCTGACGGTGATGCAGGTTGGCAATAATGATCGTTTCCGGTCGGGCAGGATTGCGGTGACTGTGAACGGTACCATTGCGGGAAAACCGATCGATTTGGCATTTCATGCGCTGTCAGAGTGTTCGGATGGGGAAGGGGTTAAATACCGCTTTCGTTACTTTCAGAACATTGAATGCCGGCTGACGCTTCCAGACGGCTTCGTGCCTGAAATGGTCACGGTTGCCCTGAAGGCCCGCAGTCGCAGTGAGCCATTGCTTGAAGAGGCGAGGAAGTGGTCGCAACTACTGGTTGGGGATTCTCCGAATAGTTGATTGTTTTACTCAGGAATACCATAATCACCGTCGGATTATGATCGCCGGAGGCAAACCTTGAGTGTAGTGCAACAGCAAATGGCAGCGCCGTTCTTCTTCAGTGATGGAGCGGTGGCCAAAGTACGTGAACTTGTCGAGGAAGAAGGTAATCCCGAGCTCAAGTTGCGCGTGTTCGTAACGGGTGGCGGGTGTTCCGGCTTCCAGTACGGTTTTTCCTTCGATGAAAACCAGGAGGAGGATGACACCGTTGTCGAGCGCGATGGTGTTAAATTGCTGGTGGATGCGATGAGCTATCAGTATCTGGTGGGAGCTACCATCGATTATCAGGAGGGGCTACAGGGCTCCCAGTTTGTGGTCCAGAACCCTAATGCCACCTCAACCTGTGGCTGTGGCAGCTCCTTCACGGTGTAATCTCAGGCTGGGTAGATAGCGCCCAGCACCCGTTCCCCTTTGGCGCCGGTTACGGTTGGGATGTTGCCCGGCAGCCCGTTCAGGGTCTGTCTGGCAAGCCAGGCAAATGCAACTGGCTCTACCCATTGAGGATCCAGGCCGAGTTCAGCCGTGGTCCTCAGCTCCACTCCTTTCAGGCCTTCTCTCAGCCCCTCCATGATGAGCGGATTAAATGTACCCCCACCGCAGGCGTAAACCGCCATGCTGCTATTGGCGGTTGGCAGTTGCTGGAGGATCGTGTCGATGGTGAGCTGCAGGAGGGTTCTCTGGACATCCTCGGGAGGTAAATCGTCGAATCGCTGCAGGTGGGTGCTGATCCAGTTCAGGTTGAAGCGTTCCTTGCCGGTGCTCTTGGGTGGGGTTTTCACGAAGTAGGCATCTGACAAAAGATCTTCCAGGAGTTCTTCGTTAACCTCGCCTTCCCGGGCCCACTGGCCGTTTTCGTCGTAATGTTTTCCGGTCTGATCATAACACCAGGCATCGATCAGGGCGTTGGCGGGGCCAGTGTCAAAGCCAGTGATATTATTTGTCTCGTCCGAAGGCAGCCAGGTCAGGTTGGCGATGCCTCCCAGGTTCAGGATGCAGCGATCCTGGGTCGCTGACCGGAATAGCCATCGATGAAAAGCGGGCACCAACGGCGCTCCCTGTCCGCCGGCAGCGACATCCCGGCTGCGGAAATTGGATACGGTGGTAATGCCGGAGGCCTCGGCAATGATGGCGGGACTACCAATCTGCATAGAGAATGGCGCCTTGCCCGAGGGTTGATGGCGGATGGTCTGGCCATGGCTGCCAATACCGAGGATGTCGCTGGGATCGACTCCGCTCTGCTCAATCAGGGTGTTGGCTGCCTGGGCGAAATGCTGGCCAGTCAGCGTGTCCAGCTCGCCAAGTTCATCCGGGTCGGCATGGTTGCGGATGGCCTGCAGAAGCCGTGCCCGGAGATCTTCGGGATAGGGCAGTGCGAGAGTTGATTGAATCTCCAGCCGATCTTCGCCAAAAGATAACAGTACGGCATCAACAGCATCCATGCTGGTGCCGGACATCAGTCCGATCCAGAGTCCTTTGCTCATTCGCTGGAAGCCATGGCAAGCTGGCGGGTGTGATCCCGGAACACGTCAAACTGGGCCAGTCGCTGGTCGACGGTCTGTTTGAACTGTGCCATTTCACTGCTCGGAATCGGCTTGGCGTCCGGCAGCTTAACGGTGCGGGAGTTTTTGGCTACGCCGTTGACGCGGAATTCATAATGCAGATGCGGACCGGTGACCATGCCTGATGAGCCCAGGTAGCCAACGGTCTGCCCTTGCTTGACGCGAGTGCCGTTTTTGATGCCTTTGGCAATGCCACGCATGTGTGCATAAAGTGTGGAGATGTTGTCTCCATGCTGGATGACCACTGTACGGCCATAGCCGCCCTTCCAGCCGGCAAATTTGATCCGGCCACTACCGGCCGCCTTGATTGGGGTGCCCGGAGGCGCTGCGTAGTCGGTGCCTTCGTGCGGGCGAACGACATCGAGAACCGGGTGCCGACGTTGCAGATTGAAGGGTGAGGATACCCGGGCATTGATGGGAACCCGCAAAAAGGCTTTGCGCATGCTCTTGCCTTCAGGTGTGTAGTAATCCTCCTCACCATTGCTGTCGGTATAAAGGAGAGCTACGTGCTCGTCGTTCCGGTTAACAAACCGGGCTGACAGTATGCGGCCGGTACCGAACTTCTTGCCGTCGATAAACAGCTCTTCGTAAACCACCTCAAACTTGTCGCCCTTGCGGACGTCGTAAACGAAATCGATATCCCAGCCGAAGATGCCGGCCAGTTCCATGGTGAGGCGGTCATTCAGGCCGGCTTCCTTGGCGGATAGATACAGAGAACCATCGATTTCACCGGAGACAAAGGTAGGGCGTACCTCGGGTTCCCGGGTGACGGTTTCGCCGGTAAAACCCTCGTCCTCTTTGGTGATTTTGAGGGACTCAAGCAGGCTGCGCTTGAGCTCTATGGCAACCAACTGATCTTTGTTGTTAGTGCCAAAGCGAATGGTTTCGCCGGCATACAGGCGCTGCAGTTTCTCGGCTTCGCCCTCACCATGAATAACCGACAGCATGATTCCGTCGTTGAAGCCGGCCTTGCCGAACAGAGAGGACAGGGTGTCTCCGGATTTTATATCGAATACTTGCCAGTCAATGTTGGCTTTAGCGGGTTCCGCGTTGGCCAGAGATCCGGATTGGCTCTCCGCCGGGCGCCCCTGACTGTCAAGGTAGGCGGGGTCCTGGGCCGGTAAATCGCTGGCGGTGATGTTCTCTTCCTGATCCAGGTTGATCGAGTAAGACATCCGCTTGGCTTCGACATCGGAGCTTGGACTCATAAGCACCGCTGTGCTTATCACGGCGGTCGCCGCGGCGGCCAGGGTCAGGTGGAGTTTGGAAAAATTCTTGAGCACGGAGTCACCCATTTCAATCGATATACCAGCAGCTTGTAACGGCTAGTTAAGGCTTCTGATTAATTGTAGTCCATCAGATTACCGTATATGACGAAAGCAAGACAGTCTTCAACATTACGGTTCACGTTCCCTGCGGTCGAATCCCTTTGGCTGACACTGCTATAATGCCGCGCCTTAATCATTCGGTCGCTCCAATACGAGCTGTTCATACATACTTTACCAAGGGCTTCCAGCAATGCGCAGCCTAGCATCGCAGATTTGCGCATCAGGTCGCTTTGACAGGTACAACGGGGACACGAGTTCATGGCATCACTAGATGAAGCTATAGCCATTATCAAACGCGGTATCGATGAATTGATCCCGGAAGCGGATCTTGTAGAGAAGCTCAAAGAGGGGCGCCCGCTCCGCATCAAGGCTGGTTTCGACCCCACCGCGCCCGACCTTCATCTTGGGCACACCGTTCTTATTAACAAGCTGCGTCAGTTTCAGGACTTGGGGCATGAAGTCATATTTCTGATTGGTGACTTCACCGGAATGATTGGGGATCCGACTGGCAAAAGCGCGACCCGTCCCCCGTTGACCGAGGACGAAGTGCGCCAGAACGCGATCACCTATAAAGAGCAGGTCTTCAAGATTCTGGATCCGGGAAAAACCCGGGTCGTGTTCAATTCCGACTGGATGAACAAGATGACAGCGGCGGACATGATTCGCCTGGCTGGACAATACACGGTAGCTCGGATGCTTGAGCGTGATGATTTCGACAAGCGTTACCGGGCGGAACAGCCGATAGCCATTCATGAGTTCCTGTATCCTCTGGTTCAGGGCTACGACTCCGTGGCGCTCGAGGCAGACGTGGAGCTTGGCGGTACCGACCAGAAGTTCAACCTGTTGATGGGGCGTATTCTTCAGAAGCATTACGGCCAGAAACCGCAGGCGATTCTGACGGTACCTATTCTTGAAGGTCTGGATGGCGTTCAGAAGATGTCCAAGTCATTGGGCAATTATGTGGGTGTCAGTGATTCGCCGGGTGAGATGTATACCAAGCTTCTGTCCATGCCGGACGATTTGCTGTGGCGCTACTTTGAATTGCTGAGTTTCCGGCCCTTGGCGGAGATTGAAGAGTTTCGGGCTGCGGTTAGTGATGGCGCCAACCCGCAAGACTATAAGAAGGTGCTGGCGGAAGAGCTTATTACCCGTTTTCATGATGAGGACGCTGCAAAAACTGCGCACAAGTCTGCCGGCAACCGGGTGGCGTTGGGAGAGATTCCGGAGAATGTACCGGAAGTGGAAGTGTCACTGGAAGGCCAGGCCGAGCTTCCGACGCCAACCGTGCTTCGTCTGGCCGGGCTGGTAAAGAATGGCGCGGCTGCAAAAGACGTGCTCAAGCGAGGCGCGGTCTATATCGACGGTGAGCAGTTGGAAGGTAATCGCATGTTTGCCCTGGGCGATACCTGTGTAATTCAGGCTGGCAAGAAGAAGATTGCCAAGGTGGTTATTGTCGGTTGAGGAGCTGTCGATCGATCTTTTTGAATCTTTTTCCAAAAGGTCGTTGACAGGAAAACTGCGGTCTGTAGAATGCGCATCTCTTTCGAGGGGCAGGCCACTTCGGTGGGGTGTTTCTCGGCTGTTAACTGCTTGAAAGTTTTAAAGAAAAACGTTTTACAGTTTCTTTGAATTAGCGGTTGACAGGGTGCGAATTCGCTGTAGAATGCGCACCACTTCTGAGGCAGTCAGCCACGGCGACTTCTTCAGGGGTTGGCCGCTTTGGTCTTGAAGGGTTTT
>Ga0208561_100414_pt1 | contig 9564 bp, 6 predicted proteins | sample Shrwel1BS1Day9_FD_187536 | JGI IMG/M metagenome (GOLD analysis project Ga0208561, IMG submission 187536) | Subsurface microbial communities from deep shales in Ohio, USA - Utica-3 well 1 S-1-Day9 (SPAdes) (version 2) ... | reverse complement strand
TGCCATCAGGATAAATAGAATAAAATAAGTCCTTCTGTAATTTCACACATACATATTTTTCCTCTTTTTTAATCCCTTCGTCAGAAGGGGGTTTTTACTTGGCAGATCGTTGAGATCAGTTGATTGGTGTATTGGTCTATTGGTTTATTTGTGTATTCGTATATTGGTGAAAAAAGCTTAAAAGTACTAAGTGCTAAGTACTAAGGGCCGAGGAACAAGTGCAAAGTGGATGTGGGGTTGGTTCAACGTTCAATGTTCAAGGTTAAATACCCATTCGACCATCTCAACCAATTCAGCTGCCTCAACCTTTACCCTGTTAAATGCTGCCAAAGGCAGCCCATCTAGCACCAGCTGAGGGCTGGTAAATATGTGGAACACATAAAAGATGGATTTAACATGGTGAACCTCTACCTCTACCTTTGCCTTTAACTTACCCCTTGTTCCTTGAAACTTAGCCCTTAACGCCCATCACGGCATCACGCATCACGGCATCACCATGTGTATCAAAAAACGTCAATAGCGTCTCATCATGTATCATATATGTCTCACGAATGTCTCATATTGAGTGAAAGATGTTTCATTTGTCTCAAAATTGTATACAAAATACAAAGAACAGCGTTAAGGGTTAAGTGCTAAGTGCTAAGTGCTAAGTGCTAAGTTCCAAGGGCCGAGGAGCAAGTGCAAAGTGAATGTGGATGTGAGAGTGAGGTTCGTTTAAGGTTCAACGTTCAATGTTCAAAGTTAAATACCCACTTGACCATCTCAACCAATTCAGCTGCCTCTACCTTTGCCCTGTTAAATGCTGCCAAAGGCAGCCCATCTAGCACCAGCTGAGGGCTGGTAAATATGTGGAACACATAAAAGATGGATTTAACATGGTGAACCTTTACCTCTACTTCTACCTTTACCCTTGTTCCTTGGAGCTTAGCCTTTAACACCCATCACGTATCACGCGTTACACATCACGGTATCAGCCATTACCCATTACCCATTATGAATTTCGAATCACGCATTACGGTATCAAGGTATTATGGTATTATGGCAAATAAATTGCTATTTTACAGTAGACAAATAATTATAGTGTGTTTATTTATATCCATTTTTGGTGGCTTATGATTATTAGATATTTGCTTGTTATGACATTTATTTTATGCGTTTCGGTGCCAAGTAGCTATTCGGATGATTCTCATAAGTTTACGTTTATGATGGGAAAGTATGCCGGAAAAAGGTACTGTATGTACTGCCATAAGGGCCAAAGTTCCTATGATTTAAAACCGATGTGGGAAGAGGAAAGTATCAAAAAAGGCTACAACTATTTATCTCCTGATATTGATGAAAAATCTTACAGGAAAATGGTTGGTGTTTTCCAAAAAATTACCAATGTCTGCCTTTCCTGCCATACCGACTATGCCACCCATGAAGGTATTCATCCTATCAGTGTCAATATAATGGAGAGTGACCAAAAAAGTCTTTCTGTTCATCAGTATAAAGGTAAAATAAACGGTGTTCTCCCTTTATTCGGCAAAAATAAAGAGATTTTGGAATGTCCTACCTGTCACGATCCCCATACCAAGGAAGCCTCCCTGCTCAGAGTGGGGAAAAATAAACTTTGCAAGAGTTGCCACGACCAATGAGTTATTCTGTTAAAATTTTTTCTGTTTTAGTGTTGATTATATTTATCTCCTTTCCGGCATATGCTGGTTATCTTATTTTGGATGGCGGATACGGGCTGACGTACCAGAAATATAACAAAACCTCTGATAATGCATCCGATTTGGATGCAGGAAGCCAAATGGATGAGTTGTTTGCCAACCTGCGTTACAGACGGGAGTTAATGAATGAGCGGATGGGATATCTGCAACTGAATACACAAATCACTGAATACAGCCTGAATTATTTTGAATCGGATAAGCCTGACCTGTCAATACCATTTACAAGTAATGACAGTACCGCGAATAATGAGAATGCGTTGTTTTATGATGTGAATCCCCGAGCCTTTATCAGAATTCCGGCAAAAAAAATGAGATTCGGTTTTGACTATTCTTTGAATAAATCCATAGATACGGATACCGGTGATCACTTCAGTTCTCTTAATAAAATCAGCGATAATATTAAAGAACTGGAAGATATTACGCAGTCTCTGGGCGATTATGATAAGACCGAGAGACAGAAATATTTTTTCTATCGCACCGGTGATCTGAATATTGTGGCGAAGTATTTCGGATATAACTATGATTACGGCTATGATGTTGAAGAAGAGGATGATAATATCGTAGAAAGTGAAGTTTTTGCACAATCAGGCGTTTCTTATAAACGAAATGCCGGCATTTACTATGAGAAAGAAACAAGTACTTTTAAGGATTCCAAAACAGACCATGACGAGTATACCGTAAAAGTAGGTACAATAACTGCTGAAGGTATGGAAGATGAATTGGAACAGGGTAACTTAAGATTTTCTGCTTTTGCAGAGAAGAATGTTGTTAATGAGAGTTCGTTGGAAAGTAATGAAGGTACGGAATATACAGATGCAGAAGTAAATTTAGGATATGAAAAAAATATATATGAACTGAACAACAGGTTTTATTATGAAAAAGATGACCAGACCGAGACAGATGAGCTTGATGAAAGAACAGGCTATGTTTTCAGCTTTGACAGTGATGCCCAGGATTTAAGCTATTATCTTGAGTCAGAAATATATAAGGAAAGGGTTGAAGAGCATAATTTCAGAGAAAATAATATTTCGCTGGCTTCTTTTAATTCATTAATAGCAGACGGTCTAAACGGAACAGGTACTATAAAAATAACAACCGATGATGATCAAATTATTCTCGATCTGACAGGACTCAGCGTGGACGATGAGTTGTTAACTAATCCTAATTTGATTATAGATTCTGGAGAAAGTTATCAGGTATCTTTCAACGAGTCAGTTTCGGGCTCTATTGTGCTGATAGGTGGAGATGCTGATGATGTATCAATCTCGGTTCAGAGGGATCTGCAAACTGCCTATGATAACATAGGAACAAAAAGCAAAGCCGGCTACAATTTCAAAGAGCTGGAATCTTTCAAAAACAGATTTGAGATAAAGTACGAAACTACCAATCATAATTATGATCCGGATAAAAAATATAATGTGGTGGAAGATGATTACACCGATTTGAAATTATCCCAGGAATTTGATATCCGCCCCTGGTTTCTGATTTTTGATAAGTGGGCCAGTTATAGAAAATATGAGGAAAATAGTTTGTCGGATACTAAAAAGGATGAATGGAGAGAGGAGTATCTGTTTACATCAAAAGACGGTTTTTATACGGAAGAAAATAAGTTTTATCTTGTTTCCGAATTCGGTGCGAAATATGGTCAGGGATATGATACGAGAGAAACAAAACGATTCATGTTATATACTGAAAAATCTACGGAGAATATGAGACTTGGCTTTTTCCCCGAGAGGGAGATTGAGAAAGAACCGAATAATTACAAACAGACAACGGATTCTTATGATCTTGAATTCAGACTGTATCAAAGTAACCTAAGAGCTGAGTATGAAGAAGAGATAAAGGATTATTATGATGCTGCGCAGAAAGACGAAGAACGGGTATCCAAAAATCTGAATTACAGACTCGATTTGCGCAATATAAGATTTAATGCCAGATACAATTCAACAGAATATGAGTATACCACTGAATCTTATGAGGCAAACCTGGTACTAGTGAAACGAAGAAGTTTTCCTGCAAATGTCCCGTATGTGACACTGGAATTAGGCTTTGAAAGGGAAAGGAATGATAGGTCCGGAAGTTTTGAGAAGGATGATTATGTATCGGGTAAGATTACGTATACTCCCACAAACAGGCTGGAAGCGATATTTTCTTTTGAAAAACAGATAAATCAAGCTGATGATGAAGGTATCGATTATGAATTTATTGCAAAATATTCCACTAATGTGTTTAAATTAAGCCTAGGATACAGAAAAAACGAAACTACAGAAAATAATAACAGGAGAGTCGAAGATGTCATTTACTTTGAAATACGCAAAAGTTTTGGTGCTGGTTATCGCGGTCGCCGCGGTTAGTTATGCAGCGTCAAATGATATGAAAACGGCTGCCAGGGTAGGCAGCGACAATATCTCATTTTTCGAGGTGAAAAGTTTTGTAAATACAGTAGTTCCAATGGGTAAGTTTCATGCGGGTAGTCTGAATAAGAAAAAATACTGGGATGATGCTCTTAATAAGGCTGTTGATGCAAGGCTTTTAAGAATATATTTAGAAGAAAACAAACCCGGCGTATTTAAAAAAGTCAAAGATAAAGCTGATAAGGTTATTGAAACAATAAAACAAAGATTTAAATCTGAAGAAGAATTTGAAAAAACCTTAAAAGCTAACGGAATCTCTAAGGAGATCTTACGTGATACACACATCGATATGAACGTTGAGTCTGTTTTCAAAAATTATTATATGAAGAACCTGCAGATAGAGGACAAAAAATTAGAAGATTATTATAATAACAATAAGGGAATGTTTATGCTGGGTGAGTCTGTAATGGTTAAGAATTGTCTTATTAAAGCGGATGCCAGAAATCTTGACAAGGATCAGATGAAGCAGAAAAAAGACAAAGCGGAAATGGTTTTACAGCTCATGAAGAACGGCAGAGAAGAAAGAGGTTTTCAGATGTGTGACAACGGGACATTCCCTCCCAAACAGAGAGTTTACAAGTTTACAGAGGGTTATCCTGTGGGTAAAATACTGTCCCTGAATGAAGGAGAGTTTGGAGGACCTTATAAAAATATTTATGGTTATCTTGTTGTTAAAGCGGTGAAAAGGTTTGAGAATGAGCCTGTACCTTATGAAGAAGTAAAAAGTAATATCAGCCGTATTATGGAAAAGAGTAAGTTTAAAGAGAAATATAATGCTATAATAACGAGGATGAGAGATGAAGTTTCTGTTAAAAAAATTATGCTTAATTCTCCTGACAGTTAGCAGTATCGCCTGTGCTGCAAAGCAGCCGCAGGTTGATAAATTCAGCACTTATTTCTGGCCGGATATGGCTGATACCAAGATTAGTCTTGAAAAGGTAATTGACACCGATTTTATTTATGAGAACAGAAGCTTCTGGGGCAAATTTTTCGGCCTGGGTTACGATGTTAAGCCATTACACAGACCTTTTGCTGTTGCCGCAAACGGTTCTTTCATTGCCGTCAGCGACATTATGTACGGAGTTATTAATCTTATAGACAGAAGCGACATGTCCCTTGATATTATCGGTACATTTGACGGGAAACATTTAAAATCGCCTGTAGATTTGGATTTTGACGGGAATAATCTATATATTGTGGATTCCGGGAAAAATTATATTATCCGGTATAATGTGCTGACTGAGAAATCAAAGTTCCTTGATATACAGATGAAAAAACCTGTCGCTGTAAAAGTGGATCATAATAATCAAAAAATATTTTTAGCCGATACGAAAAGGAATAAAGTCATTGTTACCGATCTAAACGGGAATATTTTAAATTCCTTTGGAGACGAATTAAATTACCCTTTGGATATTGATTTGAATACCAAAGAGAAAAAGGTTTATGTGCTGGATTCCATGAATTTCAGGGTGGTTGTATTTAACTACGACGGCAAAAGGCTTAAAACTTTCGGCGAGATCGGCATGAAGCCGGGGCAGTTTTCCAAACCTAAGGGATTATGTCTGGGCAAATATAACAGATTATATATTACCGATGCTGATTTTGACAATTTCCAGATATTTAATACGGAAGGTCAATTATTATATTTTCTAGGTGAAACGGGAAATTCTCCGGCAAAATTTTATATGCCTGAGAGGGTGTACTGTTATGAAGATGATCTGTATGTGACTGATTTATACAATTCCCGCGTGAAAATGTATAAGGTATATGAATAAAAAAATAGTTTTAAGTTTTAAGTGCTAAGTGCTAAGTACTAAGGGCTAAGTTCCAAGGGCCAAGGGCCGAGGAACAAGTGCAAAGTGAATGTGGATGTGGATGTGGATGTGGATGTGGATGTGGATGTGGATGTGGATGTGGATGTGGATGTGGATGTGAGAGTGAGATTAGTTAAAGGTTCAACGTTCAACGTTCAATGTTCAAGGTTAAATACCCACTCGACCATCTCAACCAATTCAACTGCCTCAACCTATACCTGTACCTATGCCTTTTACTTACCACTTAGCACTTGAGGTGGTATTCTTTTTGCTATTATTGTATTGAGCACAGGAGGAGTTTTATGAAAAAAACATACATTTTTACTATTCTATTTATTTTTACTGCGGGAATAGCTTTTGCCGGCATTGCAAATACACCCCATAACCTTTCGGTATCAGGCCCGGGTACTGTCAAATCTGCTACAGAAAAAAGAATATGTATTTTTTGTCACACACCTCATAATGCAAGAAGTGAAGCTCCTTTATGGAACAGGAATCTCAGCAGCGCCACATATACCGTGTATTCATCAAAAACTTTTGATGCCACGGCAGACCAGCCTACGGGTAATTCAAAGCTCTGTCTTTCATGCCACGACGGAACAATTGCATTGAATCAGATATATTCCGGAACAATACAGGGCACAAGTCTTTCTAACCCGCTTACCGGTGAAGCCAACCTGGGGACTGATCTGAGAGATGACCATCCTATTTCCTTTCTATACAGCGATTCCACGGTGGCGGACAATCAATTGATAAACGAAGCATCTCTGCCGAGCTTTGTCAAGCTCCAGAACGGACGTGTGGAATGTACTTCCTGTCACGACCCCCATACAGAAGCACAGTATTTTTTAAATAATGCTGACATAAGTCAGCTCTGCAGTTCCTGTCATGATAAGAAAACAGGTACACAGCTTTTTGCCAGCTCTCCTCACAGCAATGTTTTTTCTCAAACGCCAGTCTCTGCAACATATGCCTGTAAAAACTGCCACGATGTTCATAATGCAAAAGCTATGGAGACCGGGGCGGCAACAATACAGTTATTAAGAGGAAATGAGGAGCAGCTTTGCTTTATCTGCCACGGTACATCCACTCTTAACGGGGCACCTGTGCCAAATAACAGCGGTGTGGATATAGAGATGCGAACGGCAACAGCTGATGGTACACGTGCCACAGCTGGCGGTGGCATCAAGGATGGGACTAACGTTACAGATAGATTTTATAACAAGTCTCACGATGTGGTATCATCGGCACAGTCAGGTAATGGAACTCAAATGGAGTGTATCAACTGCCACGGTCCCCACGGTGTGAGGCCGGATGACCTTACTACTAATAATGTTATAGAGTCTCTGGTGGATCCGGATACATTGAAGCCTTTTAAGCCGACAACTACTAATTATCAAACAAACAATTATTGGAACAAGTTTTATCAGATGAATGAATTCTGCCGCCAATGTCATGACGGAAGCTTTCCTTCAAGCCCTGCCGGCAGGGCTGACCTTGCTGTGAGTACTAATTTGGCCAGAGAGACTATTAATATATCCAGTGTTTACTCAAATGGTGAGCACGGAAGCAAGGGAATACCCTGTATGACATGTCATAAGCCCCACAGCGGCAATTATATGATTATGCCCGATTCGGTAGACTGGAGTAAAGGCAATGGAGCTCCTTTTGATACCAAAGATGCTTCCAGCACATTAACGGTTTCCACGATTACCGCTACCAGTATTAATGACATACAAAATTTTTGTTTTGCAACATGTCATAATAACGATACTTTTGATAATGCTCACGGAAATAGCCAAACTACTGCTGTAAATGATGGAACAGCAACATGTATTGATTGTCATTTTCACGGGGGAAATAGGTTTTAAAGACTGTCCGATCCCGAAGGCAGGATTTCGGAAATTTGTTGAATAGTGTATTGGTGTATTTGTATATTGATGAAAAAGCTGCAAAGAAATAAGTTTTAAGTGTTAAGCTCTAAGTATCGGCCGGGCACATAAGAATTTATGTACTCGGTCAACCCTGCAAATGTACGGGATTCTGTTTGAAAACTGACATTATAATTGGGCGGGACTAAAGTCCCACTTCCTTTTCGGAGGCAGGGCTTTAGCCCTGCAAATGTACGGGATTTTGTTTGGAAACTGATGTTATTATTGGGCGGGACTAAAGTAATGTATCCCACTAGCATCGGTCGAAGACCGATAAATTTGTAATACACAACATATTTACCAGCCTCCGGCTGGTGCTACCCGCTTCCGATGTGATTTTATACACAAATAAAAAATTATTTATATTGATTCGTAAGTGAGGTAATTGTGCCGGGATATGTAGACGAACTGAGACAGAGCTTTTTCAAGAGGACGTTGTTTTTTGTCATTGTTTTTTCAGGTCTTTTTCTCATTACTTTGCCTTTTATTGTTTTTTTTGTAGAACTGGATAATTACCAGAAGAATATGCATGATGATATTAGGCAACTCGTTAACGGTGAGATAAAACCTATACTTGATAAATCGGGCGGTTTCCGGGGAAAAGAAAATATAATTGAAGAAAATATTGAAGATTTTATCAGGTATTCCGGAATGCACGACTTTAGAATATGGAAGCGGAATACAATTGTCTATGATCACATTAACAAAAAAATGGAAAACAAAACATATAACAAGAATGACGAGCTTAATGAAGTTTATCGTACAAAAAGTTCTGTAAAAGAGATTGCAAAACCCTCAAAAGAGGAAAATAAGTTTTTAACCGAAAAAGGAGTTCTTTTTGAGATATACGTACCGGTTATAAATGACGGCAAGATTACTTCTGTGGTTGAAGCCTATCTGCCCCTTCCCGGATTTCAGTTTTTTGGAATTCAGACAATTATTGTTATGCTTATAGCTTTAACAATACCTTTTATTATATACATTATACTGTATACGCAGTTTAAAAAAGCTTTGCATATACTGAATACATATCAAAAGAGCTTAAAAGATACCTATAATTATCTCTGGAAATCTTATTTTAACAGTATAAAATCGCTCTCAAAAGTTCTTGAAATGAAAGATATCGAAACTGAAGGGCATTGTGAAAGGGTTGTGGTTATTGCAATTTATATAGCGGAAAAAATGGAACTTGGAAGGCACGAAATAGGTCAGCTTGTAATCGGAGCGTACCTGCATGATATCGGCAAAGTCAGTATACCGGATGAGATTCTTTTCAAGAAAGAAAAACTCAGCAAAGCTCAAAGAATGGTTATAGAGAAACACGTTTATAAAGGCTATGAAGTGCTGGCCGATGATGATATCCTCTCTGCCGTTAATGATCTTGTGCTGTATCATCATGAAAAATGGGACGGTACCGGTTACCCCTCCGGTTTAAAAGGTGAGGAAATTCCTGTGGTGGCAAGGATATTCAGTGTGGCTGATGTGTTCGATGCTTTGGTATCCGAAAGACCGTATAAACAAGCCTTTTCATTTGAAGAGGCTATGAATGTTATAAAAGATTACTCAGGCTCATTTTTTGACCCTGCTGTTGTTGAGATATTTGAACAGCTCAGTGAGGAGGAATACAGAGTAATCCTTGACAGTTTGGAGAGTACAGGTGTGGCTCACCTGGTAAATGATGCGGTTGAATCCA
>Ga0208561_100411_pt1 | contig 9683 bp, 10 predicted proteins | sample Shrwel1BS1Day9_FD_187536 | JGI IMG/M metagenome (GOLD analysis project Ga0208561, IMG submission 187536) | Subsurface microbial communities from deep shales in Ohio, USA - Utica-3 well 1 S-1-Day9 (SPAdes) (version 2) ... | reverse complement strand
AGTCATTTGCTTATATTTCAGGGGGAAAGTTGGCGGGTGAAACATTCGCTTGTTAACAAAAAAAATTCCTCACCGGGGTAGGGAAAAATTTTTTGCAAAAATAGGGAATTTCTACTTGCAAAAAACAATCAAGGCTCTGTTGATGTAATACTCGATAATAATAGTAGTTTGTATAAATATCTTTGGGATAATGAAACCACACCTGGAACCGCGACTTTCGGAATATACCGAGGGAGAGATAGTATAATAGAGTGGAAGGAAGTTCCGGCGAAATGATTCGGTAGTAGGTGTAGTAGGTGTAGTAGACGTAGTATGGGTAGTATGAGTATTATGCGTTATAGGGGTTGTAAGGGTTTGTACTGTTGAATATAACAAAATTCATACAGTGAGAGCAATAGCGGACGGGTGTCATCGCGACTGAGCTCTTAAAGCGTTAAGTGCTCGGGGGGCAATCTCATGCTCCGTATGGGAGATTGCTTCACTCCGTTCGCAATGACGGCAAACGTTGTAAGGGTAGTAGGGGTTGTATAAGTACTGAGAGGTTTGGATGGGTAGAAGCTGGAAGGATTTAATTGTGTGGCAGAAAAGTCACGAACTGGTATTATATATTTATGGGGTTCTGGAAGAATTCCCCAAAGAAGAAAAATACAGCTTAGTATCACAGATTAAACGAGCTGCTATCTCTATTCCTACAAATATAGTTGAGGGGCATTCAAAGAACAGTAACAAGGAATTTTTGAAATTTTTGTACATTTCCAGAGGTTCCCTGGAGGAAGTTAAATATTTACTGATACTCTCCAGAGATTTAAACTACATTTCCGAAGAAATATATCAGAAACTTGAAGAAAAATTGTCAAAAATCGGCATGCTTCTAAATAATCTCATCAAATCCATCGACTCCCGTACCACCTCTACTACCCATAATACCAATACTACCCGTACTACCCGTACTACCCATAATACTCATACTACCCCTAAAACCAAAGGTTTCACTCTCATTGAACTGGTTATAGTAATAATTCTCGTAGGCATTGTTGCTATGGTTGTTGCTCCTAAAATTACTACATCTGATATAGAAAAAAATGCGGAAGTTGTCCAGTTGATGTCTGATATCCGATATGTGCAGCATAAATCAATGGTGACAGGCGGAGGAAAAGGCATCCTGTTCACCACCCACGGATACAATTTTCTCGGCATTTCCGATAAAGAGGATATAAGCGGTCTGTCTGCTATAACTCCACCCTCACAAAACCCGCTTTACTTTGATTATTTGGGTAGGCCCGACACTGACAATATTTCGACCAATGATAATATTATCACAAATAAAATCACAATAACCATCGGCGGGAAAAATATTTATATAGCTCCCTATGCAGGCGGGGTCTATGAATAAAGGGTTCACTTTAATTGAGATAATTATTTTTATAGTTGTTTTTTCCATAGGTGTTATGGGAATAATGATGTTATTTTTTAACACACTCGGCAAAACATCCGATCCTACTTTGAGGCTTAGAGGAGTGCAGGTTGCCGAAGCCGTAATGGAGGAAATAAAGGGTAAAAAATGGGATGAATCCACTCCAAACGGCGGCGGCGATAATCAAAGTATTCCTTATATTTGCACAGAAGAATCGATTGATCAGGAAGATAAATTTGATGATGTAGACGATTATGTAAAAGACAGTAATTGTAATGCAAACACAAAAATTTATTCTGGCTATACCAGCTCTGACTTCGGTTTTGATAATCTGACCAGCGGTTTTGACATTTCTATAAAAGTCGGCTTTGCAGATAATTCTACAGGTGTTTATGATTTTGTTAACAGTCAAACCAATTTTAAATTAATAGAGGTCAAAGTCACAAAAGGCGCACTTAATGAAACTTATACACTGAGGATGTTGAAGGGGAATTTTTAAAATACCGTGATGCGTAATGAGTTTGGTAGTAGGTGTAGTAGACGTAGTACGGGTAGTATGAGTATTATGCGTTATAGGGGTTGTAAGGGTTTGTACTGTTGGATATAACAAAATTCATACAGTGAGAGCAATAGCGGACGGGTGTCATCGCGGACTGAGCTCTTAAAGCGTTAAGTGCTCGGGTGGCGATTTCATGCTCCGTATGGGAGATTGCTTCACTCCGTTCGCAATGACGGCAAACGTTGTAAGGGTAGCAGGGGTTGTATAAGTACTGAGAGGTTTGGATGGGTAGAAGCTGGAAAGATTTAATTGTGTGGCAGAAAAGTCATGAATTCGTATTGTATATCTATGGGCTTCTGGAAGAGTTCCCCAAAGAGGAAAAGTACTGCTTAGTAGCACAAATTAAACGAGCATCTATCTCTATTCCTACAAATATAGTTGAGGGGCACTCAAAGAGCAGCAACAAGGAATTTATGAAATTTTTATACATTTCCAGAGGTTCCCTGGAAGAAGTAAAATATTTACTAATACTCTCCAGAGATTTGAACTACATTTCCAAGGAAATATATCTGAAACTTGAAGAAAAATTGTCAAAAATCGGCATGCTTCTAAATAATCTCATAAAATCCATCGACTCCCGTACCACCTCTACTACCCCTAATACCCATACTACCCGTACTACCCATAATACCCGTACTACCCATAATACTCATACTACCCCTAAAACCAAAGGGTTCACATTGATTGAACTGATAATAGCTATAGTTTTGTTAGGCATTGTGGCAGGTGTCGGGGTGAATCTAATTATGCCGATATTTACCGGCTATGTTGACACACGGACAAAGGAATATCTGTTTAATGAAGTAAAATATGGTGTCCAAAGAATGGATAGAGAGCTGAGGATGGCTGTTCCAAATTCTGTAAAAGTTATTAACAGCGGTAATGGAATACAATTTCTAAAAATATACAGCGGTAATTATTACGAAAAGCCCAAGGGTAAAAACAAAAACTATCTAAAAATTTTTGATATCTGCTCAAAGATACTGAAAACATTTGATTCCAGTGATAACTCTACAAACGACAATATTACCGTATATGTTACCAATACCGATAAAATTTATGATACTCCTAAATACTGGTATAAAGCATCCAAATGTTACGACAGTAATAACATTACTTTGACTAACGATTTAAAAGCCCAATCCCCTTACAACAGATTTTATGTTATTGATACACCGATGACTTTTTTTAAAGACAGCACAAATATTTTAATGAGTCGTGACTATGACTGGACAAATTATGACGGGACAGAAAGCACTATAAATCATTATCGGCTTATGTCTCATGTTGTTGGTATTGATTTCAATTACAAGCCCGGTATCCCTCAAAAAAGAAACGGTGTTGTCACTATATCAATTACTATGAAAAAAGGGGCTACAACGCTTAATTATAAACATCAGGTTCATGTAAGGAATGTACCATGATAAAAAATAACAAAGGTTTTTCACTGCTGCTTGCGGTTTTTCTCCTGGTAGTATTTGGATTCATAGGGGTGTCAATTGTTACTATGTTGTCCAATCAATCGGTATCTTCTTCTGAAGAACTTATATCAGTCCAGGCTTTTTATCTTGCTGAGAGCGGTGTGGAATGGGGAATCAGAAAATCAATCACAGATAGCTCATGTAATATTAATGGAACTGTTGAAATAAAAAACCAAAACGGACAAGCAATAGTAAATGTCAGACAAATTTCTGACAATATATCCAAACAGCCGCCGGCAAATTATTCAGAGCTTTGTGAAGTAACATCCACAGGCCAGATTAACGGCATCAGGAGAAAACTCAAAGTCAAATTTAAAAGAAAATGAATGAATCAATCTATCTCACCACTTCTCCACCACGCACACAAATTTTTAATATAATACAATTTTTAGTAGCATAATTTATAATGCGTAATATAAAACAACTAAAGTATAATGTTGTGTGCGCGGTTGGCACCTCAAATACATTAATACCCATAATACCCCGACTACTTTAACTACCTCACTATTTTCCATAAATGTTGATTTGTCAGAAGCAATATATTAAGCTATAATAGCAATAAATTATAAAAGGAATATAATGTACAGAGAATTTTTCGGATTCACTTCAAAGCCGTTTATAAATACACCTGATCCTGATCTTTTCTACTGCTCCGAATCTCATGAAAAAGCTTTGGAAGCCATCACATACGGAATAGAGCAGCGCTGTGGATTTTTAAGCCTCATTGCAGATGTGGGAAGCGGCAAAACAACACTGTGCAGAGTACTTCTAAACAAACTGACCAATATCAAATCAAGTCTTATACTGAACCCCTTTCTAACACCGTATGAACTTTTGTGCTCCATTCTGGAGGATTTTGGAATAAACATTCCCAAAAATGCTAACAAAAGTGCTTTGTACAAAATTCTTTCACAATTTCTCATAAATAACTACAAAAAGAATAAAAATGTTCAGATTCTGTTGGTAGGTCAGCCGGAACTGGAAGCACTCCTTCGCCAAAAAAAGCTGAGGCAGCTCAATCAGCGCATAGCCGTAAAAGTAACGCTGGAGCATCTTAATAAAAACGAGACGGAAAACTATATCAATTTTCGCATCACCGAATCTTTAAAATATAAGAAATATATTTTTTCTAAATCAGCAATAAATGCCATTTACAAGTATACCAGAGGAAACCCCAGAGAAATAAATCATATAGCGGATAAAGCACTACTTTTGGCAGCCGCTGATAAAAAGAAGCAGGTTAATAAAAAAATTGTAAAAGCGGCGTATAAAGATTATAAATTTATCGGTTCAAGCGGATTCAAATTTAAAAAATCCCTGATGTATGCATCTGTACTGCTTGTTCTAATTATTACAGCAGCTTTTACATATAAAAACTCAAATTTACCGGCTTTCAGCTCCGAAAAATCAACAGACAAAAACCAGATGAAAACGCAGAAATCAGCTGACTTATCACGGGAAACCGTAAAGACAGAAAACGCTTTTAAAACAGATAAACTCAGTAATAAATCAACAGAAATTCAAAACACAAAAACTTGTGTTCTGCTAAAAGTAAATCTTAATTTCCGGGCTAAACCATCCATGAACTCAGAAGTCATTAAAGTATTGTCAGAAGGTTCAATTTATGTTATCAATGATACCAGGGATAATTGGATTAGTATATCAGAAAATAGCAGAAACGGCTGGATAGCTAATAACAATTCATTTATTGACATAAAAAAGTGTGGTGAATCTTGAGCGAAATAGCTGATGCCCTTAGGAAATTGAAGGATAATAAAAACAGCCGCAAGCCTGCCGGAAGTTACTCTAAAAAATACAGTTTCCCCCATTTCAGCTTAAGTACAATTTACATCCTGACAGCAATCATCATCCTGATAATCCCTGCAGGCATGTATTATTACCATACGCAGAATATTATTAAAAATATAAATCACACCAGTATAACACCTGTTAACGTTCTCCAGGATAAATTTAACAATAAACTTGCAGATTATCAGGAAACAATGTCTGAGAAGAATACAAACGATTTTTACCTTCTGCTTCTTTCCGGAAATTACGATAAGGCTGAAAAAATAGCTGAGAAATCCGAAAATAAAAGTCTGCTTGCCATGCTTTACTTTTTCACAGGCAACCTTTCAAAATCCAAAATCATTTGTGAAAACATTCTGAACAGAAATCCGGAAAATCCTGAAATACTGAACATACTTTCCATGATATATTTCAAAATAGGTGATTTTGAAAAATCAGCAGAGATCCAGGCAAAAATCGAAGAGGAGAACTATAAAACCCTTTTGAACAAAGCTGTAATCTACGAAAAAATGGGGAATTTTTCGCAGGCTCTGAACTCCTACAGCAAATCCTTAAATTATATGAAGCAATCGGATAAACCGCTCGGAGAGAGTTTTCTGAAACGGACACTGAAAAGAAAGATATTTATGCTTGGGAAGAAGCCGTGATGCGTAAAGCGTTATGAGTGATGGTTTTGGTAGTAGCCGTATTATAGGTATTATGTGTTGTAAGGGTATTACGGGTAGTATGGGTTATAAGGCATAGATAAAGGCAGAGAATAGGGAAAATGGTGATGAATGAAACCTAAGAAGGTTAACACACTTGTTGTCGGTGACAGTCAGATTGATCACTGTATATTTACGAGCAAAAAAGGTGCTCTTGTATTGGAAGGAGTATCAACGCACGATTTCACCTTTGAAAATTTCGATGATTTTCCTCATATTATCAGCGATATAAAAGAAAATTCCGGCAAAAATAAATATCTTTATATTATCATCATTGCAAAAGAAATTATAAAAAACGTAAACGTATTCAAACAAAACATTAAAAACCCCCGCTCCCAGATACTCAATTTTCTGAAAGAGGATTTCGAAATATCGCTTGCTGACTACTACATAGATTACATGATAGACCAGCATTACGACACAAATGTTGCTTATTCTGCGGCAATTCCCAGGTCGATGTGTGATAAAGTCATGGAAGTTATTTCTGATGAAGGATTTAAAACCCTCGGAATGGAAACGGATACCAACGCCCTCTTCAGACTGGGCAAAAATGTTCTCGGCAATAAAACTTTCCTGCATCTGCATGTCAGAAATATTGACTGTACTCTATACATCAGCAGCAGCAATGTTATACTTGTGGAAAGAGAATTAAACATCGGCATAAGGGAAATTTTGTCGACTATACAGTCAAACGCAGGAGCTGATCCTGAGCAGGCACGTCAGGCACTTTTTGAATACGGTCTTAATGAAGAAAACGAGACGGAAGAAGATGAAAATAAATTTAAAGCCATTTCCGAAGCGGTGGATAAAATCAGTCTGGAAATCCAGCGTACAATTGATTATTATTTTCAGCAGTTTAGTGCAGAGCAAATCCAGAGCATACTGATTACCGGAGATATTTTGAAAGTTCCGAATTATGGTAAATATGTGCAAAACCTTTTTAATATAGAAACAGTATGTTACGAAGCATCAAAGGAGCTGACACTGGATATCGATGAAAAAATTGACTTTGATGAATTAAAATATATTACAGAGTCCATAGGTCTGGGGATGAAGATACTATAATATGAAGAATAATGAAATAAATCTTCTGCCTTTGAAGTACCAGTTTGATTTTAGTAAACACGTTGCCGTGAGAACCTCAATAGCGGTGATAGTATGCAATATAATATTGCTCGGAATCATATATTACTGCAATATAACGATAATTGACAAACTAAACGAAAACCTTGCCCAAAAACAGGCATACAACAACAAACTGGTAAGCCTGAACTCCAATTTCAGCAGATACGAACAGGTATACGAAAACAAAAAGAAAGAATTATCAGATGCCAAATCAAAGCTCCGGGAACTCATGGCCGATAACCAGAAAAATAATTCTCCCGTAATAGACTCATTAAGGCTGTTTGAATTTATAAACAGAAATATCTATGTTTCATCATTCAGCTACGGCTCAGGTACATTTAATTTTAACGCTACAGCCGCAAATGACACTGCATTTTACCGCTTTTATAAAAATCTTGAACAATCAAAAGTGGTTACAAAGGTTAATTTTCTCAGCTTAAACAGAGCTGAGGACAGCAGGCAGTTGAAATTCAAGGTAAAAGTAACAATGGAGCCCTTTTATGAGCATTAACGTAAAACTGAGAGATATAATTATTCTTGCAGTGCTGCTCATTATAGGGTTGAATTACGCATTTTACAAATATGCGTATTCAGGATTTATTCAGAAAAGATTTGAGCTGCAAAATAAAATCACACAGCTTCAGATAAATAATGCCGATGAAATAAGCAAATTTCATTCAAAAATGGGAATATTTGACAAAATTATAAACATTGATAACAATATAAAGGATGTAAAAGTAAGCATTGCAAAGCTCAAAAAAGAAACGCAGACAAAAGAAAATGTTTCGGATATTCTGAAAACGCTGCTGCTGAGTACGAATATGAAAATGCAGAGCCTTAATGTGGCAAATGTAAATATTAAAAACAATCAGCTTATACAGACTTTTAACATAAAGGCTTCCGGCAGCTTGTCATCTGTGGTGGAGTTTATGCAGAATATAGAAGACAAAGGCAACATCTTAAGCATTGAAAATTATTCCCTCAGTTTCAATGAGAATAACATGAATTTCAGCGCTACAGTAAACGCTGTAAGTTCAGGAAATGATGGGATATAAGAGTAGTTGTGTTTTTGTTTGGAATATAGTCAGAGATCCCTTGGCTACGCTCGGGATGACAAAAAGTTATGTCTAGCAGCGATAGCTAAATAGAATGCTATGCATATTTACCAGTCTAAAATACTGGTGCTAGCCGCAGGCATTCTTTCGACCGTAAGCGAGCGCCGACCACATAAGGAATTGTGTGCTCGGTGGAGCGGAGAAATCTCTACCGTTGTTTGACAAAATACCCCCTCTTACTCTCCCCCTAAACCAGGGGGAGAAACCAGTTCCTTCCCCTAAGGTAGGGAAAGGCTAGGATGGGGTATGAAAGAAAAGTTGTTAACATGAAAGATCTCTCGGCTACGCTCGGGATGACAGGACAGTGGTCGGGGCGAAATGGTCATAGTTTTTGCAAATCTGTTGAGAGGACGCGGTGAATTGAAATGAAAAGTTTTTGGACGCTAACGACAATTTTGACATTAATTTTTATATCGGCAGGCAGCCTGTATGCAAAAGAATTTTATCTGAGTCTTCCTCTGCCGCCGAATACGCAGTATAATAATGTCAACAACAACACAATCAGACCTGCCCCATCTGAAAAAACAGCCGAAACAGCAGAAAAGGAAAAACAGACGGCGAAATTAAACCTTCAGGGGATTATCAAGGTAAGCAATGATTATACGGCGCTTATAAACGGGCGGATTCATAAAACAGGGGATAAAATTAACAGTTACAAAATTATTTCCATAGACAGTGACAACGTATTGCTTTCAAAAAACGGAAACAGGGTGGAATTATATGTGGGCAAAGATTAAAATTTTATTGGTATTTTTTATCTTAATGATATCTGCAGCTTCTTTGTATGCTGAGAATACAAAAAGCACAATGCAGTCCGAAAAACTAAGTCAAAACGTTTCACTAAACCTGCGCGATGCCAGTATCAGAACTGTGGCAACCGTTTTGGCAAAGGAATCGGATTTTAACATCGTCCTGCCCAACAATATACAGGGCAATATAACTATCATGCTCGAAGATGTTACACTGTACCAGGCTCTGCAGGCACTTTCCAGAAGTGCAAACCTAACCTATTCTATTGAAAATAACATTATCTATCTGAATAAACAGGATCAGCCGGCCGGCAGCGGGGATATGGAAAATTTTTTCTATTATCCCAAATATATCAGTTTGGATAAGCTATCGTCGGTATTAAAAAATTACCTTGGTCCGCAGGGTAAAATTGTCGTTGATGATTTTAGCGGAGTGGTAATCATCTCCGATACGAAAAAAAATCTCGACTTTATAAAAACAGTTATCAGCAAGATCGATAAAAATATTAAACAGGTTCTGATAAAAGCAAAAATCGTAGAGCTGACAAAAAGCGGAAGTCAGGATTTGGGCATACAGTGGGGAGCAGCACTTAACAAAACAACGGGGAGCGATTTCCCTCACACAATCCAAATCGGCGGAGGCGCAACGGCAGGAGATACAACCGGTTTAACGCCACCGGACTCCCAGGGATATTTTGTTAATATGCCGGTAGCTTCACCGGCCGGT
>Ga0208561_100406_pt1 | contig 9730 bp, 8 predicted proteins | sample Shrwel1BS1Day9_FD_187536 | JGI IMG/M metagenome (GOLD analysis project Ga0208561, IMG submission 187536) | Subsurface microbial communities from deep shales in Ohio, USA - Utica-3 well 1 S-1-Day9 (SPAdes) (version 2) ... | reverse complement strand
ATGCTCGACGGTGACTGGTTCACCGACGACATCACTGAGCGCTTCCGTGAATTCCTGCGCATCGCCTTTGGCGAAGAGCACTATGGGGAAAACCTCCGCTTTGTCGAGCAGGCGCTGGGCAAAGATATTCGCAAGTACTTCCTGAAGGACTTCTATAACGACCACGTGCGCCGTTACAAGAAACGGCCCATCTACTGGTTGTTCTCCTCACCCAAGGGCTCATTCAACGCGCTGATCTACATGCACCGCTACCAGCCCCACACCGTGGGCACGGTGCTGGAGTATCTTCGGGATTTCAAAGACGAGAAGCTAAAAGCCCGGAAAAACCATCTGGAGGCCGTGAGTATCAGCGCCGGGGCCTCCCAGGGTGAGAAGACCAAGGCCCTGAAAGAGATCGAGAAGATCAACAAAACCCTCGCCGAGCTGGATGACTACGAGCGGGATGTGCTCTACCCACTGGCCACCGAACAGGTGGAAATTGATCTCGATGACGGGGTGAAGACCAATTATCCGAAATTTGGCGAAGCTTTAAAGAAGATTACCGGCCTCTCTGGCTAGGAGCACAGGCATGCATATCAACAAACTAACCTTGCAGCGCTTTCGTGGCGCTCAAGATCTACCGCTGGATCTGGATGACAAGCTTAATGTGTTTGTCGGCATGAATGGCACGGGTAAATCCAGCATTCTGGATGCCTCGGCCATCATGCTGTCCTGGCTGGCGAATCGGATTAAGCATGCGGGTGCGTCTGGGCGTCCGATTGCCGAATCCGATATCAGGAATGGTGAATCCTCCGCCAATCTGGCCATTCAGCTATGTGATGAGGGTACTTCCTTCGGCTGGAACTTGGCGAAGGTGCGTAAGGGGTACAGCAAAAAGGACCTGGCCTCTGTTCTGATTTCTGCATCCGAAACGGCCAAGGGTATTCAGGCCGGCATCACCGAACACAACGGGAAGGTAAACATCCCCTTGTTTGCTTACTACCCGGTGAATCGCGCTGTGTTGGATATTCCACTGCGTATCCGAGAAAAGCATCAGTTCGGGCTTCTTTCTGCTTACGAGGAGTCGCTAACCAGTGGCGCCAACTTCCGTACTTTCTTTGAATGGTTCCGGGAGCGTGAAGACCTTGAGAACGAGAACCGCAAATACATAGATGATCTGATCAAGCCGGACGATTTCGAGTTCCCGGATTCGCAGCTAACGGCGGTGCGGCGGGCCCTTGAGATTTTCATGCCGGACTTCCAAAACCTGACCGTAAGGCGCCAACCGCTGCGGATGGAGGTAACGAAGAAAGGCCAGCGGCTGACGGTAAACCAGCTTTCCGATGGCGAAAAATGCTTGATGGCCATGGTTGGCGACCTTGCCAGGCGCATGGCCATAGCCAACCCGGAGCGAGAAGATCCGCTGCTGGGAGATGGCATTGTGATGATCGATGAAATTGATCTGCACCTGCATCCGAAATGGCAGCGCCTGGTGGTGCCCAGTTTGAGGGCGGTTTTCCCGAACTGTCAGTTTTTTATCTCCACTCATTCACCGCATGTAATTACCCATGTGAAACCGGAGAATCTGTTCCTTATGAACATGACAGATGCCGGGGAATTGGAGATTGTTCGCCCGAATGAGTCCTACGGGAAGACGGTGGACAGGGTACTTGAAGATCTGATGGGCCTTGAGACCACACGCCCTGACCAAGTGGAAGATGCTCTTCGAGCTATTTACGGGCAAATCAATGATGGCGAGCTTGATACTGCCAGAAAAGGCATTGCTGAATTGGAACGAGACATTGGCGAAGATCCGGAACTGGTAAAAGCCAAGGTGCTGATCAAACGCAAGGAGCTGATTGGCCGATGAAGTATGTGGAGAAGCGCCACGAACCTGAAGTTTTTACGCAATGGAAGGCTCTGGCCAATGTCAATGAAGACTGGCAGCCTACCTATGGCGACCTGAGGGGTGAGCCCAAAGCCTCGGTAAAGAGATCATTGATGCGGGAGCAGGGTTACATCTGCTGCTATTGTGAACGCCGGTTAACCGAGGGCGATTCCCACATAGAACACTTTCAGCCTCAGAGTGACCCGACTGTGGATCCGCTGGATTACGGCAATCTTTTGTGCTCCTGCCAGAATCAGATCAGAAAGGGTGAGCCCCGTCACTGCGGTAACCTGAAAGGCGACTGGTTTGACCCCGAGCTGTTGATATCTCCGCTGGATGCGAATTGTGAGCCCCGGTTTGGTTTTGAAGGTGATGGTTGGATTAAACCTGCTGACAATAACGACCGGGCGGCCTGTGAAACCATTACCCGACTGGGCCTCGACCTGCCCAAGTTGAATGAGTTGAGAGCTGGAGCAATTGAGCCTTTCCTGGATGATAGCTTGAGCCATGATGAGCTGGGTCAGTTCGTGTCGGGCTACTTAACCATGGGAGCAGACGGCCGTTTCGGTGAGTTCTGGACCACCATCAAATACCTGTTTGGGGACTATGCCGCCGCATGAGTAATCGAATTTCCCAGGCCTCTCATGAATATCCCAGGTCGCTCATGAAGGAGGGCTACCTATGAAATTGAAAGAAATTGCCGTTAAAGGCTTTAAATCCATCAGCAATCACGACTACGAGCGTATTGCCTTTAACGATGTCACGGTGCTGTTGGGGGCGAATGGCTCCGGGAAAAGTAACCTGATTTCACTGTTCCGGCTGTTGGGATTTATGACCACTGGTGCTCTGCAGCAGTACGTTGGCAGGCAGGGCGTCAGCCAGCTTCTGTTTTATGGCCCAAAGGTGACCGAATCGCTGAGTTTCAGCGTGAAACTGGAAGATGACAGCACCACGGACTCCTACGATGTAAAGCTATCGTATGGGTTGCCGGACCGGCTGTTCGTCAGCGGTGAACAGGTAAGCTATCACAAGGCCGGTCACCCCAGACCGCAGGAATACTTTCTGTCCAGTGGTGGCCCCGAAGCGGATCTGGGGCAGGATGATCGGCCCACCAGTAAAGTGCTTACCGGTCTGCTCAGAGGCATACAAACCTTCCAGTTTCACGACACATCCGACACCGCCCGAATCAAGGACCGGGTGTACGTTGATGATGTGTCCTACCTGCGCAGCGATGGGGGCAACCTCGCGGCCTTCCTCAAGATGTTGAAGGAGTCGGACAGCTATCGTCCTTACTACGAACGAATTGTCCGGCATATTCGCAAGATTATGCCGCAGTTCAACGACTTCGTACTGGATACCCTTCCTGGCAATGACCGTTTCGTGCGACTGAACTGGTCTGATACCTACCGCCAGGATTATCTTTTTGGTCCGGATCAGATTTCCGACGGGTCTCTTCGCTTCATGGCGCTGACCACACTACTGTTGCAGCCACCGGCGTTGCTTCCAAAAGTGATCGTTCTGGATGAGCCGGAGTTGGGTCTGCATCCGGCTGCCACGCTTGAGCTTGCCGGTATGATCAAACGTGCATCCCAGAAAACGCAGGTGGTCCTGGCCACCCAGTCCACACGGCTGGTGGATGAATTCCTGCCGGAGCAGATTGTGATTGTGGAGCGCGATTCAAAGACCGGCGCCAGCTCGTTCCACCGTCTGGAAGCGGAGGCGCTGGGTGAATGGTTGCAACGGTACAGCCTCTCGGAGCTTTGGGAGAAAAATGTGTTGGGAGGGCAGCCGTGATTCGACTGCACATAACCGCAGAGGGCCAGACCGAGAAAGCCTTCGTCGACCAGGTTTTGACACCCCATCTGGCGCACTTTGATGTCTACACCGACGCGCGCTGTGTGTTAACGAGCAAGGACAAACGGGCAGCCAAAGAATACCGGGGTGGCTTGATCAGTTACCAGAAGGCAAAAGCAGACATCGAAACCTGGATGAAGGAAGACGCCAACCAGGAATGCTGGTTTACCAGCATGTTCGATTTATATGCCTTGCCAGACGATTTCCCAGGATTTGACGAGGCGGAACGGCTGGAGCCTTATCAAAGGATCGAACGGCTCGAAGCTGCTTTTGGCAATGAAATGAACAAGCCGAACTTTATTCCCTATATCCAGTTGCATGAATTTGAAAGCCTGATTCTGGCTGACCCGGCCAAGCTGGATTGGGAGTACCTGGAGCACGAGCAGCCAATTGGGAACCTGGTGAAGATGGTCGGCACCCAAAATCCGGAGCTCATCAATGACGGTCGAGAAACAGCGCCATCGAAACGGATTCTCAAAGAGATACCGGAATACGACAAGGTGACATCGGGGGTATCGGTTGCGGCTCACATCGGCCTCGATGCTCTACGGGCCTCTTGCAAACACTTTGATGAATGGGTGTCGCGCCTGGAGAAGCTCGGGGGCAAAGAATGAGCCAGCAAATCAATTATGCGCTGGGCAGGCTTTTCGATAAGCACCGGGTTGTGTTCTGGTACGACACCAAGCAAGAGCTGCGCAGTGACTTCGAGGCGGTTTCCATTCCGGACGTGGAGAAGCTGGAGATCGCCAACAACGAGTACGGCCTGAAACATCGCATCCTGCGGGAGGCACCGGAACAGAAATTCTTGCTGTACAAAGAAGGGCCACAACCGGAGGATCTGGACAACTGGTTGCTGGACGTACAGCTGGCCCACGGCGAGTTCCGGACCGACCAGGTGGCCATCTGGCTGTCCGAGTTGGAGTTGGGCCTGGAGTTCGCCGAGATAGCTCAGGCCCATACGGAGTTCTTTCAGGCGATCAAGCGCAAGGAGGCACTGAAGAAGTTGCTGAAGCCGGACGATACCGCCGGCCAGCTGCGCCTGAAGATGCTGGCCGTGTGTGCCGGTAGCGAGCCCCGTATGGACTCGGTGGTGGAAACCCTGCTGCAGCAACTGGCTGAAGACCGTGATGATGGCATCCGGCTGATTGAGCGCTGTGGTCTGGGCAGCTTCCTGTGGGAGCAACTGACCCGTTTCTACGGCTACGAGGCCAGTGAACCCAGCCTGCGCGATTTCGTGATCGAGCTGTTCAAGTCCTGCTACGCCATGGGTACCGATGGCGATGTCAAACTGACCGGCGACGCCCTGGTGTTCCTCAAGCGCTGGAAAGACAGCCGGCAGTTCGAGCAGGGGTTTGAAACCCTGTCTGCCGAGTGTGCCGAGGTGCTGGGCATTGAGCAGGATCTGGGTAAGCGGGACTTCCGGGACCTGGTTGAGCTGGATTACTTCCGGCTAATCGACCAGAAGATTATCAGTGACCTGGTGCGGGCGGTGGTAGGCCGCACGGTCACTAGTGGCGATGTGGCATTGTGGGTACGGCAGCGGCGCCAGGGCCACTGGTACGGGGAGTTCCGCCACCTGTATGAAGCCATTGAGTTTGCGGCCCGTTTTGTCCAGATGCTCGGTGAGGCTCGTCTCACCATGGACAGCCTCTCCGACGGCGTTCAGCGATACAGCCGTTCCTGGTTCCAGTTGGATCAGCTCTACCGCAAATTTACCTACCATGTGCGCATGTCCGGCCAGGCATCGTTAATGGGCGATCTCAGTGAGCAGGTGGAGAATTTGTATTCCAACAACTACCTGCTCAAGCTGGGCGACGGCTTCCAGGTTCACGTGGATGCCGCGCCGCGCTGGGAGGCCTATCCGGTCGTTCAGCAAACAGCCTTTTTCGAGCACTGGGTTCGCCCGTACCTGTGCAAGGACAAACGGATCTGCGTGATCATTTCCGACGCCATGCGCTATGAGATTGGTGATGAGCTGCTGGGCCTTATCCGGCAGGAAGATCGCTACAGCGCGGAGCTTGAACCGGCACTCTCGACCCTTCCCAGCTATACCCAGCTCGGTATGGCGGCGCTACTGCCCAACAAGTCCCTGGCAATCGCCGACAACGATACCGGTACGGTACTGGTGGATGGCCAAAGCTCACAGGGCACGGTCAACCGTACCAAAATCCTGCAGGCCGCCTTGGATGGTCGGGGCCAGGCCGTCAAGGCGGAGGATTTTATGCAGCTCAACCGGGAAGACAGCCGTGAGCTGCTCAAGGGTAATGATGTGCTGTACATCTACCACAACCGCATCGATCACACCGGCGACAAGATGCATTCAGAGGGGCAGGCCTTTGAAGCCGCAGAACAAACCCTGGATGACCTGATTCGACTGATCAAGAAGCTCACGGCGGCCAACGCCAATAACCTGCTGATCACCGCTGACCATGGCTTTATTTACCAGAACCGTGAGCTGGATGAGAGTGATTTCCTGGGCGATGCCGTTTCTGGCGATGATATTCGCTACCGGGACCGTCGGTTCGTGCTGGGTAAGGGGCTGTCCGCCTCTCCGGCCTTCCATCACTTCTCGTCTGAGCAGCTTGGGCTGGATGGCGATATGGAAGTGCAGATTCCCAAGTCCATCAACCGGCTGCGTCTTAAAGGCTCTGGCAGCCGCTTTGTGCATGGCGGCGCATCCCTTCAGGAGGTTGTGATTCCAGTCCTGAAGGTTAACAAGAAGCGCCAGAGTGATGTCAGCGCCGTTGAGGTGGACATCCTGCGTGGGGCCAGCTCGGTGATCACTTCCGGCCAACTGGCCGTCACCTTGTATCAGTCCGGACCGGTTACCGAGAAAGTACAGCCTCGCCACCTGCGGGCTGGGATTTATACCCAGTCAGGGGAGTTGATTTCGGACAGTCACGAACTGTCGTTTGACCTGACCTCGGAGAACCCCCGCGAGCGGGAGCTTCAGGTGCGCTTTGTGCTCAGCCGCAAGGCGGACGAGGCCAACGGCCAGGAGGTTTTCCTGAAGCTGGAAGAACAGCACGCCGGCACCTCCCACTACAAGGAATACAAGTCGCTCAGGTATTTGATGCGGCGGTCCTTTACCAGCGATTTTGATTTCTGAGGGTTATAGCCAATGAGTACGCTTGACCAAAAGATCAACGAACACTTCCCCGGGTTGGTGGTGCGCAAAGACCTGGTGAAAACGGTCAAGGGCAACGCCATCGTTCCCTCATACGTGCTGGAGTATCTGCTCGGCCAATACTGCGCCACTAACGACGAGGCCACGATTAAAACAGGGATTGAAACGGTCAAGGAGATTCTGGCCAAGCACTATGTCCACCGGAACGAGGCCGGACTGGTGCGCTCGAATATCAAGGAAAAGGGGCGCTACAAGGTTATCGACAAGATCAGTGTGGCCCTGAATGAGAAGACGGATGCCTACGAGGCGCAGTTTTCCAACCTGGGAATCAAGAAGGTATTGGTGGATTCTGGGACCGTCAAGGCCCACCCCAAACTGCTGGTAAGCGGCGTATGGTGCATTGCGGACATCGAATACGTATTTTCTGAAGACCAGAACGTCAGCCCCTGGATTCTGTCCACCCTCAAGCCGATTCAGCTATCGCACTTCGACTACGACGCCTACGTTGCCGCGCGGCAGCAGTTCAGCACCGATGAGTGGATTGACCTGCTGATCCAGAGTATCGGCTTTAACCCGGAGATGTTCGGACGGCGCAGCAAGCTGACGCAACTGGTCCGATTGATTCCGTTCTGCGAGCGGAACTACAACCTTATCGAACTTGGCCCCAAGGGGACGGGTAAATCCCACGTTTACTCCGAATTCTCGCCCCATGGGATCCTGGTTTCCGGTGGTGAAGTCACCGTACCCAAGCTGTTTGTGAATAACTCCAGCGGCAAAATCGGCCTGGTGGGCTACTGGGATTGCGTGGCCTTTGACGAATTCGCCGGTAAACAGAAGCGAGTCGACAAGGCCCTGGTCGACATCATGAAGAACTACATGGCCAACAAGTCCTTCTCCCGTGGCGTGGAAACCCTGGGCGCCGAGGCGTCCATGGTGTTCGTGGGGAACACCCGGCACACTGTTCCTTACATGCTGAAGCATTCAGACCTGTTCGATGAACTGCCGGACAAGTTCTACGATTCTGCCTTTCTGGACCGGATCCACTTCTATATTCCGGGATGGGAGGTCGACATCATCCGGGGCGAGATGTTCTCCGACGGCTATGGCTTCGTGGTGGACTACCTTGCAGAAATCCTGCGCTCGATGCGGAACTACGATTACTCCGACCAGTATAAGGAGCACTTTACCCTTTCTTCGGATATCTCGACCCGTGATCGGGACGGTATTAACAAGACCTTTTCCGGCTTGATGAAGATCCTGTTCCCCCAGGGGGGAGCGACCAGGGAAGAGGTTGAAGAAGTGCTGCGCTTTGCCATTGAGGGGCGCAAGCGGGTCAAGGACCAGTTACAGCGGATTGATACCACCTACGGCGAAGTACGCTTTTCCTATCAGGATCAACAAGGCCAGGAAATACTGGTCACGACACTTGAGGAGGAAGAGTACCCAGGCTACTACCACCAGACGGTCTCGACTCCTGATGACGAGGGAGTAGAACCCGAGCCAACAGCGGACGTTAAAGGTGTCGAGCCAGAAGAGCTGAATGCCCCCGAGCCAGTACTGGAAGAAAAGCACCTGACCTTCCAGGAAAATCAGAAGGGCATCTCATTCGACGGCTTGTTTGGCGCATACCTGAAAGGAGCCAGCAAGATCACCGTCACAGACCCCTACATCCGGCTTTTCTACCAGATCCGCAATTTCATGGAGTTTCTCGAAGCCATCGTGAAGAACAAGGCCGAAGAAGATGAAGTGGAGGTTCACCTCGTCACCGTCAGGGACGAGTTCAAGGGTGACCTGCAAGACGAGAGTTTTGAAAAAATCCAGGAATCCGCTCGCACCGTGGGCATCGACTTCACCTGGGCGTTTGACGAAAGCGGCACCATTCACGCCCGTCATATCGTTACGGACCACGGCTGGAAGATATCGCTGGATCGGGGGTTGGACATCTTCCAGCACTACGAGATGAATGAAGCCTTCGCGTTTGCCAACCGGTTGCAGCAGTTTCGGTCTAGCAAGGCCTTCGAAATTACCTTCATCAAACAGTCATAGATCCACCCGGCAGTGCAATGGGAGGCGGTGTGTCAGGCGCTCGCTTCCCACTCCCACCAGGACTGAAACAGCTCGTCACCACCCGGCACATAGGTGTGAACCTCCCGGCCATTCCAATCCAGCGCCAGAACCTGCAACGCAGCCTGTTGCAGCTCGGCATCCAAGGCCCTCAGCCGGTTCAGCTCGAATGGCCAGTGACTCGCGTTATATAGGCCAAGCAGGAATCGCCGGATATGCCGGGCCTGGCCGCCTCCACTATGAGCGGCGTCGATCAGTATTGTGAGAGCCGGAAGCCCCGCGTCCTCCCGCAGCTGCCTCCGCTTTTCTTCCTGTTCCAGCAAAAATAGAAAGCTTTCGGGAAGCATGGCTGTTTTGTCCGTCATGTGCATAACCTCATATCGACTTCACGATTATGCTGCCATGGACGACGCAGTAGGCACGGCTCTCAAACTGCCCGTTTTGGGCAAGAACACCGGTTTGCCCCGAATTTATTTCAGATCGCCATTGTGTCGGGGTGATTTTTTTCGGAACTTTCGCTCCAGGAACGCTTCCAGCCGGTCCGCGTTGCGGTAGGCCACAACGCAGATAAAAAGTACAACTGCGACAAAGCTCAGGAATGCAATCAGTGTGGCAGATAGGTTCAGCATATTCACGTCTCCAATAGTTGACTGCCCTTTGAGGGCAGTTTGTTGGTTTCAGGCCACAGCATCGGCCTGTCTTTGTTCTTTGGCGACAGACGCAATCAAGTGCCGCGAGCAACTCAGCATCTCCTGGATCTCGCTGTAGCTGTGGCCACTGCGTAGCAGGCTGGCGATGTGCTGTCTGCGCTTCAGGTC
>Ga0208561_100404_pt1 | contig 9740 bp, 8 predicted proteins | sample Shrwel1BS1Day9_FD_187536 | JGI IMG/M metagenome (GOLD analysis project Ga0208561, IMG submission 187536) | Subsurface microbial communities from deep shales in Ohio, USA - Utica-3 well 1 S-1-Day9 (SPAdes) (version 2) ... | reverse complement strand
CCTTATACCTATAACATTATTTATAAAATAAGGTTAAAAATTACACATAATAAAATAAAAATACCCAACATTCTTTCAATATTAATGAGAAAGTTGGGTGGGTTCACTACTTGCTCCCTATAATCAAAGTGACCAAATTGCAGATTATAGTTCATCGCTTCCATGATTCAATATTTATTTTATAAAATAAATCACAAATTTAAAATACTAGTACTTACTTTGTAGAACTCATATGTAATTAATTCTATATTTTAAATAAAATACCTTCTTTATTATGAACTTTTTATGACTTTTATCATAGCTAAATTAAATATTAGTGCAAATATAATACATGTTATAATATTTATACTTCTTCTAAAGATAAATATTGTCTTTAGACAAGGGTTTCAATAATTATGCTGGAAATAATAAATATAGTGAATAGTTAATATATGATAAAGATAATGTACAGATTAAAATCAAGGATTAATTTACAAATGAAAGGAGTAAGCTAATGCCATCATTCTTAGAAATCGATAAAGAATTACATTTAACCGATTTAATAGATATTGAAATCTTACAACAGATTCAGGATAGATTTGCTGAGGCTACTGATTTAGCGGCTATTATTATCGATGACCAAGGTGAACCTGTAACTAAGCCAAGTAAGTTTTCTGACCTATGTAGCTTGATTCGTTCTACAGACAAAGGGAGAAGTGCTTGTTTTAAGTATTCGTTTCCTATTGATAAGCTAAAGGAAGATAAGAAGCTTTCGGTCTATCACTGTCATATGGGATTTATAGATCTCATAGCTCCTATTGTAGTAGCCGATGAATGTTTTGGAGCAGTAAAGTGTGGACAGATTCTGCCACAACAACCAGATCAAGAAATGATTAAGAAGGTTGAGACTAAGTTAAGTAAATTAGGTATTGAAGAAGCAGAAGTTGAAAACTTAATAGAAAAGATGAAGCAGATCCCTAAACCTAAGATTAATGCTGCGGCTGATTTGCTATACCTTTTAGCTAATTACATAGTAGAGATGGGAGCTACTACTTTAATTCAAAAGCAGTTACATTTTAAGAATTATCAATTAATGCAAGAGATTAATAGTCGTATGGAAGTAGAGAAGAATTTACAGCAAGCAGAGTTAAAAGCTTTACAATCACAGATGAATCCTCATTTTTTATTTAATAGTTTAAACATTATTGCTAGACTGGCTTATTTAGAAGGTGCAGATGAGACTAAAGATATGGTGCATGCTCTTTCTGATCTTCTTCGTTATAGTCTGCGAAAAGAAGAAATAGTGACTTTAAATGAAGAACTAAGTTATATTCAGGATTATATAAAGATTCAAAAGGCTAGGTTTGCAGAAAAGATTGAATTTATAATCGATGTTGATGAGGATCTATTAAAGTATAAGATTCCTTTTATGAGTCTACAGCCTTTAGTTGAAAATGCAATTATTCATGGTTTAGAGCCTCGAGGAGAGGAAGGAGTAATTAAGATCGTAAGTGATGAAGATGAAGATAGATTAATCATTAAGATTATTGATAATGGAGTTGGAATTCCAAAAGAGAAAATTAGAGAGATCATTGAAGCACGAGAAAGAAAAGTAACAGAGACACATACCTCAGGAGTAGGGATCAATAATGTTCATCAACGTTTGCGTCATTATTATGGTTCGAAATATGGAGTAGAGATTGATAGTACGCTTGGTGAAGGTACAGAGGTTAGAATCTATTTTCCAAAGTTAGAATTTGGGAGTGATGATGATGTATAAGGCATTAGTTGTTGATGATGAACAGTTAGAACGTAGGGTGATGAAGAAGATAATTACTGATGAAGTACAGGAAGTAAGATTAGTTGGGGAAGCGGAGAATGGGAATGAAGCACTAATAGTAGCTGAGGCTGAGAGACCAGATATTATACTAATGGATATTAAGATGCCAAAAGTAGATGGGCTAGAAGCAACCAAAGAGATAGCGAAGTTATACCCTAGTATTAAGATCATAATCATAACTGCTTATAATGAGTTTGACTATGCACAGCGAGCCTTGAAATACGGAGCAGTAGACTATCTATTAAAGCCGGTTAAACCAGAAAAGATTATTGAGGTCTTAGATGAATTGATAACTAAGATTGAAGAAGAAAGGCTTTATAACCAACTGGTAAAACAAGGTCATGATAATCTTGAGGAGAGTGCCCAATTTCATCAAAAAGTCTTTGCTAAGGAAAAGAAGTTATATGAATTAGTAAAAGAGGGAGAAGTTAAAGAAATCGGTTCTTTTGTTGACCAGCTGTTAGATGAGATTCAGCAGGATGATTATGAATTAGTCAAAGTTAAAATTAGAATTATTGAGTTTTTAGTTTCGTTATCTAGAACCATAAATCAAGAAGCAGAAATAGAGATCTGTCACTTTTACTTTGAAGAACTAATAAGTGAATCAGCAGAGATTAATTCTATGAATCAATTCGCTAGTTGGGTAAAAAATAAATTAAAGATAGTAGTCGATAAAGTAACGAAGGCTTATGATGAAATAGAAGATGATATAATTAAACAAGCTACTAATTATATTAATAGAAATTATGACCAAGACCTAACTTTAGAGAGAGTAGCTAAAGCTGTTCATCTTAACCCTTCCTATTTAAGTCATACTTTCAAAGAAGAAACCGGGAGCAACTTTACTGACTATTTAACAAAAATTAGATTAAAAAAAGCCCAGGAATTGCTTAAAACTTCTAAGTCTAAAATTACAGAAATTGCCCATCAAGTAGGTTATCAAAACTCTAACTATTTTAGTCAAGTATTCAAAAAAGAGTTTGGACTAACACCAACTCAATATAGGAAAGAGAAACGTAATTTTTAAGAGGCCCTTAAAATAGGGTCTCTTTTTTAATTACATACCATTTATTCTAGCCAACATATTTCCGAAACGACTCTTAAAAACAGTTTGGAGCCATGGAGGGCGGAAAACTGTTTTTCGACAGTGAGCGGAGCACGATGCGGAGCGAATGACAAGTGGAGGATATGTGTTGGCGTATCTTTATTCTTCCGAATAGTGTACAAACCAAATGAATAGATAAAGTAGTAGGAGGTGGCAAACTCTATGATTCAAGGAGTAAAGACAAAAGAGCTTAAAGTTATTCCTGATGAACGCGGTAGATTAATGGAGATGCTACGAGTAGATGATGATTTATATCAAGGGTTTGGGCAGGTCTATATGACTACAGCTTATCCAGGGGTAGTTAAAGGTTGGCATTATCATAAAAAACAGATTGATAATTTTGTAGTAGTTAAGGGTATGATGAAGATAGTTTTATATGATAACCGAGAAGAATCTTCAACCTATGATGAAGTAAACGAATTCTTTTTAGGAGAGTATGACCAGAAGTTATTACAGATCCCCCCTTATGTCTTCCATGGTTTTAAATGTATTACGCCGGAAGAAGCAATAGTAGTTAATATTCCTACGGAGAAATATAACTACGAAGAGCCTGATGAATACCGAGTAGATCCCCATGATAATAATATTCCTTATGATTGGGGGAGAAAAGATGGATAGAGCAATAACAGTCTTAATTACCGGGGGAGCTGGGTTTATTGGGAGTAACTTTGTACGATATATGTTAAAGAAGTATCCAGATTATCAAGTTATAAATTTAGATAAGTTGACTTATGCTGGCAATTTAGCTAATTTAACAGACATAGAGGATAATCTTAATTATAAATTTATAAAAGGAGATATTATTAATAGAGAGTTAGTTGAACATATCTTTAATGAATATGAGGTTAATTATGTAATTAATTTTGCAGCAGAATCGCATGTGGATCGCAGTATTGAAGAGCCTGATATATTTATTAAGACTAATATTATGGGCACGCAAGTTTTATTAGATATAGCAAAGAAATATTGGTTAGATAAGAGTGAGGCTCGGAATAATAGGCTAGAAGTAAATAAATTTATACAGATTTCTACTGATGAAGTCTATGGTTCTTTAGGAGAAGATGGATATTTCACAGAAGATACCCCTTTAGCTCCTAATAGCCCTTATTCGTCAAGTAAAACAGGAGCGGATTTAGTAGTTAGAGCCTATTACAAAACATTTGGCTTACCGGTTAATATTACTCGTTGTTCTAACAATTATGGTCCATATCAATTCCCTGAAAAACTGATTCCTTTCTTTCTAACTAATGCTTTACATGATAAAGAACTACCGCTTTATGGTGATGGTAAGAATGTACGAGACTGGCTGCATGTAAAAGATCATTGTCGAGCTATAGATCTGGTCTTACATGAAGCCTCAAGTGGAGAAATCTACAATATTGGTGGTAATAATGAGATGACTAATCTAGAGATTACTGAAACAATTTTACGTAAGTTAGACAAACCGAATTCTTTAATCAAATTTGTTGAAGATAGATTAGGACATGATAGAAGGTATGCGATAGATGCCAGTAAAATTAAGAAAGAGCTAGGCTGGGAGCCAGAATATACATTCAATGGAGGAATAGCAGAGACAATAGAGTGGTATTTGAATAATCAAGAGTGGTGGCAATCGCTTAAAAATAATTAATTTGTGATATGTGTCATAGTAATTTAATGCTAAATTAACTATAATTCGTTAAAAGAGCTAGTAAGGTGGTGTTATTAATGATAGAGAATAAAACAATTAAAGAGTATTTATCAGAATTAGGATCGAAGAACCCTACACCTGGCGGAGGAAGTACTGCAGCTTTAGTAGGTGTATTTAGTGCTACTTTAGGAGAAATGGTCTGTAATACTACATTGCGGAAGCGAGAGGATAAAGAAGTAGATGTATACTTAGAAGAATTAAAGAAACTACAAAATGAATTAAATAACCTAATTGAAGCGGATATGAATGCTTATCAAAAAGTAATAGCGGCTTATAAAGGAGGAAATAAAGAAGAGATTAATAAATCCTTAGTACATGCAACTAAGGTTCCTTTAGCGATCATGAATAAGTCAATAGAGGTGCTTAAAGTTTTAAATAACTTAGTGCAATTAATTAATTATACTGCTTTAGGAGAGATAGGTGTGGCTATTATGTTAGCTGAATCAGTATTAGAATCAGCCGGATTAATAGTTGAAATTAATCTGAGTAAATTTGTTAATGACCAATTTTATGAGAAAGGAAAAAAGCAAGTCAAAGAATATTTAATGCTAGGGAAGAGAATAAAGAAAAAAGCTATAGCCAAGTTATACCAATGTCAGCAAGAAGGGGAATGATAAGTTAAAATTATATTTTTTCATAAAGATGCCTTGACAAGGTAAAAAGAATATGCTAACATTATAGTGAGATTGATAAACAATATCAATTAAATATTTTTTATAGTTTCTTGATAATTATTATCAAGATAGGTGTGAAGGAGTTATTTTTTTACATACTAATGATAATGAATTTCATTACAATGTAGAGTTTTAAAAGGAGGAATTATATTGCTAAGTAGTAAGAAAAAGCTATTAATAGTGGTTTTGGCTATGCTGATTCTAACTGCTGGTTTTACGTTAACTAGTCATGCAGCTAATTCTTGGCATAATGTCGTTAATGACATTGAAGTCAAAATTAATGAAGGTTTGAGCCATTATTCTAATGGTGATGTTAAGGCCGCTAAGGAGAGTGTAACTGATGCTTACTTTGGGCCTTTCGAAGGAGAAGAGATGGAACAGGCAGTACAAAGGAATGTAGGTAGTCAGAATGCATTCAAAGTAGAGTATATGTTTACACAGATTAAGAAATTGATGGGGAAAGGTGCTCCTAAACAGGAAGTAGAACAGATGGCCACTATGCTTATTAAGGAATTAAAAGCATACGCCACGCAATTAGATAAAGTAGCACCTCGAGAAGAGACTAGTCCTTTTAGTCAATTTATTTATTCATTCATGATCATAGTTCGAGAAGGATTTGAAGCTATCTTAATTATAGGTGCTATAATTGCTTACTTAATTAAATCTGGTAATAAGGACAAAGTTAAGGCGGTATATGGTAGTACTGGATTAGCAGTTGTTGCTAGTATTATAACTGCTGTCTTATTACAGTTTGTCTTTAAGATTAGCGGTGTCGGTCAGGAGATATTAGAAGGAGTTACCATGTTATTGGCTATGGTAGTCTTATTCTCAGTTAGTTTCTGGTTAATCAGTAAAGTAGAGGCGAAAAAGTGGGAAGAGTATATTCAAGGTAAGGTGGAAGACTCCTTAACTACTGGTAACAGTTTTGCTTTATGGTCTGCTGTTTTCTTAGCAGTTTATAGAGAGGGAGCAGAAACAGTCCTTTTCTATCAAGCATTAATAGCAGATGCAAATAAAAGCAGTTATGGAATGATTGGACTAGGCTTTTTAGTAGGTTGCGTGGCTTTAGTAGCGATCTATCTAATCGTTAGGTATGGTAGTGTTAAGTTACCGTTAAAGCCATTCTTTATTGGGACAAGTACTCTATTATATTATTTAGCTTTCGTTTTTGCTGGACAAGGGGTTAGAGAATTACAAGAAGCAGGAGTTGTTGGATTAGGCAAAATTGAAGTGATACCAACTATTAGCTGGTTAGGAATCTATCCAACTTGGCAGACATTGAGTTTACAAGTAGTTTTGGTTTTAGCAGCAGTTATAGGTATAGGTTATCAGTTCTTAGGTGACAGTGGAGATGCACAAGTTAGTGCATAACTTAAAATTAAAATAAGAGTAAAAGGATTAAAAATTAGGAGGTATTTAAAAAATGAATTTAGGAAAGAAGAAAGTATTAATTACAACGATGATGATGGTAGTTTTATTGGCAGGGTTAGCAACAAATGCTTATGCATTTAAGGAGTATCCGATAGGAGAAGAAAAGATAATTAAACAGATGAAGATTGCAGCGGTATATTTTCAGTCAGTTCCAATGGAGCCGGAATCTAAAGCAGGAATAAGTGAGAATGATTCTGATATTCATATAGAAGCAGATATTCATGCTGTAATGAATAATCCTTATGGCTTTGGTTTTGGAGCATGGATTCCAAATTTAACTGTAGATTACAAGTTAGAAAACTTAGATACCGGTGAGGTAAAGGAAGGAAGCTTTATGCCGATGGTGGCTAGTGATGGGCCTCATTATGGAGCTAATGTAAAGATGATGGGAATTGGAAACTATAAGCTTACATATATTATCCATTCTCCAGCTAAGCAGGATTTCCTACAGCACGTAGATAACGAGACAGGCATTGATAAGCGATTTTGGAAGAAGCCTATTAAAGTTAGTTGGGACTTCACTTATACAGGTAATATATAAAGGATAATACTAACAATTAATCACTCTAGGTTAAAGGAAATATTTCCTTTAACCTAGAGATTTAGGCATTTAAGATTGGAGGGAAAGATATGTTAGAAATATTAGCTCTCACTTTAAAAGATGGATTAGAATTAGTTATTTTAAGTGGGATTTTATTTGGATTTATATATAAGACCAAACAGAAGCGGTTAAATCTATTTGGTTACTGGGCTTTAGTAATCGCTTTGCCGTTTAGTGCCTTGTTATCATATTCACTAATTAATCTTACTATTGAGAAAGAGATTGAAACGTTCTTTGCTTTTAGTGGTTTTATCTTAACTTTATTAATGATAGCTTGGGTTTGGTGGCAGAGTTTCAGTTATCAAAAAAGCTCTAATCAGCAGGAAGAGAAGTTAATTAGGAAGAGTTCAGTAGTATCTAAAATCTTAGTAGCAATCTTTGTTTTATATTTAGGAATTAAGTTTGAGACTAAATTAATCTTATTTCCAAAGCGAATTACAGTCAATACTATGTTAAGTACCGGTTTTAATACAGAGTTATTATTGAAATATTGTGGTGGCATTATAGGAATCATATTGGCAGTTAGTTTTGGCTTCGTATTAATTAAAGCCCATAAGAAAATGAATTTAAAACAGAGTAGAAACCTTGTTATTATACTTTATTTAGTTAGCTTAATCCGTCTTACTATTTTAGGACTATATGGTTTAATGTTAAAAGGGTTTATTTCTGCAACGCCGGAGTTCATTTCGGCTTTAGCGCCATTTTATAATAATGTTAATAGATTCTTCTATATATTCTTAGCAATTATTACAGTAGGGCTGATTATTATTGCATTTAAAAAAGAGGATAGACCTTCAAAAGGAGGTCTAAATCCAGCCCAATTAAGAAAGATTAAAGCACAGATTCGGAATAAGAACCGTTGGATTAGAACAAGTGTAGGAGTAATGGTCTTCTTTATAGCATTATTAGCACTAAACTATGTTTATGCAAATCGAACTGTACAACTAACTCCTGCGGTGGCGATCGAGCCAAAGAATGGAGAATTTACAATAGCCAAAGAAAAGCTAGCTGATGAGAAGTTGCATCGTTATTCATATCAGACTACCCAAGGGACAGTAATCGAATTCTTTTTAATTAAGAAGGCAGAAGATGCCTATGGGGTAGTCTATGATGCCTGTGAAATCTGCGGTGTTGCCGGTTACTATCAAAAAGATGATCAGGTCATCTGTAAAAATTGTGATGTAGTTATGAATAAGTTAACGATTGGTTTTCCAGGAGGGTGCAACCCGATTCCGTTAAAGTATACGACTACTAAAAAGAAGATTAAGATTAAAGTTAGTGATCTAATAGAACGAGAGAAGTTATTTGCTAATTAAAATATCACAACAGGAGGTGTTTAGATGTTCTTAAGAATAATTAGAAGGTCTTTGACTAGAGGCTTAAAGTCAAAACTATTAGCTATTGTTGCTATAGCCTTTGGAGCTTCATTGGCTACGGCAATGTTTAGTGTTTCTTTAGATATTGGAGATAAGATAAATAATGAATTAAAATCATATGGTTCAAATATTGTAGTAGAGCCAGAATCTGAATCTTTACCAGTAAAGGTTAACGGGGTTGATTTCAATCCAATTACACAGAATAAAGATTATATTCCAGAAAAGCATATTCCTAAGATCAAAATGATCTTTTGGCGACATAATATAGTAAACCTTGCACCTTACTTAGAGGCTAATGCTCAGTTGAGTGAAGACCAAAGAGTAGCAGTAGTAGGAACTTGGTTTGATCGCAAGATACGAATTCCTACAGGAGAGAAATTTAATTTTGGGGTTAAGCACCTTAAGTCTTGGTGGGAGATACAAGGTGATTGGATTAAGAATGGAGATAATAAAGCTTTAGCATTAGTAGGAAGGGAAGTAGCTGAAGCATCCAACTTAAAGCCTGGTGATGAACTTAATTTAGATTTTAATATTAATGGGCAGACAGTTAATAAGAAGGTAAAAGTAAAAGGTATAATTGATAGTGGAGGAAAAGAAGAAAGCAAGGTCTATCTACCGCTAAACCTTTTACAAGAGATAACTGGCTTAAAAGATAAGGTAGCAAAAGTTGAGGTGAGTGCCTTAACAACACCGGTCAATGATCTAGCTAGAAGAGCCCAGGAGAATCCCGATGCTTTAAGTGATGAAGAATTTGAGAAATGGTACTGTACTGCTTACGTCAGTTCAATTACTTACCAGATAGAAGAAGTAATTCCAGGTGTAGTAGCAAAAGAGGTAAGACAGATTGCACAATCTGAGGGAGTTATTTTAAATAAGATTAAATTATTAATGTTCTTAGTAACTTTAGCAGCTTTAATTAGTTCTGGATTAGGGATTTCAAGCATTATGACTACTAAAGTTTTAGAAAGAAGACAGGAGATTGGTTTATTAAAAGCAATCGGTTCTAGTAATTTAGGTGTGATCGCATTATTTGTAACAGAAATT
>Ga0208561_100402_pt1 | contig 9765 bp, 11 predicted proteins | sample Shrwel1BS1Day9_FD_187536 | JGI IMG/M metagenome (GOLD analysis project Ga0208561, IMG submission 187536) | Subsurface microbial communities from deep shales in Ohio, USA - Utica-3 well 1 S-1-Day9 (SPAdes) (version 2) ... | reverse complement strand
CCACCCACGCCAGAGATACAGGACATCTCGAATACACCATCGTGGTCCAGGCGCACTGCGGCGTTATTGGCCAATTGGGCGACGTCAGAGCAGCCGGAGCAGGCGTAGATCAGTGGTCGCTGCTTCCTTGGTTTCATGCGTTTCCTCCAGTCGTTCCGCCCGTCTCCCGGCAGGCCAGGCGGCCGAAGATAATTCCGAACTCAAACAGGACCCACATGGGCACGGCCAGCAGGGTCTGGGAGATGATATCCGGCGGTGTCAGCATCATGCCGATGACAAAGCAGGCCACCACCACATAAGGACGCTTGGCGGACAGGGCCTGTGGCGTGGTCGCGCCGGACAGGATAAGAAGCACCGTAGCGATGGGAATTTCAAAGGCCACGCCGAAGGCGAAGAACATCTTGAGCACGAAAGTCAGATAGCTGTCGATGTCCGGCAGCTCCACAATGCCTTCCGGACCTATCGCGGTGAAGAACCCAAACACGAGGGGAAACACCACCAGGTAGGCGAACACCGCGCCGGCATAGAACAGAACCACAGAGGTGAACAGCAACGGGAACGCCAGCCGCTTCTCATGGCTGTACAGCCCCGGTGCAATAAAGCTCCAGATCTGGAACAGGATGTAGGGAATGGCGACAAACACCGCCAACACCAGCGCCAATTTCAATGGCGCAAAAAACGGCGAGGTAATGTCTGTGGCGATCATGGTCTGGCCACCCGGCAACAATTCGCGCAAGGGCTCTGACACCAACAGATAAAGTTCATTGGCAAACGGGTAAATGGCCACAAAGCAGACCGCTGCAGCCAGCACCACTTTTAGCAGCCGGCTGCGCAACTCCAGCAGGTGCTGGATCAGTGGCATCTCCTGCTGCTCCGGGGACGATTGTTGGGTGTTAGCGGTCATGAGCGGGGCCAGAACAAGGCGTTAAGGTGTCTTGCCGGCATGCGCGGCGTCGTTGTCGGGCATGATCATGCGTTCGTAGTTTTTGGCTTCGTCCAGGGCACCACGGACACTTTCCTGCACATCTTCAAGGCCAACATCCCCTGCCTGGCGAAGCTGCTCGCGCAACTCTTCGGCCTTGAGCTGGCGGTCCAGTTCCGTGGTGAACTCGCCAACCATGCGGCGCGCGCCTCCGATCCACCGGCCGGCAGCCCGGGCCGCCGCCGGTAATCGCTCGGGGCCTAATATCAGCAGCGCAATCACGCCGCAGATCAGCAGTTCAAGAAAGCCGATGTCGAACATTGTGGTCGCGCTTAGCCTTGGCTTTCCCGGTGCCTCTGTTCGGCACTCACCTTCTCTGAGTTTTGGAAGTCCAGTGCTTCCGGCTCACTGGATAGGCTCCCATCCTCATTCATGGACTTTTTGAAACCACGGATGGCACCGCCCAGGTCCGTGCCAATGCTCCGCAGTTTCTTGGTTCCAAACAGCAGGATGACAATGGTGAGAACAATGAGAAGCTGCCAGATGCTGATACCGCCGATACCCATGAGGAATCCTCGCTTGAATATTTCAGATGCGATTCAGTGTATGCCGGCGCCTGGCGGTTCAGGAATTCCTCCTTTGGGGTACCCCATTTACATCTTTCCTGGCGAATCGCCCGCCAGGATCCGTGCCGTGAAACTGACCACGATCAACCGGATCATTAACAGTGGTGCCTGCCACTAGCGGGTCGTCCATTCTTCTGCCATCGTATGTCTTCAATAACAATTCCGAATCCAAATCGTTGCCCTACCCGCGGTTTGGTGCAAACGTGAGCATCCAAAGGCAGACATCAACTAGGACGATGCATGTTTGAAGTTATGAATGATCTCCTGAGCGCGGGCCGACACTCGCGTTATTTCAATCACACACGCAGTTACAGCCTGTATTCGCGGGTACGCACCATTGCCTGGATTCTCGTGGTGCTTCAAACCGCCTGGATTCTGGTGGACTGGCTGCTGCTCCCGGAAGACGTCAGCAGTACCATCGCTTACGGGCGCATTGCCGCCAGTGCGTCCTGCCTGGCACTGGGTGTGTGGTTCAGCCATCCCTACCGGCTCGAGGTCTCACTGTTTCGTCTGCTGTTGCTCGTGGTGGTGCTGACGCTTTTCCAGACCTGGAGCAACTGGATACTTGTTGGTGAAGGCTTCGAATCGGAAGTCGTCGCCGGGTATGCTTTCTTCCCCTTCATGATCATTACCATGATCGCCATCTTCCCGCTGACCATCCTGGAGGTGGCCGGTTTTGCCACCTTCGTCATTCTGGTGGAGCTGATCACGCAGCTCTGGAGCGGCAAATTCGGTTTAGTGGACGGCCTCAACGATTTGTGGTTGTTGGCGGTGCTGGGCTGCATTGCCGGCTGGGCGTCAGTGAACCAGCTCAGCATGCTGCTGGTACTTTACCGTCAGGCCACCCGCGATCCGCTGACCGGGCTCGCCAACCGACGCCAGGTGATGGATCAACTGGACGGGGACATCGCGGAGGCCCACGAAAAAGGCACGCCGCTGTCGGTGCTGTTGTTTGACCTGGACAAGTTCAAGAGCTTCAACGACAACCACGGCCACGCCGCCGGCGACCTGGTACTTAAGCAGTTCTCCAAAATCCTCAAGGACAACGCCAAGCGCAAGGTCGATCTGGCCGGGCGCTTTGGTGGCGAGGAGTTCTTGATGATCCTGCCAGGCCTGAATGAGGCGGAAGCCATCGAAGTGGCGGATGCCGTGCGTGACGGCTGCCACAATACCAAACTCAAGGTGCCCACCGGCGAGGAAGTCAGCTTCCGGACCAGCATCGGCATCGCAGTCCTGCATGACAAAAACGAGGACCGCACCCGATTGCTGCAGCGGGCCGACGAGGCCCTCTACGCCGCAAAAGATGGCGGGCGTGACCGCTACATGGTGGCGCCGCTTGATACCGGGGCAGACGCAGCCTGATACCCATTGGTTATTTAGGCTTTCCTGCCGCCATATCTTCAAGTTGCCGTTAGCCTGCCACACCTTTACCATCACACCTCCACAAAACAGTCGACAGGGGAGTCCCGGTTCCAAATACCGGGGCTGAGAGTGCCATTGGCAGACCCTGGAACCTGATCCGGTTCACACCGGCGGAGGAAGCACGACATGATGATGACCCACCTGGCCGCCATAGTGGCGGCATTGTGCCTGTTTGGTTGGCTGGGCCTGCGCGCCCGCAAGACTGCCGAAGGCCTTGATGACTACATGACCGCCCGCAACAGCCAGGGCGCGACCACCATTGGCCTTTCCTTTCTGGCATCCGGCATGGGTGCCTGGATTCTGTTTGCCCCGCCGGAAGTCGGCGCGTTTGTCGGCCCGGTTGCGCTGGCAGGCTACGCCCTGGGCGCGGCACTGCCCTTTATTGTTTTCGCCGCGCTTGGCCCGCTGATTCGCAAGCGACTGCCCCAGGGCCGAAGCATCAACGAGTTTGCCGAGCAGCGTTTCGGCAAGGGTCTGCGTCGTTGGGTGTCTCTGGTTTCGGTGCTCTACATGCTGTGCTTCCTGGCGGCAGAACTGACGGCCATTGGCTCCATCACCGCGCTGCTGTCCGACCTCAACGGCGATCTCGTGATCATTGCCGTGGCCGTCACTACCCTGATCTACACTACCTGGGGCGGGCTTCGGGCCAGCCTTGCCACCGATCGCTGGCAGGCGCTTCTGTTGATGGCCTTGCTGGCTGCGGTGTTGTTTGTGGACTGGAAGCACCTGCCGTCGGCGGCTGAATCGGCCGACATGCCCGGCATTCCTTTCTGGAGTGCCGTGAGTGTAGCCCTGACACTGGTGCTGGCCGTGACCGCAGCAAACCTGTTCCACCAGGGCTATTGGCAGCGGGTCTGGGCGGCCCGTGACAGTACCTCACTCTGGAAAGGAGCCATCCTCGGCGGTGGCACCACCATTGTGGTGGTCGCGGTGGTAGGTGGCCTGGGCATGAGCGCGGCCATGGCGGGACTGGACCTGGGCCAGCCACCAATTCCATTTTTCGCGCTGCTCAATGAAGCACCTCAGTGGCTCGGGGCTGTCGCCCTGGTATTGGCTGTTACCCTGGTTGCCTCGTCAGTGGACACCCTGCAAAACGGCATCGCCTCCCTGGCGGTGGCCGAGAAAGCCGGGCTGACACTGGCTGGTGCTCGCTGGCTAACCGTGGCGTTGATGGTACCGGTGGTTTTGGTGGCTCTGCAGGGCGCTTCGGTGCTGCGTCTGTTTTTGATTGCCGATCTTCTTTGCGCAACAGCGATCATTCCGGTCCTGATGGGCCTGTGGCCACGAGTCTCCACCACAGCGGCCATGGCGGGCGTGCTAGCCGGCCTGATCGGCGCCATCCTTCCTGACTGGGCAATGACCGGCAGTCTCAAGGAAGCACTCTATATCGCCAGTTTCCCGGGTGGCGCCCCGACACTCGCGCCCTTCGCGGGCGCGATACTGGCCTCTGCCGGCGTTACCCTGCTGCTGACGCTGATCGGGAGCAAGCGGGCGAGCTGATCGGCCGATCAGCTTCCGTCTTCATTGAAGTACTGCTGGGTGCCACGGCTGGCAATGGCCGTGGCTATCCGCTCAATGCTCTGGAGATAGGCCGCAACCCGGTAGTCGACGTCCTCTTCGTTCGCCCGATCAAAGCAGCGTTCCGCCTGGCCCACGATCTGCTCTTCCAGGCGCTCGTTAACATAGCTTTCCGACCAGTAATCGCCCGTCCGGTTCTGGATCCACTCCAGATAGCTGACAATCACACCGCCGGCGTTGGCCAGAACATCCGGCAACACGGTGATCTTCCGTTTGCTTAAGCACTTATCGGCCTCAGACGTCACCGGGCCGTTGGCGATTTCAAGAATGGTATCGGCTCGCACCCGCTCCACGTTATCGGCAGTGACGGCATTCTCCAACGCGGCCAATACCAGCACATCCACATCCAGTGCCAACAAATCGTCGTTGCTAATCTGCTCAACATCACTCTCAGTGCAGACGGACGACTCACAGTACACCATGCCTTTCAGTTCACGGGTTTTGTTCTTGTGGCGCCAGATGGGCTCCGGGTCCAGGCCCTGCTTGGCGTATATGGCGCCGTGGGAATCCGACAGCGCCACAATACGATAACCTGCCTTCTGGGCCAGACGAGCAAAGTGATAGCCGGCATTGCCAAAACCCTGTACGGCAACGGTCATGCTTTTTGGATCTTTGTCTTCTCGCTTAGCCCACGCATCAAGTACCTGGAGGGCGCCCCGACCGGTCGCGGCTATGCGTCCTGCCGACCCCCCCATGCCAACAGGCTTACCGGTAATAACGCCCCGAACCTGTTTGCGGGTTATCTCCGAATACTCATCAGCCATCCAGCCCATGACAATTTCATTGGTATTAACGTCCGGTGCTGGGATATCGCGATCCGGGCCGATGACGTCGTAGAAGGCGCGGATGTAACCCCGCGATAACCGCTCCAGTTCCAGGCGGGAAAGCGTTTTGGGGTCCACCTGTACACCGCCCTTAGCGCCACCCAATGGCAAGTCCACCACCGCGCATTTGAGCATCATCCAGAAACTAAGGGTGGCTACCTCATCCTCATTGACGCTGGCATGGAAGCGGATGCCACCCTTGCCAGGGCCTCGACTCTGATCATAAAGCGCGCGCCACCCCTTAAATATCCGCAAATGGCCGTCGTCCATACGAACTGGAATGGCGGCCTGATGAATATGGTTGGGTTGCTGGAGCTGTTGACGGACATCATCGCCGATATCGAGACGGTCGAAGATGTCTGACATCCGCGACTGGGCATCGCTTAAAAGGCTGGAGCTCTTACTCATGGAGACCTCCCGAATGATTCAGTGGGAGAGAAACGGGGCCTGGGCGCTGGCTACGGTGTTTCCTCCGGGTTCGGCGGCACGCCGCTCTCCTGTTCGGGCCCATCGCTGGCATCCGGTGCGCCCTGCGCCTGGGTCTCGGCATTTTTCATCAGGATGGTACCCCCTTGTAACAGCAGGGATTTCAGTCGGGCATCACCCTGCTCCGCAATCCCAACGGCAAACGCCATTAAAACGGACTCCCAGGGATTCTTGCGGATCAGCTCGCGGAGCGCATCAATACCCGAGCCCGAAGAGCCCGTGGTTGATTTACCTCGTTTGGGAGCGGCTCTGGGACGGACCAGGCGCTGGAAGAACAGTGCCAACAACAGCAGGCAGACAAAACCAACCAGCCATAGAGCCCCGGTTTCGCCAAGCCATGGTGTCAGCGACAGGACCGCCGCCTGAACCAACAGGAAAAAGCCGGTAAGCAGCAGGGCGGTGAGCAAGACCATTGCCAGCAGAAAACCAATAACGGCCGCAACAGCCTTGCGCAACGCACCCTGGACCTGTTCAGAGTCAAGCATGATCAGCGGTCAAACAGCTTACCCACCAGGACCCCGGCCAGGAACATGACAATGATGCTCAGAAACGGCCGTTCTTCGATTCGGCTCTCTACGTCATGAGCGGTTCTATCTCCGGCATCCCGTGCCCGGCGCAGTGCTTCGTCGCCTTTCTGCCTGACACTGTCGAGGGCCTCCAGGCTTTCGCGGCGGATTTCATCCCGCAGGCTACTGACATTGTGTTTCTGGTTGTCCGAGACGGTGCGGGTCAGCTTGGCCAGATCGTCCCGCAACGCCTGAACGTCTTCCTTCACCTGCTTGTAGTCGTCTTGTGAGGATTTTGCTTCCATTTTTGCCTCCTTATTGACAGTAGACTCACTGTTCGCGTGGCATGTTCGAAAATGCAATACACCTCTCGCCAGTAATGAAATTCAAAAACATAAATGACGAAAGCATTCAAAGCCTAGCACAGGATGGGAAATTTACAGGGAATGGGCTATTGAGACTGGTCGGAACTGTCAGACTCTGAACGTCCTTTGCGCTCCGGGCGCAGTTCCGTTTCAAGCCAGCGACGTACCTCATGCCGATCTTTACGCCGCACCAGCTGTTCACTGTGGATGTTCCGGGGAAAAATTTGCGGCTGGCCCTCATGGTGCAGGGTGAAGCTGCGACGCACGCCAACCGGGTATTTGCTGGGGCCATGAATAACGGCGGCCCGGATTTCCATATCGACAATGTCCTCAAACAGGTAATCCGTGTCACTTTCCTCGCTACGGCGGCCGAGAATAATATTCCGGAACGAACCGAGCACCAGGTATCCGCCGGGCTCCAGCGGGCCCTGGCGCAACACCTGATGGACATTGGAATCATCGGCCTGGATGCGCCGGTATTCGGTGACGGTCATGGTTTTTTCTTCGCCGTCCCGCGTGAACAGGGCCACCTGCACACACTGCACATGCACGGTTTCCTTACCCATGTTTACCAGCAGGCACAGGGCATCGGGATTTTCATTCTGGGCGTGGTGGATCACCAGGTAGGGCCGGTTATTACGCTGATATTGGATGAAAAACAGCTGGAAATAGACAATCCAGACCAGCGCCATGATGGCACTACTGACGGGAGCGATATACTCCATGAACAAAAACCTCTACGCCTGCATCGAAAAAACTGCTGCCTCACACCAGTTTAACGAAAATATCGTGTAACACATTGGCGGCAGAATGCAGGCGACGGGAACTGTCCATCAGGTGATGATAGATCTCCCGCTTCTTGAGCATTTCCACGGTCACCTCGCCCTGGAACAGTTCCGCGAGGCTGTGCCGGTATAAACGCTCAATGCGGCGATGGGCATGGCGGGCGGCATGGGCTTCGTTCTCGGCACCTGCGGGATGAGTGGCCAGTTCACTGAATCCACGCTGCAAGGCTTCACAACCGTGGAGCAGCTCATCCAACATGGCCTGCATGTGTTTGTCCGGGTCCACGCCGAAATCCAGCATTTCGTTAATAGTGCTTTTGCTGTGGGTGACAATCCAGTCCAGCGCTTCAATGGCACGGTAGATGTCTTCCCGGTCAATGGGGGTCGAGAAGGCTCGGTTCAGCAAATGGAGGTTACGAATCTTCAGTGTATCCGCCGCGTGCTCGTCATCCGTCAGCTCGTCAGACAACGCCTCGGTTGGGCCATTCATATACTCATGCAGGCTCGCCATGGTGCCTCGCACCTGACGGCTCTGTTCGGCCAGCAGCGAGAAAAAGTCCGGCGACTTGGGAATCACCTTTGCCACCAGCCGGCTTAGAACGCTTTCTTTTCGCGCCATTGGAGAACTCCTTTCTACGTTGTCAGGTCGGATTCACGGGGTTAGTGTCCCGTCTGGCTAATTCCTTAACCTACTGCTTGTCTCTGAGGACTCTGACCAAGGCGCCTGTGTGAAGGTGTGGTGGCTCCACACCAAGCACTGGCAACACAGGCTCAGAGTCCTCAGAGGCAAGCCCTTCGGGAGATTCTGAAAAGCCGAATAGCGTCGTTCTGCTGTCTCGATTTGGAACCACCAAGTCTTCACCAGCACGCCTAGCTCTTCGGCTTTTCAGGATCTCAGTAGGCTAAGGAATTAGCCAGACGGGACACTAGGCCTGCGAGCCAGACCACCAGGTATACAAGCATGGCCAGAATGCCGGCGCCAGGAATGGTAATCACCCAGGTTGTCGCAATTTCCCGGGCCTTGGTCCAACGCACCGCCTTCGGCCGCTCGGAGGCGCCCACCCCCATAATGGATGAAGACACAACATGGGTGGTGGAGACCGGGGCACCGATCAAAGACGCCAGGAAGACCACCCCGGCAGAGGTCAGCTGGGAATTGAGGGCGTGAAGGGGACGGATCTTGTAGATGGAGAACGCCAGTGTGCGCACGATTCTCCAGCCGCCCAGCACCGTGCCCAGGGTAATCGCGGAGGCACAGATCACCACCACCCAGAGGGGAACGTGAAATTCGTCAATATCCCCCGCCAGCAACAGGCAAAGGGTAAGGATGCCCATGCTTTTCTGGGCGTCATTGGCGCCGTGGGAAAACGCCAACCCGGCTGCGGTCAGCCATTGGGCAGCGCGTAATTTACGGTTCATCAGGGGGCTTGCCGCCCGCAGCAAAAACAGCGTGCCTCGCTGTAAGACAAAACCAACCCAGAAACCCGCAATTGGAGACAGGACCAGAGCCAGAAGCACTTTGGTCACGCCCGTAAACTCGCCGCGAGTGAGCGCCTCCATACCCCACACGACCTGCTCGGGGCCCGCCGAAACCACCACCGCGCCACACATGCCGCCAACCAGGGCGTGGGAGGATGACGACGGCAGCCCTCGCCACCAGGTCAGGAAGTTCCAGGCGGTCGCGGCCAGAATACCGCAAAGCACTACCGCCAGGGACAAGGTTTTGGGCAGGTCATCCAGGATTACAAAGCTACCAATGGTATTGGCCACTGCTGTACCACCCAGCACGGGCCCCAGAAAGGTAAAGCCGCCCACCACGAACACAGATTGGATGGGCGTCATGGCCCGGGAGGCAATGACCGGGGCAATCATGTTGGAGGCATCGTGAAAACCATTGGTGAAGTCGAACAACACCACAGTGCCTATGGCCGCAAAAATCAGCAGCCCCACAGTATCCATCAAGTTCATATCCTTGCGTTGGGAACGAACGGCAAACCTATGCCACCACACGGTATGGAAGGGGAGGCGACATATAAACGGGCAGGCATAGTATCATCGGAAGGATGCTACACATAGGCAAAGGGAACCATGGCCGAAAACAGAAAACCCGCCAAAGGCGGGTTCCAGACTGCTGACAAACCCTCGCCATCGCGGCGGGGGTTTGTTGTAATTGGGGTATCGACTTTTCAGAGGCTGCCCCATGCTCAAAGAGCCGTCCCCGCAACAACACGAACTCGAGATGGTCAGTCTC
>Ga0208561_100394_pt1 | contig 9922 bp, 7 predicted proteins | sample Shrwel1BS1Day9_FD_187536 | JGI IMG/M metagenome (GOLD analysis project Ga0208561, IMG submission 187536) | Subsurface microbial communities from deep shales in Ohio, USA - Utica-3 well 1 S-1-Day9 (SPAdes) (version 2) ... | reverse complement strand
TTATTTTTTGGGATTTGGACAAAGACTATCCTAATCCCAATTATAAGGAGTTTTTCTATTTTAAGCAAGTATTTTCGTTAAAAACAGAACTTGACTTTTCTTAAATATTTTTATGCAATGCTAGTGATCCAAAATAATCTATATATTCATCACTATTTTCTATAACCTCTTGCTTCCATTTCTAATTCTGCTGCTTCAAAAATAAAATTTTTTATTCTATTAAGCACCTTAATATCCCTCCTTGTAGTTTTATAAAATTATAGGAATTATAATTAAGCTTATTAAAAAGTTATTGATTACATTATATCGAATAAAAATTATTATGATGTAAAATAATTAACAATTTTAATCTAATCGATATTATCTGCTTCAATATCTTTTTCTGCTTCAGATTTAGTTTTTTCTTCAGCCAGAGCTTTTTCAGCTTCTTCTTTATCTATTTTTTCCACAATTTTATCGAAACGAACTTTAGCTTTTTCTTCTGGTGTTAAATCCTCTTTCTCATCCTCATTTTCTTCATCTTCTTCTACTATTTCATCATTAATTCTGGCTAAAGAGACAACTTCATCCTCTTCACCGACATTAATTATCTTAACCCCTATAGTATTTCTTCCAGTAGTTGAAATTTCATCTACATCAACTCTAATAATAATACCATTTTGAGTTATAACCATCATTTCTAAGCCTGCTTCAACAATTCTAGCGGCAGCTAATTTACCATTTTTATCAGTAATATTAGCAGTAAGTATACCTTTTCCACCTCTATTTTGAATTCTATATTTGGAAATAGGGGTTCTCTTACCATAACCATTTTCGGTTATTACTAATAATTCTTCACCTGCAGAATCAATTCCCATATCAATTACCTGATCTTCATTTTCTAAATTAATTCCTTTAACTCCATAAGAATTTCTACCTACAGCTCTAACATCATTTTCACTAAAATGAATTGCCTTAGCATTTTTAGTAATTAAAAAGATATTTTCATCTTTATTAATTATTCTAACACCTATTAATTCATCATTTTCTCTTAAATTAACAGCAATTAAACCAGTATAATTAGTATCATATTCATCTAAAGCTGTCTTTTTAATTAAACCATTTTTTGTAGCCATAATTAAATAGGCATCTTCTGGAAATTCTTTGACAGGGATTACAGTATTAATTTTTTCATTTTCTTCTAATTCTAAGAGATTTACAATAGCTGTACCTCTAGCCTGCCTCCCAGTTTCCGGAATTTGATAACCTTTTAATCTATATACTCTTCCCTGATTTGTAAAGAATAAGAACTGATAATGGGTTGTTGTAGTAAATATATTTTCTACATAATCTTCTTCCTTAGTGCTGATACCTATTACTCCTTTACCCCCACGACGCTGACTGCGGTAAAGATCAAGCGGCATTCTTTTAATATAACCTTGATTAGTCATAGTTACTACAATTTGTTCCTCTTCAATTAAATCTTCTAATTCTAAATCTGTAGCTCTATTCATAATTGAAGTTCTGCGTTCATCATTATATTTCTTTTTTATTTCTAATATTTCATTTTCAACAATTTCAAGTAATTTTAATTCATCTGCTAAAACAGATCTATAATATGTTATTTTTTCCTGCAGATCAGCATATTCTGTTTCAATTTTATTTCTTTCTAAACCTGTCAGACTCTGCAGTCTCATTCTTAAAATAGCATTAGCCTGAGTTTCAGAAAGATTATAGTTTTCCATTAAATTGATTCTAGCTGTATCTACTTCATCAGCATTTTTTATCATTTCGACAATTTCATCAATATTTGCTAAAGCAATTCTATATCCTTCCAGAATATGTGCTCTATCAAGTGCTTTATCTAGATCATATTTAGTTCTACGGCTGATTACTTCTTTTTGATGTTCTAAGTAATGTTCCAAAATTTCTTTTAAAGACAATACTTTTGGTTCTTTATCTACCAGAGCAATCATAATCACACTAAAAGTAACCTGAAGTCTGGAATGTTTAAATAATTGATTCAAAACAACCTGTGGAGTTGCCTCTCTCTTTAATTCAATTACTATCCTCATTCCATCTCTATCTGATTCATCTCTAATATCTGAAATTGCTTCCAGTTTTTCATCTTTAACTAAATCAGCAATTTTTTTAATTAAACGAGCTTTATTAACCTGATAAGGTAATTCATCTACTATGATCTGTTTTCGATTAGTTGATAAATCTTCAACTCTAGTCTTTGCTCTAACAGTTAATTTTCCTCTACCATTCTTATAAGCTTTATAAATACTGCCTCTTCCCATAATCTGACCACCTGTAGGAAAATCAGGTCCTTTGATAGTACCCATTAATTCTTTGGTTGTGACCTCTGGATTATTTATTAATTTTATAACTCCATCAATTACTTCTCCTAAATTATGAGGTGGAATACTTGTCGACATTCCAACTGCAATTCCAGAAGCACCATTAACTAATAAATTAGGAAATCTTGCCGGTAAAACTTGTGGTTCCTTTAATGATTCATCAAAGTTAGGTATAAAATCAACAGTTTCTTTATTAATATCTGTCATCATCTCAGAAGCAATTGGAGCCATTCTAGCTTCAGTATAACGCATAGCCGCTGCACTATCTCCATCAATAGATCCAAAGTTTCCGTGGCCGTCAACAAGCATATAGCGATAAGAAAAATTCTGAGCCATTCTAACCATTGTATCATAAACTGCTGTATCTCCATGAGGGTGATACTTACCAAGTACTTCCCCGACAATACGGGCAGATTTCTTATGTGGTTTAGTATGGGTCATTCCTAGATCATTTAAGGCATATAAAATTCTTCTGTGTACAGGTTTTAATCCATCTCGAACATCCGGTAAGGCTCTTCCTACAATAACACTCATCGAATAATCGAGATATGATGTTCTCATTTCTTGATCTATGTCAATTTTTTTAACTCTTGCTGCTTTTTGTTCCAAAATATTTCACCAACCTTTATCTTTTAGTAGAATTAAACATCAAGATTTTTAACTTCGCGGGCATGTGCCTGAATAAATTCGCGTCTGGGAGCTACCTTATCTCCCATCAAAATAGAGAATGTCTCATCAGCCATAATTGCATCCTCTATATCTACCTGGAGTAAGATTCTATTATCTGGATCCATAGTTGTATCCCATAACTGACTAGGATTCATCTCACCAAGACCCTTATATCTCTGCATTGAGACTCTATCACTTCCAATTTCATCTAGAAGCTCCTTCAGTGCTTTATCATTATAGACATATTCTTCTCTTCTACCCTTTTTGACCTTATATAAAGGTGGTTGTGCAATATAAATATTACCATTTTCGAGTAAAGGACGCATATATCGATAGAAAAATGTTAGAAGTAAAGTTCTAATATGAGCTCCATCGACATCAGCATCAGTCATAATAATAATCCTGTCATAACGAATATTATTTATATCAAATTCTTCCCCCACTCCTGTTCCAATAGCAGTGATCAAAGCTCTGATTTCATCATTATTTAAAATTTTATTTAAACGTGATTTTTCCACATTTAATATTTTACCTTTAAGTGGTAAAATAGCTTGAAATTCTCTGTCACGTCCCTGTTTAGCAGAACCTCCGGCAGAATCACCCTCTACTATATATACTTCTGTATCATCAGCTTTACGACGAGAACAATCTGCAAGCTTACCAGGTAAGGCTGTAGAAGTTAAAGCACTTTTTCTTCTGGTTAAATCTCTAGCTTTACGGGCAGCTTTTCTTGCTTGAGCTGCACTCATAGCTTTATCAATAATTGCCTTTCCCACCTTTGGATTTTCTTCTAAATAAGTTTTTAAAAATGAAGAAACTGCAGAATCAACAAAACCGCGAATTTCACTATTTCCCAGTTTAGTTTTAGTCTGACCTTCAAACTGAGGCTCTGATAATTTAATACTTATAATTGCAATCATACCTTCTCTAATATCTTCACCCTTTAGGTTATCATCATTATCTTTCAAAAGATTTTTACTGCGGGCATAATCATTAAAGGTACGAGTGGTAGCCGATTTAAATCCACTTAGATGTGTTCCACCCTCTTTTGTATTAATATTATTAGCAAAGGTGTAAAGTGAGGTATTATATCCCTGATGATACATAATTGCAACCTCAATTGAACCTTCTTCAGCCTCATCTTCTATGTAAATTGGTTCAGAAAGTAAAGGCTTTTTACTCTGAGTTAAATATTCAACAAAAGAAACTAAACCTCCATCAAAGTGAAATTCTTCCTCTTCAACTTCTTCTTTTCGAGTATCTGTTATTTTGATTGTTGTTCCTTTATTTAAAAAAGCCAGTTCTTTTAAACGCTGAGCCAGGACTCTAAAATCAAAATCTATTTCTTCAAAAATTAAAGAATCCGGTTTAAACTCAATTGTAGTTCCTGTACAGTCACTGTCACAGCTTCCAACTATCTGCAGCTCATGTTGAGGAACTCCTCTTTCATATTTTTGCTTATATACTTTTCCATCTTTCCAAGCAATTTCAACTTCCATCCATTCTGTTAAAGCATTTACTACTGAAATACCAACACCATGGAGACCCCCGGATACCTTATATCCTTCTCCTCCAAATTTACCTCCTGCATGAAGAGTAGTCATTACAACTTCTACTGCTGGTTTATCTACCTTAGGATGGATTTCTACTGGGATACCTCTTCCATCATCCTGAACTTTCACTACATTACCAGGCTTAATTTCAACAGATATTTCCGAACAGTAGCCAGCCATTGCCTCATCAATACTATTATCAACTACTTCATAAACTAAATGATGTAATCCTTCTAAACTTGTAGAACCAATGTACATCCCAGGCCTTTTACGAACTGCTTCCAGTCCTTCCAATACCTGTATATGTTCTGCTTCATAATTACCTCTATCCTTAATATCCATCAATATCCCCCATTTTCTTCTGTAAACTTATCAACTCTATCACCAAGTGTCTTAGATGAGATCATTGAAAGATAAATTGTCTCTCCTGTTAACACAAAAGAACGGGGATTACCCCCGGAATAATCAACAATAAATCCTTCTTCATCAGAAATCTCTAAAAATTCCTCAGTTATCTCAGATGAAGTCGTACTCTCTAAATCACCAATTAATACTACTTCCTTGGAAGGAATCATATAACCATCACCAAGATGTAAAAACATATCTCTAATTCACCCTCTTTTTTATTCTCCCCTTTTGAACCTGATATACATTATAGGAGTTATTTTTAAGTCCGGATAAATTTTCCCCATCTGTTGCTGTAATTATAGTCTGAATCTTATCAGCTATAATATTAATTAATGCTTTTCTTCTTAAACCATCTAGTTCCGAAAAAACATCATCTAAAAGCAGGACTGGATATTCTCCGGTCTCTGATTTCATAAATTCCAGTTCTGCTAATTTTAATGCCAAAGCAGCAGTTCGCTGCTGTCCCTGAGAACCATATTTGCGTAAATCCATCTCATTTACCTTTAAAATAAGATCATCTCGATGTGGTCCAATCACAGTATAACCACGAGCAATTTCCTGATCGCGTTTTGCTATCAAACTATCTATAAAAAGTTCTCTTAATTCTGCCTCTCCCAATTTTTTTGAAAAATTATTTAGAGAAATATCATATTTAAGTTCTAAATTTTCTCTTCCCTCAGTTATTTTACGCTGAGAAAGTCTGGCCAGAATTTTTAATTTATCTATGACTTCTATTCTTTTTAAAATAATTTTTGTTCCAACCGCAGCCAGCTGTTCATCCCAGACTGCTAGCATTTCTCTATCATTTGATTTTCCATCTCTAATAGACTTTAATAAATTATTTCTTTGTTTTAATAGATGATCATATTTATTTAATAAATGATTATAATAGCGGCTAACCTGTGAAATTTCAAGATCTATAAAATCTCTTCTATGAGAAGGTCCCTCTTTAACCAGTTTTAAATCCTCAGGAGAAAACAAAACTGCATTTAAATATCCAAGCAGTTCTTTAACTTTATCCAGAGGATTATCATTAATTTCAACCCGGCGTCCACCTTTATCTAAACGCATGGCTAACTTTATTTTACCTTCCCTGCGCCTTAAAAGCAACTGAACTAGAGCTTTATCTGCCTCCCAATTAATCATTTCTGAAGTAATACTACTTCTATGAGAATTAGCAGTTGCCATTAAATAAATTGATTCTAAAAAATTAGTTTTTCCCTGACCATTGGCACCTAAGAAGATATTTAGATTTGGATTTAAATCAATTATTAATTCATCAAAATTACGAAAATTACGGCAGAGAACTCTTTCTAAATACATTAATTATCCCCGACTTACTTTATATTTTTTTTCTTCAGCTGTTAAAGAAACAACATCACCAGCTTTTAAAGTCTTTCCCCTCTTTAATTCTATTTCTCCATTAACCTCGACTTTTCCTGCCTGAATTAAATGTTTTGCTTCTCCACCACTCATTACAATATTAGCCCATTTTAAAAATTGATCTAAATTAATTGTATCACTTGTTATTTTTATTGCTTCCATTTATAATTTCCTCCTTGATTTCCTTGAGTGTACCCTCTTAATAACTATCCACATTTCCACAGAACAGTACACTTTTTAATAAAAGTTAATTATGATTGTGAACGAACCGGCATAATTAGATAGATAAACTTATCCCCGGCTTCTGTTTCCGATTTTACAACCAAAGGATTTAAAGGTCCAATCATTTCTATATTAATTACATCTGAATTTAAAACTTTTAAAACATCAATAAAATAGCCAGCATCAATATTTATTTTTTGTTCAGGGCCCTCCATATCAATTTTTATTTCTTCATGAGCATAACCTGAACTGCCCTCAGTTGAATTAATTTCCATTAAACCCTGATCTACAGAAAGAGTTATAATATTTGCATCAAGTTTAGCAATTAAAGAAGCTCTTTTTACAGCCCTATGCAGCTGAAATAAATCTGCTGAAAACTTGCTATTAGATTCATCAGGAATAACCAACTCATAATTTGGAAATTTACCTTCTATTAAACGCGATATTACCTCTATTCCAGCAAAAATAAAACGAACATAATTACTGTCAACTTCTATATTAACAGAACCCTCATTTTCTAATAAATTATTAAGTTCTTGTAAGGTGCTGCCTGGTAAAATAACTGCTATTTTTTCATTAACAGATGTTTTTAAAGGAGCTTCAATATATGATAAACGATATGTATTGGTAGAAACCATCTTTACTTTTTCTGGCTCAACCTCAAACAAAGCACCTGTTAAAGCAGGTTGAGTTTCATCTTTAGAAGTAGAAATTCTTACTTTTTGAATCATTTCCTTAAATTTACTTGAAGGTAAATTAAATTTTGAACTTTCTTCTACCTGAGGTAAATTAGGAAATTCTTCTGGATCATAACCATTTATTTTAAATAAAGAATTGATACATTTTATCTGCAGCTGCCATTTATCTTTATTTAATTCGATTTTAACTTCTTCATTTGGTAATTCACGAATAATATTTAGAATTTGATTAGCTGGCAGTACAATTGAACCATCAAGCTGGCCGTCAACTTCTAATTTATACTCTATTCCTAATTCTAAATCAGTTGATTTTAAATTTAAAGTATTATTTTTTAAACTAAAAAAGATACCTGTTAAAATAGGTAATGTTTGATTTTTAGCTACAGCTCTTCTAACTATATTTAAAGCATTATATAAGTTTTTTTGATTAATTGAAAATTTCAAGGTGTATCCCTCCAGATATAAAGTTATTAACAAAATTCCAAAATAATAATAGTGGTTAATTTATTAATAAAACTAGTAGTAATAGTAGTAGGGGCTGTGAATATGTGGAAAAGTCCTTTTAACTCAGTGAGACAATGATTTTACCTGTAGATAAGTTGTTAACGAATAAACTAAGAGTTATCCACATACTAACAGTTTTAAATTATTAACAATCTATCAACATGGATCTTAATACTTATCCACAAATATTGTTGATGAATAATATAAAGGATAATTTAGTTTAAAATATAAGAATAATAAATTTAAATTATCCATGTTTTATTGTATCTATAAGTCTTTCAATTTTATTATTAAAATCATCTTCATTCTTTATTTTCTCTTTTATTTTATTATGAGCATGAATAACTGTTGTGTGATCACGTCCTCCAAATTCATCACCAATATGGGGTAGAGAAAAATCAGTTAATTCTCTACTTAAATACATAGCTATTTGACGGGGAAATGCAATATTTTGAGTTCTTTTTTTAGAATGCATATCTTCCATTCTTAAATTGTAGTCTTCAATTATAATTTTTTTTATTCTTTCAATATTAACTTCTATTTGCTCATTTTTCTTTTTATTAACTAGATCTTTTAAAGCTTCTCGAGCTAAATCAACATCAATTTCTCGATCAACTAAAGAAGAATAAGCAATTACTTTAACTAAAGCACCTTCTAATTCTCTAATATTAGATTGAATTTTATTTGCAATATAGATAACAACTTCGTTGGGAATTGTTAAATTTTCAATATCGGCTTTTTTTCTTAAAATTGCAATTCTAGTTTCTAAATCAGGTTTCTGAATATCAGTAATTAAACCCCATTCAAAGCGGGAACGAAGTCTTTCTTCTAAAGTAGGAATTTCTTTTGGTGGACGATCACTAGAAATAATAAGCTGACGATTTGATTCATGTAAAGTATTAAAAGTATGAAAAAATTCTTCCTGGGTTCTTTCTTTACCAGCTAAAAATTGAATATCATCAACCAGTAAAATATCTATATTTCTGTATTTATCTCTAAAATCTACAGTTGAATCATCTTTAATGGAATTAATTAATTCATTCGTAAAGGTTTCCGAAGAAACATAAACAACTTTATAATCAGGGTTATTTTTTAAAATAAAGTGAGCAATTGCCTGCATTAAGTGAGTTTTACCAAGTCCTACATCACCATAAATAAAAAGAGGATTATATGCCTTTGCCGGTGCTTCAGCAACTGCTAAAGATGCCGCATGAGCAAATCGGTTGCTGTTACCAACAACAAAAGTATCAAATGTATATTTTGGATTAAATCCATTTTGTTTTAATTCTGATTCAATCTTATCTTCTTCTGTATTTTTTTCTGCAACTTCAACCTTATCAGTATCTTCTTCTTGATTAGTCTTATTTTTTTTGTTTTCTTTAAATTTTTTAACCTCTTTGGGAGTTAAAAGAATTAAAGTCCATTTATTTCCAGTTAAATCTTCCAGTATATTTTCAATTAAGTCTGTATACTGACTTTCTATCCATTCTTGGATAAAATTGTTAGGTACTTGTAATACCAGCTGATTTTCTGCAGTTGTCATAACTGCTTTAGTTTCCGAAAACCAGGTATTAAAACTTGGATTAGTTATTTTTTCTTTTATATTTTCTAAAGTTTTATTCCAAATGTGATCTAGTTCTTTTTGCGAGAAAGACATAAAATACCTCCTGTAATTCAAAAAATTGAGCTTAAGTTAAAGTTATCCCCAATCAATGGGGATAAAAAAGGCTTTATCCACAAAATTGTGGAAAAGGTTGGATTTTATCCACAAGACAGATAATAGATTCTTTACTGTTAAGTCAGTAAAATTACTTTTTTGTTTAAAAAAATAAATATAATTTTGTTAATAAAAAGAGAAAAGATATCCACAAATAATAATTGTTATTAACAATTTGTGGATAAAAAATTAAAAAATTGTGGATAAGTAGCTATATTTAGCTGTATTTTGTAGTTTTGTTGATAAATCTATAAACATTTTGTTAATATTATCTTAACTATTAATTCAGTAAGGGTTGAAAAGAAATCATAAATAACCATATTAATAATAACAGATTATTAACAAATTATCAACAAAGCATCAAATAAATTATCTTGTGGATAAGACTAAAACTCCTTGACTCTACTATGTAAATAGCATATAATT
>Ga0208561_100389_pt1 | contig 9986 bp, 9 predicted proteins | sample Shrwel1BS1Day9_FD_187536 | JGI IMG/M metagenome (GOLD analysis project Ga0208561, IMG submission 187536) | Subsurface microbial communities from deep shales in Ohio, USA - Utica-3 well 1 S-1-Day9 (SPAdes) (version 2) ... | reverse complement strand
CCTCGAACCTCTAGTTTCACGGTTTGTTCTCCTTCAACGGTTTTTGTCTGTGTACGCTGTCAGATACCAACAGATTAGCAAAGGTTCGGGCAGGATTCAGAGAAGGGCCGGGAACGCCCGGCCTTCGGCCCTCCCATTCAGGAGGGTTTCTTCCATTCAAACTTCTTGAACGGCTCGTCAATCGGGGTTTCGGCAATGTGGTTAATGTAGTTACTCATGGTCTTCTGGGACAGCACCAGAATCACATCCAATACCTGCCGCTTGCCGTAACCGGCGTTGTAGAAGGCTTTCAGGTCTTCCTTGCTGACATTGCCCTGCTTGTTCATGACCGCCAGTGTGAAGGTTCTGAGCGCCTCCAGCTTGTCATTGGGCAAAGGGGTCTCATTGCGCAATGCATCGATGATGTCATCCGAGACATCCATCATCTTGGCAATACCGGTATGTGCCGGCACGCAGTAGTGGCACTCATTCTCCACATTGATGGTCTGCCAGACCACTGTCTTCTCATCGTTATCAAAGGCGCTGTCCAGCACCAGTTGATGCAGGGTCTGGTAGGCCTCCAGTACCTGGGGAGATTCTGCCATCACCGCATGCAGCCCCGGAATCATGCCCATGGCCTTTTCCGAATTCTCCAGCAGGGGTTTGGACGCCTCTGGTGCGGTCGATTTGTCGTGCAGTTTGAAGTCAGTCATGAAACACCTCTTACTTGAATGATTGCTCAGCACCCTTCACTCTAGCTATTATTGAACGATGACTCAAGTTATAGTTGAATGAATCTTCAACACGAGCACAAACGGGGGCAATTATGGCCAGACACCCTCAGTACAACCGGGATGCAGCTTTGCACAAAGCGGTTGGTCTGTTCTGGGAAAAGGGCTACCACGGCAGCTCCATGAAACAGATCGAACAAACCCTGGACATGCGCCCGGGCAGTATTTACGCCGCCTTTGGCAGCAAGGACGGTCTGTTTTCAGAGGCGCTGGCCCGCTACGCCGAACAGGGTGGTGAGGAACTATCCGGTCATATGCAACAATACGACTCCATAGTCGATGGCCTGCAGGCGTACCTGCGCCATGTCGCCATGAGCTGCCAGCAGGACGCCTGCCCGTCCCGGGCCTGCATGATCGTGAAGACCCTGCTGGAAACCAGTCACACCAATGACACTCTCGCCAATCAGGCGCGGGAGGTCCTGGCTGCCATCGAAAGCACCCTGGCCAGCTTGCTGGAGCAGGCCCAAAGCCGGGGAGAGCTGGTCCCGGGGACTGATTGCAACCGCCTGGCGCGCCTGCTGCAAAGCCAGATCATGGGGCTTCGAGCCATGGCCGAGCGGGGGCTTTCCGAGCAACAACTGGCCGAACTGGCCGACGACATGGCGAACCTGCTGGAACCCCACCGCACAAAGCATTAAGCTTGCTACTCTTCTGATTTCATGAGTGGGGCAAGCAGTTATGGACGAGCTTCATCACATTGTAGTGGTCGGCGGTGGTGCCGGCGGCCTGGAACTGGTCACCAGCCTGGGCAACAAGCTGGGGCGAAAGAAAAAGGCCCGGATCTCCCTGGTTGATGCCGGCCTGACCCACGTATGGAAGCCCCTGCTGCACGAAGTGGCCTCCGGCTCACTGGACGCAAGCGCCAACGAAATCAATTATCGCGCCCACGCCCGCAAGCACCATTACGAGTTCCAGCTGGGCCGGATGAGCGGCCTGGACCGGGCCAACCGGGAAATCGTCATCGCCCCTTTCCATGACGAGGAAGGCCACGAGGTGGTGCCGGAACGGCGGATACAGTACGACACCCTGGTGATCGCCGTGGGCAGCACCGCCAATGATTTCGGAACCCCCGGCGCGCAGGACCACTGCCTGTTCCTGGACAGCCTCAGGCAGGCCCGGCGCTTCCACAACCTTCTGCTCAACGCCTTCCTTCGTAAAAACCACGAAGCCCATCAGGGCCAGGCCCACACGCTCAATATCAGCATCATCGGGGCCGGCGCAACCGGGGTGGAACTGGCGGCGGAGCTGCGGCTGGCTTCCCGGGAACTGCCTACCTATGGCATGAACCACCTGCAGCCCTCCGACATTGCCATTAACGTTATTGAGGCCGCAGACCGAATCCTCCCCGCGCTGCCCGCCCGGCTATCGGCCGGCGCCACCCGGGAATTGCAGCGCCAGAAGATTCAGGTGTTAACCGGGCAGCCGGTGAGTGAAATTCGTGAGGACAGCCTGGTGATGAAGGATGGCACCGAGCTGCCATCGGAAATGACCATCTGGGCCGCCGGCATCAAGGCGCCGTCGTTCCTGGCTGATCTCGACGGCCTGGAAACCAACCGGGGCAACCAGCTGGTGGTCGAGCAGACCCTGCAAACCACGCAGGATGCCGATATTTTCGCCTTTGGTGATTGCGCCGCCTGCCCGCAGCCGGATTCCGACCTCCCGGTACCACCGAGGGCACAGGCGGCGCACCAGCAGGCCGATGCCCTGTTCAAGACCCTGTGCAACCGCCTGAAAGGCGAAGCCGCCGTGCCATTTGTCTATAACGACCATGGCTCGCTGATCAATTTCAGCCGCTACACCACGGTGGGCAACCTCATGGGCAACCTGTCCGGGCGCAGCATGTACATCGAAGGCAAGGTGGCTCGGCTGTTCTACCTGTCCCTCTACCGGATGCACCAGGTGGCCCTGCACGGGTTCGTGCGCACCGGCATCATCTGGTTGATGGACAAGATCAGCCGGGCCATGCAGCCACGGCTGAAGCTGCACTGATCACCCGGCCGAAAAGCCCTCGATAAACTTGCGGTCGATACGGTCTTTCAGGCGCCAGACCCAACGACCGAAAAAGGTCAGGGGGCCGTAACTGCCAATAGCGGTCTGGTCGCCACACGCCAGCAGGTACAGCGAATAACGGCGCGGTCGGAAGGGTTTCAGGTCGGCACCAACCAGCGCTGACCGCAGGTTGCCGGCCAGGACGGGCCCGGCCTTCACCGCGTGCACGCCGGAGCGGTTGAGGGCACCATCCTCGCGGCTGCAGGTATCGCCCACGGCAAACACGTTGGAGTGGGAGAGGCTCTGGTGGCAGGCACTCACCCGCACGAAGCCCTCCTCGTCCACCGCCAGCCCACTGTCTTTCAGGAAAGGCTCGGCCGCCGCACCCGTGGCGGCCAGCACCGGCCCGGCCTTCAGCCGCGTGCCATCGGCCAGCTGCAATTTACCGTCGCGAACCGCAGCGCGCTGTTCAATCACCGTCACCCGCCGGCGCACCAGCTTCCTGCCCGCCAGCCGGCGCATCAGGGCATTGAAGCCCGGCAGCGGCCCGCTGTCGCCGGCAATCAGCGACACCCGACCACCCCCCTGATGGTTGTGGCGAACCACGTTGGCCGCCGCCATGGCCAGTTCCACCCCGGCGGCACCGCCGCCCACCACCACGAGATGACCAGCGCCGGTGGTCTGGCACTGTTCCTCGAACTCCCGCCACTGGGCCTGAAAGCGGTCGATGGGTTTCACGCTGATCAGCGGGTCGTCGTATCCCTTCAGGTCTGCCAGGTTGGAGCCGGAGCCGATATCAATCGACAGCCAGTCGTAATCCACCTGCCTGCCATTGTGCAAGCGGATTTTTCGGGCCTCGGCATCCAGTGCCACCGCCCTGTCGAGGATCAGCTCACCGCCGGCGGCCGACACCTGGGGCTCTACTTCAATACGACACTGCTCCAACCGGTAGTGGCCCGCGATCCAGCCCGGCAACATGCCCGAGTAGTACTGCCAGCGGGAGGGGCTGATCACCACCAGCTCGGTATCTGGCGGCGGCGATTGGGCAAATTCGCGGAGGACGATCAGATGGGCGTGTCCCGCGCCCAGTAATACCAGTCGTTTCAACGGTGGCTCCCTGACGGTGTTGATCCAGTAGCGGTGATCCAATGGGTCGTTCCGGCAATAATGGTAGAGTAATGAATCAAATACCACTGTTTCCGGACAAGCGCATGGCTTCAGACCCAAACAACTGGGCAATCATCGTCCCCATACTCAACGAAGCGGATGCCCTGCCCGAATTGCTTGAACACCTTCAGCACTGGCGCGACCAGGGCGCGGAAGTGGTCCTTGCCGATGGCGGCAGCGACGATGCCAGCGCCGACATGGCCCGCCAGCAGGGATTCACCGTTATCCAGGCACCCCGGGGACGGGCCCGGCAGATGAACGCCGGAGCCAAGGCCAGCAAGGCGCGCCATCTGCTGTTCCTGCACGCCGATACCCGATTACCATCCGGGGCGGACCAACGGATTGATTCGGCGCTGGGCGACCAGAGCATTGCCTGGGGCCGTTTTGATGTGTGCATTGCAGGCTGCTCGAAAATGCTGCCGGTCATCGCCTGGTTCATGAATCACCGTTCCCGACTCACCGGCATTGCCACCGGCGACCAGGCCCTGTTCATGACCCGGGAGGCTTTCGAAACCGTCGGCGGATTTCCCGACCAGCCGCTGATGGAAGACGTGGAAATCAGCCGCCGGCTGAAACAAATTGCCCCACCAGCGTGTCTACAGGAAAAAGTCACCACCTCCGGCCGGCGCTGGGACACTCGCGGCAGCTGGCACACCATCTGGCTGATGTGGCAACTGCGCTGGGCCTACTGGCGCGGCACCCCGGCCGAACAACTGGCGGAACGCTATCAATGACACCAGTTCGAATCATTATTATTGCCAAGGAACCCCGGCCGGGCTTTGCCAAAACCCGGTTGATGCCGGCCCTGGGCGCACGGGGCGCGGCGGACCTGGCCGACCGCCTGCTGCGGCACACCTTCACACAGGCCCTCGCGGCCAAAGTCGGCCCGGTGGAGCTGTGCGTGGCGCCCGACGCCGAAACCCCCTATTGGCAGGCCCTGGTGGAAAATGCTTCCGGAAATTCCGGTCAACCGGTGGCCCTGACCCAACAGATCGAAGGCGACCTGGGCACCCGGATGGCCACCGCCGCCCGGAGGGGGCTGGAAAACGGCACGCCGGTCATGCTGATCGGCACCGACTGCCCGACCCTGGATGCCGGCCGCCTGGCCAGGATGGCAGCCACGCTGGCCGAACACGACGCCTGCCTGTGCCCGGTCAGGGACGGCGGCTATTCACTGCTGGGACTCACCCGGCTGGACGACGCGCTGTTCCAGGACATCCCCTGGAGCACCGGGCAGGTCGCCTCGCTGACCCGCCAGCGCCTGAAGCAGTTGGGCTGGTGCTGGCAGGAAAGTGAGCTGCTCATGGATGTGGACGAACCCGCCGATCTGCACCACCTTGAAGAGGCACACCCACAACTTGCACGGAGCGAGCCATGAAACCGACATCACTGCTCGGCCCGATACTGGGCCTTACCCTGGCAACTTCGGCCACGGCCGCCCCGGACACCGATACCCTGGGGGATTTCAGCCGCTACGACACCCTGCCGCAGGCACCCTGGCAGCTGGTGCCCTTCGACGGCCTGCCCCCGACCGAGTACCAACGCGTTACCCAAGGTGGCGTTGCGGCGGTGAAAGCCACCTCCGAGGCCAGCATGGCGCTGCTGGCCCGGCCCCTGGAAGTAAATCTGGAGCAAAACCCGGTGCTGTGCTGGCGCTGGTGGGTGGATGAGCCGGTGCAACAAGCGGATATGTCGAAAAAATCCGGCGACGACTACGCCGCCCGGGTGTATGTGACCTTCGACCTGCCCAGCAGCGCCATGAGCCTGGGCACCCGGATGAAACTGTCGGTTGGCCGGACCCTCTTTGGCGAACAACTGCCGGATGCCGCGATCAACTACGTCTGGGACAATACGCATGCGGTCGGCACCGCCATGCCCAATGCCTACACCGACCGGGCGCAAATGCTGGTACTGCGCAGCGGCATGGAAGACACCGGCCAATGGGTGGAGGAGCGGCGCAACCTGCTGGAGGATTTGCAGCGGTTCTTCGACACCGCGCCGGACCGCCCCCTGCAACTGGCCATCGCCTCGGACAGTGACGACACCGGCAGCAGCGCCAGTGCCCTGTTCGCGGACATTCACCTGGTGGCCGAGGGCGAACAATGCCAGTTTCCCTCGCCAGACAATTCTGAAAACACCGAGAGCGCCGGGTCCGGTGGCTAAGCGACCTCAGTTACCCGCCAAGTGCTGCACCCATCCGATCATCGGTGTGGGGTAGATCCCGAGCACCAGAATGATCACCGCCAGGGCGATCAGGGTGATGCCGCCCAGGCGGCTGCCCCAGTCATTGGACACGTCCCGGGCGCGCATACCCGGCTCTGGCAGGTACAGGGTCACCATCACCCGCAGATAGTAGTAGAGCCCGATGGCGCTGCCGGCGATAACCCCGCCCACCAGCCACCAGCGGGCGTCCGCCACGCCCAGGGCGATCACGTAGAACTTGCCGATGAACCCGGCGGTCAGGGGAATGCCGGCCAGGGACAGGAAACTGATGGTCATCACCGCCGCCAGGTAGGGCCGGCGCCAGAACAACCCGCGATACAGCGGCAGACCGTCGGCATCCTCGCCCCCGAACGGACTGGAGACCAGCGTCACTACCCCGAATGCCGCCAGCGTGGTTACCAGATAGGTGACCAGATACACGCCCGTGGTTTCCATGGCCAGGGCATTGCCGGCCACAATCGCCACCAGCAGGTAGCCGAAGTGGGCAATGGACGAGTAACCCAGCAGGCGCTTGAGGTTGGCCTGGAACAGCGCCAGCAGGTTGCCCGCCAGCATGGTCAGCAACGCCAGAACCGTGATCAGCCCCTGAACCCACTCGCTGGCAAACACCGGCGCCGCCAGCACCAGCCGTAGCAACACCACGAACACCGCCAGTTTGCTGACCGTGGCCAGGAAGATGGTGGCCGGCGCCGGGCCACCCTGGTAGACATCCGGGGTCCACAGGTGAAACGGCACCACCGACAGCTTGAAGCCCAGCCCCACCACCATCAGCGCGGCACCGGCCAGCATCCAGGCATCCGGTGCATCGACGAGGGCGCCAGCAATACCGGCAAGATCCATCGCCCCGGTGCGGGCATAGATCAACGCCATGCCAAACAACAGGAAGGCGGTGGCCGCCGCTGACAGCAGCAGGTACTTGATGCCAGCCTCCAATGACCGCTCGGCCCGGAAGCTGTAGGCCAGCATGCCGTACAGGGGCATGGACAACAGTTCCAGGCTGATGAACAGCATGGCCAGGTGGTCGCTGGCCACCAGACCCAGGGCACCAGCCGTGGCGCACAGGATCAGCAGATAGAACTCCTCCCGTGGGCCAATGTAGCCGGTCAAATAGTGGTGGCTCAGGATCACCGTCACCAGCGCTGACACCAGCACCAGGGCGCCAGCCATCACCGTCAGCCCGTCCACCTGCATCAGGGGTGGGGAACTGGCGGCCGGAATGGTCAAAGGCAGGGTCACAAGGGCCGCTACCAGGCCCGCCGCCGAGACCAGGGCTGTGACCGCGTGGTGGCGCTGCCAGGCAATTCCCAGCATGGCAATAACTGCGGTTGACCCCACCAGGATCAGCGGCAACAAGGTGATCAGGTGAGCAGCCGTCAGCATCAACGCACCTCCCCGGCCACGCTGGCCAGATCGCCGTCAGGAAACAGCTCCGCGATGGCTTGCGATAAGGTGGCGGTGGTATCAAGCAGAGGTTGCGGATAAAGCCCCACCAGGAGCACCAGGGCAAGCAGGGACAGCATCATCACATACTCCCGTCCGTCCGGGCCAAACAGCGCGCCCTCCCGGTGGACCGGCCCGAAATGCACCCGTTGCATCAGGATCAGCGAATAAATAGCCGCCAATACCAACCCGATACTGGCAACCACCGCCACCACCGGAGCACTGGGGAAGGTGCCGAACAGGATCATGAATTCACCCACGAAGTTGGCGGTGGCGGGCATGCCCAGAGAGGCCGCCACGAAACACAGGGTGAAGCCCGGCAACGCCGGCAACCGGCCCCAGAGACCGCCCATGAAGCGCATGTCACGGGTATGGATACGCTCATAGAGCTGGCCACTGAGAATGAACAACCCGGCCGAGGAAAAGGCGTGGGCCACCATCAGCACAATCGCCCCCTGGATCGCCAGTTCCGAGCCGGAGTAGATGGCAATCAGCACAAAGCCCATATGGGAGATACTGGTGTAGGCAATCAACCGCTTGATGTCCTGCTGGCCACAGGCCAGTACCGCCCCGTAAATGATGCTCACCAGCCCCAGGGTCATGGCCACCGGGGCAAAGTCAGCGGATTGCTCCGGAAACAATGGCAGGGCAAACCGCAGCATGCCATAGGCGGCGGTTTTCAGCAGAATGCCGGCCAGATCCACACTGCCTGCCGTGGGCGCCTGGGCATGGGCACCGGGCAGCCAGCCATGAAAAGGCACCACCGGCAGTTTTACCGCAAAGGCGACAAAGAAGCCCAGCATCAGCCAGTAGGCCATGGGCTCGGGCACGTCGGTCTGGCGGAGCACCTCATAGCTGAACGACCACTGGCCGGTGTTACCAAAGTGAATGAACACCAGCGCCAGGATCGCCACCAGCATCAGCAGGCCACTGGCCTGGGTGTAAATGAAGAACCGAGTGGCCGCCCGTATCCGGGTCTGCCCCGGCGAGCCGCTGTGGCCCCAGAGGGCAATCAGGAAATACATGGGCACCAGCATCACTTCCCAGAACAGGAAGAACAGGAACAGGTCCATGGCCAGGAAAACCCCGACCACGCCGCCCAGGATCCACAGCAGGTTGAGGTGGAAGAACCCGATACGATGGACGATCTCGTGCCAGGAGCACAGTACCGCCAGAGCACCCAGAAAGCCGGTCAGGGCAATCAGGATCAGCGACAGGCCATCGATGGCCAGGTGCACCTGAATGCCGAAGCGGGGAATCCAGTCGGCCCGCCATTCCAGCAGCCACTGGTTATGAACGCCAGCGGGCAGGGCAAAATCGCCGGTGACCCAGAGCCAGAGGGCAATCATCAGCACGAACAGCATGGTGGCCAGGGCAATCCAGCGCGGGGCCTGCTCACCCCAACGGTCGGCCTGCCAGCACAGGATGCCACCCAGGAACGGAATCAGGATCAACCAGAGCAGGATCATCCAACACCTCCCGGCAGCATCACCAGGGCCAACAGAATCACGGTGGCGCCAAAGACCATGGCCGTTGCGTAGCTGCGCACCCGGCCATTCTGGGCTTTCACCAGGCCCCGGTTCAGGCCTTTCGCCAGCACCGCCGGCAGGTTCAGGGCCAGGTAGACAAAGTCCCGCCGAAGCAGCCGCACCATCAGTTGCCAGGGTTTCACCAACAGCCCGTCATAAACGGCATCAAACCCCCAGGCGTGGTGCCACAACCGCCAGAGAAAGGCTCCCGGCCCGCGACTGACCTGCTCGCGCAACCACTGGCGCCGGACCACGAACAACCAGCCGGCCAGGGCCAGCCCGGCAAGCACGGTGCCGGTTGCCAGCAACTGCAGGAAAGTGTGGCCGCTTTCGACGCTCTCGCCCGGCGGTGGAGGGAACTGATCCCCGAGGTGCGGGTACAGCCAGGCGCCCAGGAACGTGGACAACACCGCCAGCACCCCCAAAGGCAGATGGTGGGTCAGCCAGTCGGTGCCCGGTGAGGCATTACGGGCGTTATCACTACGCGCCTCGCCATGGAAGATGCCCAGGATCAATCGGACCGTGTAGAGGCAGGTCAACAAGGCACCCAACAGCCCTGCCAGCAGCAGGCCTGGCTGGTCCGCAGCCATATCCTGCCAGAGGATTTCATCCTTGCTGTAGAAACCGGCGGATATCAGCGGCAGGGCCACAAGCGCCGCGCCACCCACCAGGAAGGCTCCGTAAACCACCGGCAGGCGCTTGCGAAGACCGCCCAGCCGGTTCATGTCCTGCTCGTGATGACAACTGGTGATCACCGCCCCCGCCGAGAGAAACAGCAGCGCCTTGAAGAAGGCATGGGTCACCAGGTGGAAAATGGCGGCATCGAAGGCCCCCACCCCCAGCGCCAGGAACATGTAGCCGATCTGGC
>Ga0208561_100388_pt1 | contig 10013 bp, 9 predicted proteins | sample Shrwel1BS1Day9_FD_187536 | JGI IMG/M metagenome (GOLD analysis project Ga0208561, IMG submission 187536) | Subsurface microbial communities from deep shales in Ohio, USA - Utica-3 well 1 S-1-Day9 (SPAdes) (version 2) ... | reverse complement strand
TTTTTTGAATAAATTAAATTTTTTACAATTTACCCTTACAATTAAACTTTGTGAATGATATAATTTAATTACTATAATAATAGGAGTGGTAAATAATGAAAAGTACAGGTATTGTCCGTAAAATTGACGACTTAGGTAGAATGGTAATCCCTATTGAACTTCGGAAAACGATGAGTATCAATAAGAAGGACCCGATGGAGATTTTTGTTGATGGTGAAATGATTATTCTTAGGAAATATGAACCTGCCTGTATTTTCTGTGGTAATGCTGATGATATTATTGAGTATGAAGGTAGAACTATTTGTGGCAGTTGCAAAGAAAAGATTGCTGCTAAATAAGCCTAAAAAGACCCCGGTATTACTTGGAAGTGTTTAAATTCCAGATAATATTGGGGTTTGCTAATTATTATTTATTTAAACTATTTTCAATTCCAGCAGGTCTTCGACCTCAATCACCTCACCACTGATGACTACTTCTCTTCTATTCACATCTACTCGCTTGATTCTTCCGGAAATAGTTTTAAATCTCTTATTCCTGTAATATTTAATCTTAACCTTTAAACCATTCTCTAAAGCTTGATGTAGCCTGGAATTAATTACAGTCTTTTCCTGTTCATCCAAAATTGGTTTTTCTCTATCATTTTCGTGTTCTTTTAATTCTTTTAATTTTTTGCGATGTTCAATTAGCATCATGGCTGTCCACTTTTTATTACCCCTGTCTTTTAGATTCATTTAATTTGCCTCCTTAATTTATTTTAACATACATATGTTTGTTAAAGCAATATCTAATTTATTTATTACAAAATGCGACATTTTATTTATTTGTGATAAACAGGATTTAATTGATATTTCTAGAAATATAGACTTAATAGGTTAAAAATACGATAGTTGAATTAATAGATTAAATTTAGGTTCTTCGGAGGTGTTAAAATTGGCTGTAGATTATAGAGTTGGAGAATACTATATTGCAGAAAATTATTTAGATAGTGGTTATAACTTTCCTGATGGTGAATATAAGCTTAAAATTATAAATGATGGATTTCCTGAAAAAGCTATCAACCAGGAAGACGAATTAACTGTTGCTGAAGAACAGTGGTTAGAAGGTTTAGAGGGAACATCGCAATATCAAAAGGATATTGAAGATACCTGGTATTACTCTGAGTTTCCAGAAAATGAAGATGGTATTGAATATATGTGGATACCAGAATCTGTTGTGATTGAGGTGTTTAAATAAAGCACATTGACAATACGGTGTCGCTCACTGCTGTTATAATTGATTTATAGTTATAATATCTTTTATTTATTAATGAGTTTTAAAATAAATATTTAATATTATAATTTGGAGGGTTTTAAAATGAAAGAGAAAGCAGAAGAATTTATAGAAATGTTCAATGAAATTCACAATTACATGAAGGCAAGAAATAACAATTCAGAGGGAAGCTTTGCTGATTTATTGGATGATAAAAATAATGGTTGGATTATAAACCAAAATAAGTCCTTTTTACATAAAGTGAGAAAAATAAGAAACACACTTGTTCATAATAATAAAGTGGTAAGTATTCCAACGGATTATACTTATGAAACTCTAAAAGAAATCAGAGATAATATTTTTTCACCACCCAAAGTTGAGGGGTTTTTAAATACCAAGATTTTAGTTAAAGATAAAAATTCTTCAATTATTGAAACAATACAACTTATGAAAAGAAATAATTACTCACAAATACCTATTGTAGATAGTGATGAAAAATATTTTGATTTACTCACAAATAATACTGTTGCAAGATGGATTGGAGATTTAGATGATGCAGGTGGAGGAAGATTAATAATGGATGACACTCCAGTTGAAGAGGTTCTTGCTTATAAAGAAGATGAAGAAGTAAGCGAATTTATTTCTAAAAACAGTAAATTAACAGGTGTAATAGAAAAATATAACGATATTGTAGAGGAAGGTAAGAAATTCAGTGGATTTTTAATAACTGAAACTGGTAAATCTACTCAAAACCTTTTAGGTATTATTACAGGATGGGATATACCAGATATTTATCAGAATGTAAATATAAATAAAATGAGTTGAAGGAGCAATGCTAATGTGTGATTACTGCAAAGAGGATAATGAAGCATATTTAGATAGAATTTATGAACTTCATGAAAGAGAAGAAAGAACCAAAGAATGGAACATGGAAACAATACAAGAAGATGATAGATTCACTTTTGAAGAACAAGGACATAAAATGAAAAATTACTATGTAAATGATGATGAATTTGAAGTATCAGGAAAATGGTGGGAAGAGAATAATAAAAAAGATATCAATAGTAAAAAAAATAAATATAACATATATTTTTATGATGAAAATAATGAAAGAATTTCTGGACTTATAAATATTATTGAAAATAACAAAAAACTATCTGATGAACAAATGAATTTTTTAAATAGTGATTATCGACTTTCACCATTATTAGCTGAGCATTTTGAAAGAATTGCATATCATTCAGAATTTAAAAATAGAGTCAAATTTTTTGCTAAAGCGTGTTCATGTTATAGAAAATATAGCAGAATAAGAATACAAGAAAAGTTATTTGATAATTTGCTTAAAAAAAATAATTATAATGAGAAATTTAAAAGAAGATTTATTAAGTATAGTATTGAACTATCTAGAAAAGGGTATGAACTAATTAGTAGAATATCATATGATAGAGTTAAAAAAAATATTGAAGACAAAGAAATTATTTGCTCATATTTGAATACTAAAACTGCCTCTTTGTTAGATATTTCTCATAATGATGATGATAAAATAAAAGCAAAGAAATGGAATGATGAGTCATTATCAGTTGATAAATTTAATTATTACACATGGAGAGTCAAAGCAAGAATATTAAGTATAAATTCCAATAACAATACCAATAACAATACTCAAAAAGCAAGAAAAGCGTTCAAATATTCTAATGAATTATTTAGAGATGAAAATAGTGAATAGAAATAATTAATCAGGAGGAAAAATTCAATGAAAAATTTTGGAGAAAAAGTTAATTTTATTTGGAATATAGCAAATCTATTAAGAGGACCATACAAACCAGAAGGCTATGGTGATGTAATATTACCCATGTCAGTTTTAAGGCGTTTTGATTGCATTTTAGAACCGACAAAAGACAAAGTATTGGAGAAGGCAAAAAATATAGATATACCTGAAATATTAAATGCTGAAGCTGGTTTTAACTTTCATAATAAAAGTGAATATGATTTTGATAAATTATTAGATGACCCGGATAATATAGCAGCTAATTTAAGAGCATATATTAGAGGTTTCAGTAAAAATGTTAGAGAAATAATTGAAAATTTTAATTTTGATAAAGAAATTACCAAATTAGATAAAAACAATCTACTGTTCATCACAATTAAGGAATTTAATAAGATAGACCTTCATCCTGAAAAGGTAAATAATCAGGAAATGGGTTATATTTTTGAAGAATTGATTAGAAGATTTTATGAAAATGCTGAAGCTGGTGACCACTACACACCAAGAGAAGTAATAAGATTAATGGTTAATATTCTTTTGAATGAAGAAGAAGATTATTTAACTAACCCTGGTAACATCACAACTATTGGTGATTTTGCATGTGGAACTGGTGGTATGTTATCTGTTGCGGAAAAATACATACATGAGATGAACTCTGACGCTCAGGTCGAAATGTTTGGTCAGGAAATTAATTCTCAAACATATGCTATCTGTAAGGCGGACACTTTAATTAAAGGAGAGGGTGCTGAAAATATTGCTTTAGGTAATTCTCTTACAAAAGATGACCAGCATAAAGATTTAAAAATCAGATATGGTTTGATGAATCCTCCTTTTGGAGTAAGTTGGCGCCAGTACAGTAAAGACATTAAACAGGAGCATAAAAATCAGGGTTTTGATGGTAGATACGGTGCAGGAACTCCCAGAACTTCTGATGGCTCGTTGCTTTTCTTACAGCACTTAATTTCAAAAATGAAAGAAGATAAAAAAGGAAGCCGTATTGCAATTATCTTTAATGGCTCACCTTTATTTATCGGTGATGCAAATTCTGGCGAGAGTGAAATTAGACGCTGGATAATTGAGAATGACTACTTAGAAGGAATTATAGCTCTACCTGAAAATTTATTTTACAATACTGGGATTTCAACATATATCTGGATATTATCTAACAGAAAAAATGATGTTTTAAGTAAAGACAAGGGAGCAATAAGAAAAGATAAGATTCAGCTTGTTGATGCGACGGATTTCTATGAACCATTAAGAAAAAATCTTGGAGAAAAACGTTATGAAATAACAGATAATCAGATAAAAGAGATAACACAGATTTATGGTGCTTTTCAGGAAAATGAGCACTGTAAAATATTTGATAAAGAAGAATTTGGTTATCTTAAAGTTAGAATAGAAAGACCGCTTAAATTAAACTTTAAAATTACTGAAGATAGAATAGAAAATATTTATTCCGAAAATACCTTCTCTAAACTATTTGATGAAGAAAAATATAATAAGCTGAAGAAATTATCAGAAGCACCAGAGTTTAAAGCAAAAGATAAAAAGAAATTGGCTAAACTTGAAGAAGGAAAAGAACTACAGGATAAGATATTAAATAGATTAAGAGAGCATATTGATGAAGATAAAATATGGAAGAATAGAGAAGAATTCAAAGAGGTATTAAAAGATATACTGGGTGATTTAGATTTAAAACGCTCATTAATGAAAGCAGTAAGAAAGGGATTAGCCAAAAGAGATGAAACAGCTGATTACTGCAAGAAAAGAGGTAAGATAGAATCTGATACTGACCTTCGGGACTATGAAAGAATACCTTTTAGCCACAAGGTAGATGAATATAAACAGGATTATTCTGAATTTGTTGAAGAAGAAAAAGAAAACATTACAGCTTATTTTGAAAATGAAGTTAAACCACATGTACCAGAAGCCTGGGTTGATTATTCTTATACCAGAGTTGGTTATGAAATACCATTTACTAGATATTTTTATGAATTTGAAGAATTAGAACCTTCGAATGAGATTAAAGATGATATAGTCGATTTGGAAGCAGAAATTAATGAGATTATGCAGAAAGTTTTAGGGTAGTGGTTATGATGAGAGAGTTTAAAAAATATGATGAATATAAAGAAAGTGGAATTGAATGGATGGACAACATTCCTAAAAATTGGGATATATTAGAAAATAAATATATTTTTAGATATAGAAAGAATTATAAAAATAGGGAAGAAGATACTCCAGTTTTATCATTGACAATAAATGGAGTAAAATTAAAAAAAGAATTATCCTTCGGAAAATCAACAGAGAGTTATATAGGCCATCAATTAGTTTATCCTGGTGAATTAGTGTTTACTCCTAGAGATTTTGACCAAACTCCAATATTATCTGGTGTCTCAAAAGATTATGGTTGTATAAGTAATTTGTATTTTGTTTTAGATAGTAATGAAAGAGCAATTAATGAATATATAAATTATTACTGGTGGGGACTTAAATATGGGTATGATTATTTTAGAAATTTTTCTACTGGGTTGAGATATTCTTTTAACAGGGCTGAATTTGACAGGATTCCTTTTATCTGTCCAAGTATTGTAGAACAAAAAAATATTTTGAAATTCCTTGACCTAAAAACAGCCAAACTAGATAAAATAATAAATAAAAAAGAAAAGCTTATAGACCATCTCGAAAAATATAAAAAATCAGTTATAACTGAAGCTGTAACTAAAGGTAAATTAGGAGATAAATACATCAATGAAGATGGAGAATTAGTTGATGAAATTGAGATGAAGGATAGTGGGGTTGAATGGTTAGGTGAGATACCTGTTTATTGGGATATTAAAAAAGTTAAGCATTCATTTCAAGTGATAAATGGAAGTACCCCAAAAACTTCAAATGAAAGTTATTGGGATGGAAATATTGTATGGATTACTCCAGCAGATTTAGATGATAATAAAAAATATATTTCTAATAGTTCTAGAAAGATAACTTTTGAAGGTTTAAATAGTTGTTCCACTAATTTGATACCTAAGAATAATTTAATTATTTCTAGTAGAGCTCCTATAGGATATATTTCAATTAACAAAGTTGAGGTTTCAACAAATCAAGGATGTAAATCTTTAGTTAAAATTTCAGATGAAAATACTGAGTTTTATTATTATTATTTTTTATCAATAAGAAAAGTTCTCAATTATTATGGAAATGGGACTACTTTTACTGAATTATCTGCTGCTGATTTAAGTCAGGTAGATATAATATCATTGAATAAAAATATTCAAAATATAATTATTAATTATCTTAGTGAAAAGACAGAAGAAATTGATGACTTTATCAATAAAACAAAAAAATCAATAGATAAATACAAAGAATATAAAAAATCACTGATATTTGAAGCTGTTACTGGAAAGATAGATTTAAGAGATTATGAATTAGAAGGAGGAGAAGAAATTGCTGAGCACAATAACTCCAGATAAATTAAAAGAGAAGAGCTTTCAGAAGTTAATTAAAGAATATTTAATTAATGAAAATGGATATACAGAAAGTTCTAATGTTAACTATGATAAATATTTTGCTTTAGATAAAGAAATGCTCTTTGAGTTTTTAGAAGCTACTCAGGAAAAAACAATGACTGCATTAAAAGATATTTATGGTGCAGAATACAAGCAGAAAATAATAAAAAGGTTAAATGAAGAATTGGCCAGAAGAAGCATGATTGATGTTTTAAAACACGGAATTAAAGATTATGGCTATCAGCTTAAATTCGCATATTTCAAACCTCCTACAGAATTAAACAAAGAATTAAACGAAAAATATAATCAGAATATCTTTTCAGTAATTGAAGAATTAAACTACTATGATGATAAGCGTATAGACCTGGTGGTATTTTTGAATGGTCTTCCTATTATTACTATGGAACTAAAAAATCAGGATACAGGCCAGAACTATAAAAATGCTATCAATCAGTATAAATATACTCGCTCACCAAATCATAAGTTATTTAGGTTTAAACAGCGTTCTATAGTTAACTTTGCTGTTGATAAAGATGAAATTTACATGACAACTGAACTTAATGATGAAAAAACCTTCTTTCTACCCTTTAACCAGGGTAAGGGAAAAGGCAAGTCTAAAAGAGCCGGTAATCCAGAAGTGGAAGGAAAGCTAAAAACTCATTACCTCTGGGAGAAGATACTTAAGAAGGACCAGCTTTTAGAGATACTGCAGAAATTTGTCTTTGTTGATGTTGAAGAAGATGTTGATGAACAGGGTAATGTACATCGTGATGAAAAATTAATTTTTCCCAGATACCATCAATTAGGTGTAGTCACTAAAATTCTGGCAGATGCAAAAGAAAATAAGGCCGGTCAGAAGTATCTAGTTCAACATAGCGCAGGTAGTGGTAAAACATATTCTATTACCTGGCTGGCTCACAGACTGTCCAGTCTGCACGATGAAGCTAATAAGCCTATCTTTAACAGTGTAATTGTTGTTACTGATAGAGTTTCTTTAGACCAGCAACTGCAGGATACAATTTATCAGATAGACCACAAGCTGGGTGTTGTAGCCAAAATAGATAAGGACTCAAATCAACTTGCTGATGAAATTAATAATGATACCAATATAATCATCAGTACAATTCAGAAATTTCCTTTTATCCTGGATAAAGTTACCGATACTAAAGATAAAAACTATGCAATCTTGATAGATGAAGCACACTCGTCAACCAGTGGTAAGCAGATACTTGCTTTAAAAGAATCTCTATCATTAGAAGAAGCGGCTGAACTGGACAGACAGGCAGAAATGAATACTAAAGATGTTGAGGATAAAATCAATGATGAGCTGATGAGAGTACAGAGTTTAGATACAATTAGTTTTTTTGGCTTTACAGCAACTCCAAAATCTTCAACTCTAGAATTATTTGGTACCAGAATGGAAGACGGCAGGAAAGAGCCATTCCATGTCTATTCAATGCGTCAGGCAATAGAAGAAGGTTTTATTCTTGATGTATTAGAAAACTACATGACATATAAGACTTATTATAAAGTAAATAAAAAAATTAAGGAAGACCCTGAATTTGATAAATCAAGGACTTCAAAAGAAATTGCTAAATATGTAAGCCTTCACCCAACAAATATCTCCCAGAAAACAGAGATAATGGTGGAACACTTTAAAGATAAGACCATGCACAAAATGGGTGGAGAAGCTAAGGCAATGCTTGTCACACCTTCAAGACTCCATGCTGTTAGATACAAGTTAGCTTTTGATAAATACATTAGAGAAAAAGGTTATACTGATTTACAGACACTTGTCGCCTTTTCTGGAACTGTTAAAGATGATGGACAGGAATTTACTGAGTACAAGATGAATGATGGCATACCAGAATCTGAAACAGCTAAAGAATTTGATAAAGATGATTATCAGATATTACTAGTTGCAAATAAGTTTCAGACAGGATTTGACCAGCCAAAACTTCATACTATGTTTGTAGATAAGAGATTAAGGGGGGTAAATGCTGTTCAGACTCTATCGAGATTAAATAGAACCTATAAAGGAATCAAAGAGGATACTTTCGTACTGGATTTTGCTAATGATGGTGAAGATATTAGAAACGCATTTGAACCATATTATGAAGTTACAAGACTTGATTCAGATAATATTGACCCAAATGAGATGTATTCACTCTATGATGAAATTATGGATTCAATGATGATTAGTATTGATGATGTAGAGGCATTTGCAGAAGCATATTATGATAATGATGACAAATCAGAAATTATTGCTGCTGGTGATAATGCTTTATCTCATTCAGAAGATAGAATAAAAGAGCTAACTCAAGAAGAAAAATTGGAATTTAGAGGTAAAATAAAAAAATATATAAGTATATACAATCTTGTCCTTCAGGTTCACCCAATTAAAGATACAGAACTGCACAAATTAAATATTTATTTGAGATTCCTGCTTAAAAGAATTAATTTAGAAAAACCAGGGCAAGTTGATATTTCAGATAAAGTATTCCTAGAGTATTTTGAAATGGAATCAAGAGAGGAAGATATTAGTTTAACTGGTGAAAATCCTGAATTAAGTATTAGAGTTGATGGTGGGGGTTATCATAAAGAAGAGAAAGAACATTTAAGTGTAATAATCCAGAGATTAAATGAAAAATTCCAGACTGATTTTTCAGAATCTGCAAAAGTTGCTTTAGAACAGGTAAGCAATAAATTGAAAGGTAATGATAATCTTAAAAAACGTGCTCAAGCAAACAGTCTGGATGACTTTAGGTTTGCAGTAAAGAATGAGTTTAAAGATACTGTTGTAGAATCTTATACTGAAAACACTGAATTCTACGGAAGAATATTAAATGATGAAGAATTTAGAGATAAGGTGTTGGACCTGCTGTTAGTTGATATTTATAACAGCCTGAAGAAAAAGTAATCAAGGGGAGATTAGAATGGATATCAATTTATCTAGATTAAAAAAGGTTGATTTAAGAGAGGCTTGGAAACATGAAGCCTATGATTTTACCGACTGGTTGGCTAAGGAAGATAATATAGAATTATTGGGTGATGAAATAGGGATTGAAATATCTGTTTTAGAAACTGAAGCCAGTGTTGGTAGATTTAGTGTTGATATACTTGCAGAAGAATCAAATAAAGGTAATGATATCATAATTGAAAATCAGTTAGAAAAAACTAATCATGACCATCTGGGTAAAATTATAACCTATGCTGCAGGTGTTGAAGCAGATATAGTAATCTGGATAGTTAAAGAAAGCCAGGAAGAGCATCAAAAAGCAATTCAGTGGTTAAACGAAGGTACAAATAATGATATCAGCTTTTTTCTAGTACACTCAACTTTCGGCGTTAGGTTTTAGTAATAAAACCCTGATAAACATAGGAAGAAGCTCAAAAAAGTAGTCATAAAAAATACAAAAACACCCCAAATTATGATATAATAGTAATTAACAGGATCACTTAAATACCAATAAGAAAGGGATGTTTTTGTTGAATAC
>Ga0208561_100387_pt1 | contig 10086 bp, 8 predicted proteins | sample Shrwel1BS1Day9_FD_187536 | JGI IMG/M metagenome (GOLD analysis project Ga0208561, IMG submission 187536) | Subsurface microbial communities from deep shales in Ohio, USA - Utica-3 well 1 S-1-Day9 (SPAdes) (version 2) ... | reverse complement strand
TATTGAGGTAATTCGATCTCTTTATTTAACCTTTCTACCTTAATTTCCATTATCATCATCCTTTATTTTAGTTTGCACACCAGTTAGAGAATTAATCTCATAGTTATTATTATAAATTAGATCTTCAATTTTAACAAATTCATATTCTTGTTTCAGCATTGGAATAATTTCAGAGAGTATTTCAACAATATTATTAGAATTATTATGAAAAAGCAGTATATCACCCGCATTAATATTATTTTTTATCCTATCTTTTATATAATTTTCTCCGGGATCCATCCAATCATGAGAATCTAAACTCCACTGAACAATTTGATAGTCCAATTTCCTGGCAATTTTAATTAACTGCTGATTATACTCACCATAAGGCGGTCTAAATAATTTAGTTTTTAGTTCACTCTGCTGGTAATTATCAATTATTGCTTCAGTTTTAAGCAGCTCTTCTTTTATTTCTGCTTCAGTTAAATAATTAAAGTGAGGATGACTGTAAGAATGATTGTAGATTTGATGACCTGCATCCGTTATTTTTTTAACTAATTCAGGGTGGTTTTCCAACCAGATTCCAGCAAAGAAAAAAGAGACCGGAATATCTTCAGCTGCAAATAATTCTAAAAGGGCTTCCGTTTTGCTGCTGCCCCAAGCTCCATCAACTGTAAGAGTAATTTTATTATCAGCCCTCTCCACCTGATAAATTGGGACCATCCTGCTGCCGCTGTACTCTTTATAATAATTTATAGCTTCAAATGCAGAAACTGGGAAACTAAAAACAAAAATTAATATTAGAATAAAAAAAGAAGCCAGCTTTAAATTAAAAAGCTGGAAAATTTTATTTGTTCTATTATACAAGCAGTTCACCTCTATTCTATAAAGACATGATCTCCAATTTTTGTAATTACTCTTCTACCTCTAAAGAAACTAACTCTAGTTGCAGTTTTGGGGTTATAAAAATAGAGAGCTCCATTTGTGGGGTCACTGCCATTTAAAGCGTCTCTGGCTGCTCTATATGCTTTCTGATTTGGGGTTAAATTAATCTGACCATCACTGACAGCAGAAAACTGTCCTCCCTGATAAATAACCTGAGCAAATGTATTGGGAAACTGACGACTGAGGACTCGATTTATAATAACTGCAGCTACTGCTACCTGACCTAAATACGGTTCACCTCTCGATTCACCATAAACAGCTCTTGCCAAAAGATTCAGCTCCTGCTTGCTGACTCTTTTATTTAGAATTTGGTGTGAGGTTAAATTATGAACAGGCAAACGTATTTTTTCACCACTTCTTAAAAAACTATTATTTTTATTATTTAAAGCTAAAATAGTTCCAATTGTTGTGCTAAAATCACGGGCCAAATCATAAAGTGTATCCCCTGGTCCTACATAATAGTCAATAATTTTATCTTTTGGTATTTTATCGATATTAGGTGCCTGATGGCCGGGGTTAATTCTGGCCGCATAATGAGTGTTGATTGAAAAAGAAACAACTTCTTTTTCAGAACTATACTCATTAAAAATTTCAACTTTTTGCTTTTTATCACTTTTATTTTTAATCTTTTTCTGTGGGATTATTAATTCATCCCCCATTTTTATACTGGCTTCGTTAGTTATTTTATTTTCTTTTTTAAGGAGCTCTAAATCGACTCCATAATCATCAGCTATTTCAGAAAGAGTATCACCCTGCTGAATCACATAAATCAAGCTCAAGCTGGGAGCAGCATAAATAACTGTAGAAAATAAAATAAGAATTAAAAATATAAAGATTGTCTTCAGGGATAATTTATTTTTTTTCATATTTTAAGCTCCATTAGTATCTATTTTTTCGATCAAATTTTGACAATTAAGTTCTACAACAGGACAGCCTTCCGGAAGTGAATCTAAAAATTTGTGCCCATAAGATCTGCTTTTAACTCTGCGGTCAAATAAGATTATAAGGCCCTTATCTTTTTTTGATCGAATTAAACGACCAAATCCCTGACGGAATTTAATTACCGCCTGTGGTAGGGCAAGATTATAAAAGGGGTTTAGACCCTCTGCCTTTAATAATTCCTCTTTTGCCTGATATAATGGCTCTCCAGGCACCGGAAAGGGGAGCTTAACCATTACTAAATACTTTAAAATATCTCCGGGCAAATCTACACCTTCCCAAAAACTTGAAGTTCCAAAAATAACTGTATTATACTCAGCTCTAAATTCCTGCATGATATAATTCCGTGACAATTTAGACTGAGATAAAATTCTAATTCCCAATGATTCTAATTCATCTTTTAGGTTATTATAGCAGTAACTAAGCATTCTATACGAAGTGAATAAAACCATTGTTGAGCCTCTGCTTTTAGAAATTATCTTTTTCAAATTGACAACAAGCTCTTTTAAAAATTTTTTATTACCCGGATCAGGAAAATCCAGGGGAATCAATAATTCTGCCTGTTTAGAATAGTCAAAAGGTGACTCAACCTTTAATTCCTCAGCCGTCTTTATACCTGTTTCTCTATAAAAATAATCAAATGAGTTAGCAGCTGTTATGGTGGCTGAAGTAAAGATTACATTTGTTAATTTTGACCAGATCATATCCGGTAAAAATTTACCGGCATCTATCGGAGCAGATTTTTGAACTATCTGTTCAGAACCGCGATAATAACTTGATTCCAACCAAAAAACATAATCATCATCTGCAGCCTCTAAATTAAATTCTATTCTTTTAATCAGGTCATGGCAGCGGTTGATGCTTGATTTAATTTTCATTTCACTTTCATCAGTTTCCGCTTCTAAACCTAAATATAAATTTTCATATATGATCTGCAGAAAAGAAAAATCATTTTTTAAATAAGCTGCTAAATCCTGAGCTGTTTGATAAAACTCCTGCCACTTCGGCTGTGACTGCAGTTTTGGATCAACCGTAATCTTTTTATCCTGATAATCTGCAATTAAATCTTTTAACTCATTAAAATACTGCGGAATTAAGTCTCTTATTTTTTGAGTTGTTGGAATAATTTTTTTATCTAAAATCTCTCTTAATCTTTTTTGATCACTATCAACAGTAAAAGCTATATCCTCCCTAATTTCCGATAAAAGAGAGTTTTTGTCACCACTTAATCTTTTCAACCAATTATCTAGCCGAGGCTGATATAAAGGATGACCTAAATGATCTGTAGCAATTTCTCCAATATTATGAGCCTCATCAATAATTAAATGATTAAAGTTGGGTAATATACCTCGATCTGCAGAACCTGTATCATCTTTAACCCTGGCGTCAGATAATAAAAGATGATGATTAACTATTAAGATATCAGCCTTATAAATTGCTTTCCTGGCCTGCATAAAATAGCAATTAGAGTAAAAAGGACAGGAAGTTTTTAAACAGAGATCACTCTCAGCGGCAATTTGATTCCAGATGGATTTTTTTAACTGAAAGTTTATTTCAGATTTTTCTCCAGCCTCTGTCTGTTTTTTCCATTCATCTAATTCATTGAAAAGAACAGGCTCTATTGTCAAATCACCGTTTTCATAATTCTTCTTAAAATTCTTAAATTTGCGCAGGCAGAGATAATTATTTCTGCCTTTAACTAAAACCGCATTAAAATCAAAATCCAGGACACGCTGTAAAGTTACTAAATCTTTATTTATAAGCTGCTCCTGTAAATTTATCGTATTTGTTGAAACTACGATTCTAGCCTGGTTTAAATTATTATAAAAAAGAGCCGGTATTAAATAGGCAAAAGATTTACCAGTTCCCGTACCTGCTTCAATAAAATCAAATTGATGTCTATTAAAGGAATCAATAATTTTTTCAGCTGTCAAAAGTTGTTCTTTTCTTTCAGAAAAATTATCAATTTCACGAGCCAGTTTGCCCTCTTTTTTAAAATAACTTAAAATTTCTTCTTTATCCAATTTTTTATTTTCTTTTTTACTGCCTGCCTCAACCACAACATAAATTTGATCCGCCAGATTATTTACTATAGCAAAACCAACTTCTCGTTCTGCCATTTTAGCAGCCAGCCTGATATCAGCAGCTGATGGTGTTAAATCGCCAGAAGGATGGTTATGAATAATCATTTCTCCTGCCATTATGTTATTTATCACAGCCGGAGCAGAATAACTATTACCTCTCGCCAGCACTTCAATATCTTCAATGATATTTTTATTATTTAATTGGGCTCTCATAAATATTTCATTACCAGAAGCTGCTTCAATCTCATTTTTTATAGTATTTCCAACTTCTAATAGCATTTCAGCACTAGCAGACAACTTTAGTCCTCCCTTAACTTTTTTAATAATATAACATCATCATCTTCTTTATGATCAAACTGAGGTGTTTCCAAAATGAAAACTTTATTTTTCAGCTGAGGATGATTTATTAATCTTTTAAAAGCTTTACTTCCAATTTTTCCTTCCCCAATATGAGCATGCTCATCTTTATTGGTACAGCAATCATATTTAGAGTCATTAAGGTGAATAACTTTTAGATTTTCTAGACCAATAATTCTTTCGAAATCAGTAATTAATTCCTCTAAGCCATCTGCTTCTGCCAAATTGTACTTAGCAGCAAAGGCATGGCAGGTATCAATACAAATACCAAGTCGTTCAGATTGATCTACAGCTTCCATAATAGAGTTAAGCTGTGTTAATTCTTCTCCAATGCTTGTACCCGCACCAGCAGTGTTTTCTAAAAGAATAACAGCCTCACTTTCAACTTCAGCAAAAATATTATTTAAAGCTTCTGTAATTTTTTGGATACCATTTTCTAAGCCAGAACCTGTATGACTGCCTGGATGAAAAATCAGGTATTCAGCTCCGAGCCTGTCACAGCGTTTGTATTCAGACTTAAGAGCTGAAATTGATTTTTCCCATAGTTCATCTTTGGGAGATGCCAAATTAATCAGGTAAGCAGCATGTACTACAACTGGATCAATCTTATATTTTTTTCTTTCTGCCCTAAATTTTTCTACTTCCTCTGCCTCAACCTCACGCATTTTCCAGCCGCGTGGGTTTTTAACAAAGATCTGTATTGAATTACAGCCAATATCGGCTGCTCTTTTAAAAGCTTTATCAAGGCCGCCAGCTATAGAAACATGTTTACCCAAAATCATTTGAATCCATCTCCACTTATCTATATTCTCGAGCAGTTTTAAGACCTGTTAAACCGATCTAATCTAAAATTACTCTTTATCTTCTAATTCTTTTTTTGCATCTTTCAGAGATAAATTAATTCTATCCTGGTTATCTATTTCAATAACTTTTACAGGGATTTCATCTCCTACAGAAACAACATCTCCAACCTCTTTGACATGGTGATCAGCTAATTTAGAAATGTGAACAAGACCTTCTTTATTTGGCAGAATTTCTACAAAAGCACCAAAGTTCATAATTCTTTTTACTTTACCCTGATAAATTTTGCCAACTTCTACCTCTTCAGTTAAACGCTCAATCATTTCCTTGGCCTGCTGTCCACCCTCCTGATCATCAGTCATAATTTTAACCAGACCGTCATCTTCAATATCAATACTGGCTCCAGTTTCATCAATAATTTTATTGATCATCTTTCCACCAGGACCAATAACAAATCTGATCTTTTCTGGATCAATATTCATAGTTATAATAGCAGGTGCATTTTCGGATAATTCTGGACGAGGTTCTGGAATAACTTCCAGCATTTTATCCATGATATGCATTCTACCTTTTTTAGCTTTTTCTAAAGCTTCTTTTAAGACTTCAGAAGATAAGCCTTTTAATTTCATATCCATCTGTAAAGCTGTGATTCCCTCTTTAGTACCAGCAACTTTAAAGTCCATATCTCCATGGAAATCTTCAAAACCCTGAATATCAGATAAAACAACAATCTCATCATCTTTTTTCATTAATCCCATAGCAATACCTGCAACAGGTGCTTTAATTGGTACACCAGCAGCCATAAGAGCTAAAGAACTACCACAGATACTTGCCTGAGAGGAAGATCCATTTGATTCTAATACTTCAGATACAATTCTGATTGTATATGGAAAATCTTCTTCAGATGGGATAACTGGTAATAATGCTTTTTCACCTAAAGTACCGTGTCCAATTTCTCTTCTTCCTGGTGAGCGCATTGGAGAAGTTTCACCAACACAGAAAGATGGGAAATTATAATGATGCATATAGCGCTTGGTTTCATTTTCACCAAGACCAAAGATAGTCTGCTCATCACGTGATGATCCCAGAGTTAAAACACTTAAAGCCTGAGTTTCACCTCGAGTGAAAATTCCTGAGCCATGTGCTCTTGGTACAAAATCTACTTCTGCCCAGATAGGTCTGATTTCATCATAATCTCTGCCATCAGGACGAACTCCATCATCAATGATTAAACTCTTAACTGATGTTTTAATCATTTTTTCAAAAGCTAATTCAAGCTGCTTATCTATATCTTCATCTTCTTCTGGATTAATTGTATTTTTAAGTTCTTCTTTTAACTCATCAAGCCTATTATTTCTAGGCTTTTTGTCCTGAATCTGAATTGCTTCTTTCATCTTCTGGCCAAGAATTTGATCAACCTGAGCCTGAATTTCATCATCTACAGTTGGAGATTCAAAAGGCATTTTTTCTTTTCCAGCCTCTTCTCTAATCTCTTCCTGTAAAGAGATAAACTTTTTGATTTCTTCATGAGCAGCATCCATTGCTTCTAAGATTTTTTCTTCACTTACCTCATTAGCACTGGCCTCTACCATCATGATAGCATCTTTACTTCCTGCAACTACCAGATCAAGATCACTGTTTTCTCTTTCTTCTTCATTTGGATTAATAATTATTTCTCCCTCAACTAATCCAACTTTTACTCCACCAATTGGTCCAGCAAAAGGTATATCAGATAAAGTAAGCGCTACAGAAGCTCCATTTAAAGCCAGCACTTCTGGATCATGATCATCATCTACGGATAAAATAGTTGCAACTATCTGTACATCACGTCTATATCCATCCGGGAATAATGGTCTGATTGAGCGGTCAATTACTCTAGCTGCCAGAGTTGCTTCGTCTCTTGGTCTTCCTTCTCGTCTCATAACACTGCCGGGGATCTGTCCGATAGCATAAACTCTTTCCTCATAGTTAACCATTAAGGGAAAGTAGTTCATTCCCGGTCTTGGATCATCCATAGTTGCTGTAACTAAAACCTGTGAGTCACCACAGCGGACTACTACAGATCCATTAGCCTGTTTGGCCACCTTACCGGTCTGTAAATTAAATTCGTCACCGGCAAAATCAATTGTCCATTCTTTCATATTTTTTTCCTCCTTATTCAAATAAAGAGCGGGGATTGCCCCGCTCTTTTAGTATGCATTATTAACCGCGAATTCCTAATTTAGAAATAAGTTCACGATAACGCAGAACATCATTATTTTGTAAATATCTTAATAACTTTCTTCTAGTACCAACCATCTTAAGAAGACCTCTTCTTGAATGGTGATCATTTTTATGATCCTTTAAGTGTTCAGTTAATTCAGCAATTCTTGCTGTTAAAAGTGCTACCTGTACTTCAGTTGAACCGGTATCGCCTTCTTCTAGCTGATGCTCTTCTATAATTTCTTGTTTTTTCTCTTTACTTAACATATTAAATTCACCTCCTGTGAAACTGATTCGCCATAAGCCAAGACAACGTCGGAGTGTCGTAATCCTAGCAAATGGTAATTTAAAACTTTCCTTATAATTTTAACACAAAAGATTGCGTGTGTAAAGAACATCTTGCTCCATCTGGGCAATTAATTCTTCTCTGCTGTCAAAATTTTTCTCATCTCTTATAAATTCAATAATATCCACACATAATCTTTTATCATAAATTTTCTCATCAAAATCCAGAATATAGACTTCAAAAGAAATATCCTGGTTATTAAAAGTAGGGTTATAACCCAGATTTGCTGCAGCTATATATTCTTTGTCCTCAAATTTAACTCTGGCTGCATAAACTCCTTTGGGAGGGAGAGCATAATTAGTTTCCAACTTTAAATTAGCAGTGGGAAAGCCGAGTTTCCTCCCTATTTTCTTTCCATGAACAACTTTGCCACACATTTGATAAGGTCTGCCAAGCAGTTTTTTTGCCTTTTTTATTTTGCCGTGTTTTAAAAGATTTCTGATTCTCGTACTAGAAATTCGATCATCACTAGCATGGAGTTGAGAAATAATTTTAGCTTGATATCCATGGAGGCTTCCCATTTCTTTTAATATTTCAACATTACCTTCATTTTTATGGGCAAAACGAAAATCATCACCTACTATAACTGTATTAATTTTAATTTTTTTTATTAAAATTTCATTTATAAATTCTTCAGCCCTTAAAGCTGCAAATTCTTGATTAAATTCCTGTTCAAAATAATAATCGACTCCCATTTCCTGCAGAATTGAAATTTTTTGTCTGCGGGAAACAATTGAAGGTGGAGGGGTTTTACCTGGAATAATTTCTAAAGGATGAGGATGAAAAGATAAAACTGCAGCTGGATAATTATTTTCTCTAGCCTCTTTTACTGCCTCATTAATAATTAATTGATGACCTTTATGCAGACCATCAAAAGCCCCAATTGCAAGACAGGTATTGCTTTGTTTATATTTATTATATTCTTTACTTGTTATAACCTGCATATCATTTCCTCCAGCATTAAATAAAAACTTTATGTGGTTGATAAATTGGATAATCATCTACGATTTGATATTGACTAATAGCTACAAAATCTCCTGCTTCAGAAAAAAGCAAAAAATAATCATCAACTTTTAAATCGATTTCAGATTCCACAAAATTATCTTTGATTAAATAATTCCCATTTTCTGCTCTCTGATATTCTTCATTTTTAATAGTATAGTGCGGAAGTTCTAAAAGTTCATGACTTTCCTGCAGAATAGCTTCACCATATTTTTCAACTTCTTCGAAACTAACAGACTCTTCAAGGTTAAAGGGACCAGATTTAGTCCGCAGAAGAAAAGTCATAACTGCATTTGTATTCAAAACTTCTCCAATATCTCTGACTAGAGATCGAATATAGGTACCTCTAGAAACTTCAGCTCTAAAACGAACTAAAGGTAAATTGACATCTAGGACTTCAATCTCAAAAACCTCTATTTCCCGACTCTGACGTTCAACTTCAATACCGCGTCGGGCCAATTGATAAAGGCGTGCTCCCTGATAATGCAGAGCAGAATACATTGGTGGAATCTGCTGCTGAATACCCTGGAATTTATGAACAACCCTTTCAACTTTGGCTGCTGTTAAACTGTTCCAATTTAGATCTTCTTTTATGATTTCGCCTTCTAAATCCAAAGTATCTGTTCTAGAACCCAATTTCATTTCACAGATATATTCTTTGCGGCTGTCATCTAAAAAGGGAATAATCTTAGTAGCTTTACCAAAACAAACCCCCAGGACTCCAGCTGCTGCTGGATCTAAAGTTCCCGTATGACCTGCCTTTTTTTCATCTAAAACTCCTCTTAATTTCTTTATTAGAGCAAAAGAAGAAATTCCGGGTGGCTTTAAAATATTTGCTGTACCATTAAACATATTTTTTCGCAGCCTCCACAACAGAGGTGATAGTTTCCTGTAGATTCATTTCAACAGTAGCACCTGCTGCTCTGGGATGTCCACCACCATTAAATTCTGCTGCTAGTTTATTTACTTCTGCGTAAAAATTAGAGCGCAAACTGACCTTGATTTCAGTTTCTTCCTCTTCAGTAAAAAGAATTCCAATCTCAACATCTTCAATATCTCTGGCCATACTTACTAAACCTTCGGTATAATCAGTTTCTGCTTCGTGCATCATCTGACGGCTGACATAAAGCCAGGCTATTTTACCATTTTCACTTCTTTCTAGAGTGGCCAGGGCCAGCCCCTTTAAAATTAAGGCTTTATAACTGATGCTGCCAAAAATTTTCTTATTAATTTTATAAATATCTACTCCAGAATCCATAAGATCAGCTAAAATTCTTAAAACTCGAGAAGTAGTGTTTTCATAACGAAGAGCACCAGTATCTGTAATAATAGCTGTTGCCAGAGGTTCAGCTACCTGCATGGGAATGTCTATGCCAATCATTTCTACAGCAAAATTATAAATTATTTCACCAACAGCTGCTCGATCAGATC
>Ga0208561_100382_pt1 | contig 10185 bp, 8 predicted proteins | sample Shrwel1BS1Day9_FD_187536 | JGI IMG/M metagenome (GOLD analysis project Ga0208561, IMG submission 187536) | Subsurface microbial communities from deep shales in Ohio, USA - Utica-3 well 1 S-1-Day9 (SPAdes) (version 2) ... | reverse complement strand
CTCCTTTAAAAAAAGTTCTCTTACATCGGGTGGGAAGAGAGGTAGAAAATTTAACTCCGGATATTTTAGATAGATTATTATTTGATGACATTCCATACTTAGAGATAGCTCAAAAAGAGCATGATGCATTTGCCGGACTGCTCGAAGACAACGGAGTAGAGGTTGTCTATCTGGAAGACCAGGTTGCAGAGGTTATAAAAGACGATGATCTCAGAAGTCAATTTATAGAACAGTTTTTAGATGAAGGAGGAGTTTTTAGCCCTGGAGAAAGGTCAGCAGTTAAAGATTATTTCTTTAGCATGAATAATACTGAGCTGATCAATACTATGATGGCTGGTGTTCGCAAGAGAGAGGTACCTAAAATAGCTAACTGCTCTTTAAATGACATGGTAGATAGTGAGTATCCCTTTATTTTAGATCCCATGCCCAACCTATACTTTACCAGAGATCCCTTTGCCACTATTGGTAGAGGTGTTTCTTTAAATCATATGCGGACAGATGTCAGAAATCGGGAAACTATCTTTTCGGAATATATCTTTAAATATCATCCTGATTATAGAGATTGTGAGATTCCCTTCTGGTTTAATAAAAATAATACCAGCTGCTCTATAGAAGGAGGAGACGAATTAATCTTAAATGATAAAGTACTGGCAATGGGAATTTCGCATCGAACAGATGCTGCAGCTATTGAAGAAGTAGCCAAAAAGCTTCTTTATGATGAGCAGGAAACTTTCGAAAGAATATTAGCTTTCAAAATTCCGAACAAAAGAGCCTTTATGCATTTAGATACAGTATTTACAATGGTGGACTATGACAAATTTACTATTCACGCTCAAATTGAAGGTCAATTAAAAGTATTTTCAATTACTAAAGGTCAGGAAGACGGCCTCAAAATTGATGAAGAAGAGGATACTTTAGATAACATTCTCAAAAAATATCTGAAACTTGACGAAATCACACTGATCAAGTGTGCGGGAGGAGATGAAGTTGATGCAGGAAGAGAACAGTGGAGTGATGGTTCTAATACCCTGGCAATAGCCCCCGGAGAAGTAGTGGTATATTCTCGCAATCATGTAACAAATAAAATTTTAGAAGAAAACGGAGTTAAGCTTCATCTGATCCCCAGTTCCGAATTGTCACGCGGTCGGGGTGGACCAAGATGTATGAGTATGCCCTTAATTCGAGAAGAACTTTAAAAACGAAAGGAGTTAATAATAATGGGAGTAAATTTACGAGGTAGATCATTTTTAAGCTTAAAAGACTTTAGTGCAGCTGAAATACATTATTTACTTGACCTGGCAGCAGATTTAAAACAGAAAAAAAGAACGGGTGCTAAAGGTCAACTGCTTCAAGGTAAAAACATTGTTCTCTTATTCGAAAAATCTTCAACCAGAACTAGATGTGCTTTTGAGGTAGCAGCTTATGATGAAGGTGCAAATGTAACAAACCTTACCAACAGTCAGCTGGGTAAAAAAGAAACAGTCGAAGACACTGCTAAAGTGCTGGGAAGATTTTATGATGGAATAGAATTTAGAGGTTTTAAACAGAGTGATGTGGAACTACTGGCAATTCACTCTGGAGTACCGGTCTGGAATGGTTTAACAGACAGTTATCATCCGACTCAGGTACTGGCCGATCTTTTAACTATTAAAGAAAACACAAACAAAGCTCTGGATAAAATAAAATTAGTTTATGCAGGAGATGCTCGCAATAATATGGGTAATTCACTTTTAATTGCTGCAGCAAAACTTGGGATGGATTTTGTTGGCCTGGCTCCTAAATCTCTCTGGCCGGAAGCTGATTTTGTCAATGATATGCAGGAAATTGCAGAAGAAACTAACGCAAAGATTAAATTTAGCGAAGATTTAAAAGCAGTCGAGGGTGCCGATGCAATTTATACAGATGTCTGGGTCTCAATGGGAGAAGAAGATCAATTTGAAGAAAGAATAAAATTATTAAAGAAGTATCAGGTTAATCAAGATTTAATTGAAAAAACTAAAAATAAGGAAGTTATCTTTCTGCACTGTTTACCTTCCTTCCACGATAATAAGACAACAACCGGTAGAGAAATTGAAGAGGAATTTGGACTTAAAGAAATGGAAGTAACCGATGCTGTATTTAATGGTAAACATTCTAGAGTTTTTGAAGAAGCAGAAAACAGAATGCACACTATCAAAGCAGTAATGGTAGCAACAGCAGGTAATTAAACCTACAACTCTATCCTCCCTATGCGGTGGGAGGATAGAGTCCAATATTAAATAATTTAAAATTAAACTAAGGAGTGAATGCTAACTATGAAAAAATTTGAAATGCCAAGTGCTTTTACTATTTTGATGATGATAATCATAGTTGTAGCAGTACTGACCTGGATTATTCCAGCCGGCCAGTATCAGCAGGAAGATGGAAAACCCGTACCCCAGAGTTATCAGCATACAGCTGCAAATCCTCAGGGGCTATGGGAGATTCTGCAGGCACCAATAAAGGGATTTTATGATGCGCGGGATATTGCCTTTTTTATTCTGGTGATTGGAGGTTTTCTGGCAGTGGTCATGCAAACAGGAGCCATTGATGCCGGAATAGGAGCTGTTATCAAAAAGCTAAAAGGACGCGAACAGATAATGATCCCTATTTTAATGATACTGTTTGGGCTTGGCGGTACAACCTATGGGATGGCAGAAGAGACGATTGCTTTTTATCCGCTGGTGATTCCCGTTATGCTGGCAGCAGGTTATGATACGGTAACTGCTGTTTCTGTTATTTTATTGGGAGCGGGCCTTGGAGTTCTAGGTTCAACAGTCAATCCATTTTCTACAGGGATTGCAGCCGGGTTTGCCGAAATTTCAATCGGTCAGGGAATTATTTTAAGAACAATATTATTAATTATCACCGAGGGAATAGGTATTGGCTATGTGATGAGATATGCCAGAAAAGTAAAAGAAAATCCTAAAAACTCTCTTGTATACGAAAAAATGAAAGAAAATAAAGAATATTTTTTAAGTGATGAAAGTCAGGAAAGTAAAACTTTAAACAAAAGCAGAAAAGCAGTGCTCTGGATTTTTGCAGTCACCTTTGTGATTATGATTTTAAGTGTTATTCCCTGGGCCTATAAATTTAATATCACAATCTTTGAAAGTCTAAATTCGGCAATAAAGAGTATTCCACTGGTTGGACCTTTAATTGGAGATATGCCTCCCCTGGGAGATTATTGGTTTACAGAGATGAGTGTCTTATTTTTATTTTCTTCTTTTGTTATTGCCATGGTTTATGGACTGGGAGAAAAGAAATATGTAGATACCTTAATCGAAGGAGCCAGAGACCTGCTGGGAGTAGCTTTAATTATTGCTGTTTCTCGTGGAATAACAGTCGTGATGAATGATGGTCGGATCACTGCTACTATTCTTAACTGGGGAGAGCGAATGCTGGGAGATTTAACTGCAATTTCTTTTGTTAACTTAAGCTATTTATTTTATATTCCAATGTCATTTTTAGTTCCCTCTACTTCCGGACTGGCAACTCTATCAATGCCTATTATGGCTCCACTGGCAGACTTTGTTGGTATTGGTAGAGAACTGGTAGTAACTTCTTTTCAGTCAGCAGCAGGTATTGTGAACTTAATTACCCCTACCAGTGGAGTTGTAATGGGAGCGCTGGCAATTGCCCGCCTCTCTTATGGTAAGTGGCTTAAGTTTACAGCAAAATTACTTGTAATTTTAATGGTAACAATAATGATCTTATTAACATTAGGAACAGTAATTTAATAATAAAAATGAGGTGAAAAATATGAAGATTGTAGTTGCTTTAGGAGGAAATGCATTAGGTAATACACCGGAGGAGCAGAAGAAATTAGTTAAAGAAACTGCAGTACATCTGGTTGATTTAATAGAAAAAGGTCATCAATTGGTTATTGCTCATGGAAATGGACCTCAGGTTGGAATGATCAATCTTGCTTTTCAAAATCAAAGTTTGTTAGATAATAGCATACCAATTATCCCTTTCCCCGAATGTGGAGCAATGAGCCAGGGATATATTGGTTATCATCTGCAAAATGCACTGGGAGCTGAACTTGAAAAAAGAAAAATCAATAAGTCAGTTTCTACAATAATCACCCAGGTGCTTGTAGATAAAGATGACCCAGCTTTTGATTCCCCCTCCAAACCTGTAGGTAGTTTTTATAGTCAAGAAAAAGCAGTTAAGCTTAAAGAAGAAAAAGGTTATCAAATGATAGAAGATGCCGGTAGAGGTTATAGAAGAGTTGTGCCCAGTCCCCAGCCAGTGGATATTGTAGAAAAAGAAATAATTACAAATCTAATTGAAGATCAACAGCTGGTAATTGCCTGTGGAGGTGGTGGGATACCTGTTATTAAAGAGGGAAGATTTTTAGAAGGTGTTTCGGCAGTAATCGATAAAGATTTCGCCAGTGAAAAACTAGCTGAAATTGTTGATGCCGATCTGCTGGTTATTCTGACTGCAGTTGATAAAGTTGCTATTAATTTTGGAGAGGAAGATGAAAAATGGTTAGATCAAATTAATATTCAGCAGGCAAAAAAATATATTGAAGAGGGCCATTTTGCACCGGGAAGTATGCTTCCCAAAGTAAAAGCAGCAGTCAGTTTTGTAGAAAAAAAGAAGAGCGGCAAAGCTTTAATAACTTCACTCAGTAAGGCTCAGGCAGGTCTAGAAGGGAAAACTGGAACTTTAATTAGCAGGAGAGATGAATAAGATGTTAAGAAAAAAAGTTAATTTTAAAGTTACTGCTGCATTAATAATCTTAGTGTTAATGTGTTCAATTTCTGCAACTGCTCTGGCCAGATGTACAACTGTGGTAGTCGGGAAGAAAGCATCTGCAGATGGCTCAATCTATATCGGTAGAAACGAAGACTATGCCGGCAACTGGGCCAAAAATTTGAAACTAAATCCCGCACATAAATTTGATGAAGAAAAAATAATAGTATCAGAAAACGGCTTTGAATGGAAGTTACCGGAAAAGACCTTTCAATATATGTCAGTAGAAGATGCTAATCCTGATCTAGGCAGGTTCCAGGAAGTTGCAATTAATACAGAACAGCTGGGAGTTTCTGCAACCAATTCTGCCAGTCAAAATAAGAAAGCAGCTGCAGCTGATCCTTTAGTTAAAACCGGAGTTGGCGAAAATATAATAACTACTGTACTGGCTAAAGAAGCAGCAGACGCCCGGGAAGCTGTAAAACTGGTTGGTAAAATGGTAGAAAACCAGGGTGCAGCTGAATGTTTTGCTCTGGCTGTAGCTGATCCCGGGGAAGCCTGGATTATTGAAGTTGGAGGCGGACACCACTGGGCAGCAGCTCGAGTGCCAGATAATAAATATCTTATTTTAGCTAATGCGCTCAGAATTGGTGAGGTTGATTTAAATGATCAAGAAAATTATCTGGGTTCAGCTGACTTAATAGAGTTTGCCAAGAAACATGAGCTTTATGATTATAAAAATGAACCTTTCAATTTTGCTAAAGCTTATGGTACTGCTGAAGATTACAAAGAATATAATTACAGAAGAGTGTGGGGCGGAATCAATTATTTCACTTCTTCACTGAATCCGGATCCAGAAGCAAAAAATTATCCCCTATTTGTTAAGCCAGATCAAAAAATAAAATTAAGTGAGATAATGAGTTTTTTGAGATACCATTATCAGGAAAGTGAATATGACCCCTTGAAAAATGGTGTAGATCAGCGAGCTCCTGGAACACTAAAAACAATAGAATCACATGTAGTTCAGCTAAGAGATAACTTACCCAATCCTATAGCAGGTATAACCTGGCTTGCAATGTCAAGTCCTTTAGGTAGTGTTTATATCCCTTATTACTCCGGAATCGATCAAATACCTGCAGCCTATACAGCTGCAGATAGTCATTATGATTCCAAATCTGCTTACTGGGCTTTTAGAGAATTGACTAACCTGGCTTACAGTCATAATCAACTTAAATTAGATTATGTACAGGGTGAGTGGCAGGATTTTGAAGAATATCAGTTCAAAATCCAGGCTAAAATAGAAAAATTAGCGCTTAATCTTTATCATCAAGATCCAGAATTAGGAATTGATTTTTTAACTGAGTATTCCAATGATAGAGCTTTAAAAGCTCTCCACACTGCCTATCAAATGCGTGATCAAATAAAAACTGATTTTAGCCAGATTCTATTAAAAGATTATAATTAATTATAACGGGAAAAAGGTCGAATGAATTTAATTCTTCTGCCTTTTTCTTTAAATTAGGAGAGAAGAAATGTATTTACTTATAATATTTATTACAATAGTCCTGGGAATCCTTCTATTAAGGCTAAGAAGCAAAAATAAGATATTGAAACTGTTAAAAAATAAATTTAAATTATTGGCAGAGGGAAGCATGAACGTTGAAATTGAGTCTGAGAACAATCAACTTAAAATACTTTCAACTTATTTTAATAAAGGTTTAAAGAGGATTAGAAAATTTATTGCTTATACTGTTCAGATATCCGAAAAAATATATGATTCTTCTGCTAAAATGAAGCTGGACATTAGATCTATCAAGGACTCCCTGCAAAATTCTTCTTCAACTATGGAAGATTTTAGTGAGAACATGCTAGAACAGAGCCGACATGCAGAAGCAACTGATGAAAAAATGGAGAATTCTGTTCAATTGTCTGACTCAATAAAAAACAATTGTCAAGCTGCACTCTCAAAAGTAAAAGTTGTGCAGGAGGTTGTCGAGGAAAATGATCAAAATTTGCAGATTACAATTGGGGATGTAAAGGAAAGTATAAATGACTTTGATAATTTAAGCCAGGAAATTAAAAAATTAAATAGTAAAGCCAGCAGTATTGAAGAAATAATAGTTAAAATAAATGAAATATCAGAGCAGACAAATCTTCTGGCATTAAATGCTGCTATAGAAGCTGCCAGAGCCGGTAAAAAAGGAAGAGGATTTGCAGTCGTGGCAGATGAAATCGGTCAGCTTTCAGAACAGGTAGCTAATTTTTCTGCTAATATTAAAGAAATTAGTTCCAGTATTTCTACTCAGACAAAAAATGTAAATTCTAAAATGATTAAAAGAGTTGATAATATCAAAAAAGATTTAACTAAAATTAATCAGGCGAAAAAAGGATTTAAACAAATAGATGCCTCAACTCTTGAACTGCGAGAGCAAATAGATGAAATTAAGAATTTATCAATTAAACAAAATGTAATTTCAGAACAGGTAAAAAATATGATGGATCAGATTACGGTTAATTCTCAGCAGCTTGCAGCCGGGGTTGAAGAGATAACTGCTAATACCCAGGAGCAGAAAAATTTCATTGGGCAGATAGATGATTATATGGAAGGGTTTTATCAAGAAATATCAGATTTGAATAAGGAAACTAATTATTTTATGCAGGCATTTGAACTAACAGAAGCTGACAAAAAGACAATTGAGGAAAGTGTTGAAATATTAAAAGAAATATCCTCACCCAAATTAATGCAGGACAATAATCAGAGCAGAAAATTGTTAAAGAAGTTAATAAAAAAATATAATCAATTTGAAATGTTGTCGGTTTTTAATTCGGAAGGAATGAATTTTTCTTCTAATATAGAGGAAGAAGATATGACAAAGAACTTCTCTCATCGAGAATATTTTTCTGAGGCTATAAAAGGTAATGTATATTGTTCTGATCCCTATATTTCGCTGGATAGTTATAATTATTGTATTGCAATTTCTGTTCCGATTAAAAAGCAGGAAGAAGTAGTTGGTGTTTTAATGGGCGATTTAAATATCCAATAGAAAATTTATCAAAATATAATAAGGGTGATTATAAATGAAGAAAGATGCTCACTACTATGCTCTGCGGGCGATGGCCCACTCTATTGGAATTGAAAGTAAACCGCTCACAAAATAGCGTATGCTTCTCAGTTTGTTGATGACGCTAAAGTAAATAAAATTACTCTGGCGGAGGACAATTCTTCTCAAATACTTTCTCAACTTGATGATCCTAAAAAAATAATTAATGCTGCTACCTGCCACAGTTATTTGGATTTAAGTACATATAATTATTCTTCTATGACAGCCAATACAGCTGCTTTTCATTTTGTACCCGGGTGTGGAGGCAAAAACTTTTCGAAAAAGATGCGCTGCAAAAAAGAATCGAAAATAATAAAAGCAATCATTGATAATGCTGTAAATAATGATGATCCTATTAAATTAGGAATAACTCTCCATACTTATGCTGATACTTTTTCCCATCAGGGTTTTTTCAGGGAACTTAAGTAAAGTCAATGATGTAGAAGAGATTGCTAATTCCAATAAAATTGAAGAAGATGTTGGACTTAGAGGATTTGCAAATAAATTATTTGATCAGTTTAAATATTTTATTTCAGAAGATTTTAATGACAGGATTGTAAAAGAAGTTTATTTAGAATATAATTAATTTTATATATACTAAATTGGAAATTTTTTGAAATGAATATTGAAATGTTATTCAATTTGATATATAATCTAGTTAGTAAGCAATAGTAAGTATTAAAAGTAATACGGTAAGATGTCAAGAGGAAAAAAGAAAATAATTTAATTTATTTGGCTGAAATTAGTTAAATTAGGCATAATTCTATCCGTCTAGCCTGAATAGTAATTTTTACCAATTCAGCCCATGACTAAATAATAGTTCTAATAGAAAATTAAGTAAACAGACTAATTTGCAATAATTATCTACCTCCGTGGTTGATATATTTCGCCTTTGCTCAGCAGAGCAAAAACGAGACGTACAAATTTACGTGCTGTAAGCACGAGGGCTCTTTTGTGCTTGTGCTTTGGAACTTCATTATACTTTTTGTAGTAGTAGATTTTGTACCTATCATTGTGTACTCTCAATGAATTAGCAGCTTCTACCAGGTAATATCTAAGGTATTTATTACCCTTTTTAGTTAAATGAGTTTCCTCAGCAGTAAAAGAGCCTGATTGATACTGGGACCAGGTAAGACCAGCATATGAGGCGAGATTAGTTTCTTTGTCAAAACGATTGATATCACCAATTTCAGAGATTATTCCAGCTGTTAGAACTGGACCAATTCCATCTACTGTAATTAAAGTTTGAGGTATTGCTTTTAGCTGTCTTTTAAGAACTCTTTTAAGTCTTTTATTTTGACAATCTAATGTTATCAAAGGTCATAGAAAGTGTCTGGGTGATTGCCTGATCTATTTCGGGTTTTAAGCGGTATGAATTGCGAGCAGCTTTTTTGAGTGCAGTGGTTATTTTTTCAATTGGAGTAGAACCACCTAATCGATTGTTGCTGTTTTGATGGAGAAATTCAGCCAGCTCATGGATATCAGTATTAACTATTTCCCTAAGTGTGTAGTTTTCCAGCAAAGCCATAGAGGCTTTAGTAAAAGTTCCAAAAGGAGACTTTTGACTGAAATCTGAGAACTTAAGGAAAACCAGATTTAAAGCTCTAGCTTTTTCAGCTTTAATGTGCTGAGCTAACTTGAATTTATGACTGGTAATCTGTCTTAGAGCCCTGTAGAGAGCTTCAGGAGAGGATGAATTTTCAACTCTTCCAAAACGTATTCTATCAGCGATTACCCAGGCATCAACATTATCATTTTTAGGAAGATCTGTGTATGCTTTTTTGAAATTACTAACTACCTTAGGATTGACTGTATATAATTGGAGTTTGAAACCTGATCATCCATTGCACAGGCTACAAGAGAGTTTTTGGCAACATCAATACCGACAAACATTTTATTAATATGAATCACCTCCTTTGGTTTGGGAGTCTAAAAAAAATAACCAGATTTAGTCCCTGAAAAACTGAGAGATCGACAGCCTCGCCATTAGTGTTCACCAGTAAGTTTTGAGTACAGAGGCTGCTGCCTGCTAAAGCAGCAGAAAACAGATGGGACACAGCATACGGGTTAGGAGTTCATGTCAGCCTCAGGGGATCAAACTTTAAGAGTAGTCATGTAAATACATGCTACAAGGAGGATCTAAATCTTCTCTGGATATCTTATATCAGGGACTAAATCTAAAATTAATAGAAACAAGCAAATTTATTTAAATTAGTGATGAATATTTTATATCACTAAGTATATTATACGAGGGATGGTTAATGATGGATAGTTTAAGAGAATTAAAGCAAAATGAAAATCTGGTTATTAATTCAAACAATTTAGAAGAGGAATTTGATGCATATTTTGATAATGTTTCTAA
>Ga0208561_100378_pt1 | contig 10298 bp, 6 predicted proteins | sample Shrwel1BS1Day9_FD_187536 | JGI IMG/M metagenome (GOLD analysis project Ga0208561, IMG submission 187536) | Subsurface microbial communities from deep shales in Ohio, USA - Utica-3 well 1 S-1-Day9 (SPAdes) (version 2) ... | reverse complement strand
GTGTACAACGGTCTGCTAAAATACAACAAAAACCTCAAACTTGTGGGAGATTTGGCAAAAGACTGGAAAATTTCCGATAACAAAAAAACTATCACGTTTAACCTGAGAAAAGATGTTAAATGGCATGATGGTAAACCTTTTACCGCTGAAGACGTAAAATTCACATATCAAACGATTATTGATGAAGACACACCGACTGCCTACGACGCAGACTTCAAAATGATAGATAATCTGACAATACTCGACAACTATACCGTCCAGGTAAATTACAAAACCCCCTTTTCACCAGCTCTAAACAGCTGGACGATGTCGATTCTTCCCAGGCACCTGCTTGAAGGCAAAAAAATCACTCAATCTCCGTTGCAAAGGAATCCTGTAGGAACCGGTCCGTTTGAATTTGTAAAGTGGGAGCCCGGAAAAAGTATTACGCTGAAAGCCAACAGGGATTATTTCAAAGGCAGCCCCTATTTGGCGAAATATGTCCTGAAAATCATCCCCGATACTGCCGCAATGTTCATGACACTGTTAAATAAGGATATAGACCTTATGTCCATGTCACCCCTTCAGTATACCAAACAAACGGACACCTCACAGTTTGAAAATTATTTTAACAAGTATTCTTATCTGTCTAATTCATACGCCTATATAGGTTACAACCTTAAAAAGGAAATGTTTAAGAATAAAAAGGTAAGACAGGCTCTCTCTTATGCCACGCCGAAAAAGGATATTATAAAAAGTGTGCTTTTCGGACAGGGGAAGGTTGCAACAGGTCCTTACAAACCCGGCACATACTGGTATAACCCTGATGTCCCTCGGTACAATTACAATATAGACAAAGCAAAGCAGCTTTTGGCAGAAGCCGGCTGGAAAGATACCAACGGAGACAATATTCTGGACAAAAATGGTCAAAAGTTTACCTTCACACTGATGACCAACCAGGGAAATTCCAACAGATCCAAAATAGCTGAAATTGTGCAACAGAGCTGGAAAAAGCTGGGTATAAAAGTGGAAATCAGAGTGATAGAATGGGCTACTCTTATTAATGAATATATTGACAAGAGAAACTTTGACGCACTTGTCATGGGTTGGTCTATCCCCATGGAGCCCGACCTGTACGATGTTTGGCACTCCTCAAAATGTAAAGGTAAAAATTTAAATTTTATCTGTTATCAAAATGATGAGCTGGACGGACTTATTGAAAAAGCCAGACTTACATTCGACAGGGAAAAACGGAAAGAGCTATACTTCAAAGCACAGGAAATCCTGGCTGAAGATCAGCCCTACACATTTTTATATGTTCCTGAAGCTCTTGTAGGCCTGCATAAAAGATTTCGCGGTGTTGAACCTGCACCGGCCGGCATAACCTATAACCTTGAAGAATGGTACGTTCCTGAAGGCTTAAGAAAATACAAACTTAAGCAATGAGCAGTGGTTGTTGGAGGTCGTTAAGGTGCAAACCGAGCACACAACATTAAATTTTAGATGGTTATACTACGCTTTATAAAATTTTGATACCAGGAATTGCATTACATTGAAAAATTGTGTGCGTGGTTGCTGAAGAGCTCAGAGTCGGGTAAAGATTATTGGGTTGTTAACACTTTAATTTTTACTCACAGGTGAAATAAATTGTTTGTATACTTACTTAAACGTCTCTTGGGAATGATCCCTCTTATCATAGGTATTACTCTTATCAGTTTTTCCGTAATCCATATGACTCCCGGAGACCCCACACAGCTGCTGACATCGATGAACCCGAACGCGTCCCCCGAAGCATCCCAGAAATTAGTAAAAATGTATAACCTTGATGAGCCCATTCACGTTCAATACTGGCTGTGGCTGAAAAAGGTAAGTGTGCTGGATTTCGGACAGTCATTTGCTCTGGACGGAATGAGTGTAACCGAGAAAATCGCTAACAGACTCCCATATACAATATACCTAAACGTTATGTCGATAATACTTATTTTTATGATAGCTCTTCCACTGGGAATTCTGAATGCCTATTACAAGGACACGTTCTTTGATAAAATAAGTACGGTGATGGTTTTTATGGGTTTTGCAGTCCCCACATTCTGGCTCGCATTATTATGCATGTATTTTTTCGGAATTCAACTTGGGTGGCTCCCCATTTCCGGTCTGATGTCATATAATTTCAGTGATTTAAGTCTTTGGGGTAAATTTGTTGATTTGGCAAAACACAGTATCCTTCCAGTTGGAGTATCAGTTTTCGGCAGTCTGGCAGGATTAAGCAGGTACGCCAGAAACAGTATGCTGGATGTGCTTAATAATGACTATGTGACTGCGGCGAGAGCCCGGGGACTCAGTGAACGCAAAGTCCTTTTCAAACATGCTCTTAAAAACGCCCTGCTTCCCATTATTACAATTATAGGGCTTTCAATCCCCGGCCTTATAGGCGGCAGTGTTATTTTCGAATCCATTTTCAGTATTCCCGGCATGGGTCAGCTTTTTTATCAATCGGTTATGATGAGGGATTACCCGGTTGTGATGGGAATACTTGTAATCGGAGCTTTATTGACCCTTGCCGGAAATTTAATAGCCGATATACTTTACGCTGTTGTTGATCCGAGGATCCGATATGGTAAGAAATAAAATATTCAGCGGAATTAACAAATATCTGCTTTTTTACACAGGGCTGTTTATAGTTTTATTTTTCATAATCGTGGCCGTACTTGCTCCCTACATAAGTCCGTACGATCCCACCGCTGTTCATTTAGGCAATGTGCTCGCTCCTCCTTCTTCACAGTATTTTTTCGGAACGGATGAGCTTGGAAGGGATGTTTTCAGCAGAGTGGTCTACGGCGCACGAATATCCATTTCAGTAGGTTTTGTGGCAGTGGGAATATCTGTTGTCATCGGTCTTCTTTTCGGACTGCTGGCCGGTTATTTCGGAAAGTTTGCTGATACGATAATCATGAGATTTGTAGATATTATGCTGTGTTTCCCCGCTTTTTTCCTTATATTGGCTGTAATAACATTTCTCGAACCGTCTGTTTACAATGTAATGATTGTGATAGGCCTCACAAGCTGGATGGGGGTTACCAGGCTTGTCAGGGCTGAGACAATGAGTATAAAAACTAGAGATTATGTCACTGCTGCACGACTCCAGGATCTTACAAATACCAAGATTCTGATAAAATACATACTCCCCAACGTCATAACCCCTGTTTTTGTGGCTGCAACACTCGGAGTTGCCGGAGCAATACTAACGGAATCTGCATTGAGTTTTCTGGGCCTCGGCGTTCAACCGCCCACTCCATCATGGGGCAACATCCTGACTGCAGGAAAAGACAATATAACCTTTGCCTGGTGGTTATCTGTTTTCCCCGGCCTTGCAATATTTATAACAGTACTTGGATATAACCTGCTTGGAGAGGGGTTGAGAGACATTCTGGATCCAAAAATAGCCAAAAAATAATGTATCATCAGGAAAGATAGGTTTTCAACAAATCTTTCATATTCCTTTTTTTAACATTTGTTTCTTCAAAAGCTTCGTCACCAGCGCAAACGTTTCCCTCTTTCAGCATGATAAACTGATCCTTCGTAATGGGAAACCAGCTGAATCCGCCAAAAGCTGCTATGCCTGCACTTACAAAGGTTTCAGGCACAGAAACCAGCAGACGTTTTTTATTTATAACATCCATTATAACATTTAAAAGTTCCCGATAAGTGTAAACCTTCTCACCGCATACAGAATATGTTTTGCCATACATTGTTGACACAGGAATACTTTTCACAAAAATTTCGGCTACTTCATAGACACTGACAGGCTGCATCTTGTAATCACCTTTACCAAAATAGGAAAAAACAGGTAATTTCTTTATCATGTCTGTAAGCATATTGACAAAGGAATCGCCGGGTCCATATATTAACGAAGGTCTGAAAATCGTATATGTTAATCCTGAATTTCTTACATATTCTTCTGCCCTATATTTTGTTTTGTGATAATCCGTTTCCGCATTTTCCCTGGCGCCGTTGGCAGACATATGTATAAAACGTTTTACGCTGTTATTAACAGCTGCATCCACTACGTTTTTAGTCGCTTCAAAATGAAGCTTTTCAAATGTGATACCTTGTGACGGAAACTCTCTGATTATTCCCACAAGATGAATGACGCTATGCACGTCTTCCATTTCTTTCCTGAAACTCTCCGGATCCAGAACATCGCCCTCCACCGGAACAATATCAGCTGAGTCTTCCTTTAACCTGGCTTTATCTCGTACCAACACTTTTACGCGGTAATTTTCTTTAAGAAGCTGTTTAAGTACTTCACTTCCTACAAATCCCGTTGCACCTGTTAAAAATACAGTATCCTTCATTGAATACTCCTTTTAAAATAAGTATTTGATAATATTTATAAATATCCTTCCCTTTTAAAAGATAAAAAACCCTGAGCTGTAATAATAAGGTGGTCAAGCAGAGCTATATCAAAGAGAGACAAGCCTTCTTTGATTTTACGTGTAATCCGTAAATCGTCATTTGACGGATTTAAATTGGCACTGGGGTGATTGTGACATATAATTGCTGCCGTGGCGCCCTTTTGTAAAGCTTTATTGGCTATTTCTCTCGGATATACGTTTGCCTGGTTGACCGTTCCTTCTGACATAACCTCATATCCTTTTACAGCATTGGAGCTGTCCAGCAGCAGAACTACAAAGACTTCCTTTTCTGAGTAGCCTATATGATACTTCAGAAATTCGTATACCTTGTCCGGACTGTCAACCAAAGACTTTTCCTTCTCAGCCTTATCCAGATTGACTCTGCGGTAAAATTCCCGGATCAGACGGAAAAATATATCGGATTCCTCTCCAAGTCCTTTAATATCAGATGACTTACAACCAAAGATACCGGAGATTCCCTCACAATGGTTCAAAAGATCTTTGGCCATAGGTTTCACATCTTTACCTTTCACAACATATCCAAGAAGCAGCTCTATTATTTCATAATCAAACATTGAGCCCGGATTTTGGGAAAACCGCTCTTTCAACCTGCTTCTATGACCGTGGTAGTGCTTTTTCATATCACAATTCTAACAAAAAAAACGGGTTACGTCATCTTTTTTTAAATGTATTTGCTATTGAGGTAGTTGGAGTATTTGAGGTTGTTAAACGTTGTAATGGTTTTAAAAATAAATAAGTTGGATAACTTAGGTCTTACGTTTTTTTTATACAAATATACTACTCAACAAATTGAAAGCAAAAAAATTGTATATGGAAATTTTTCTATATTTCATTATTATAATTATCTGAATATTCAAACATAAGGAGGCAATATATGGGTTCCAACTGTAATGAGGAAAATTCCTGCAGCACATGCGGTTCCGGCAGCAGCTGCGACACATCGGAGAAAGAAAAACATACTGAAGAAATTATCAAAAAGAAGTTATCGAAAATTGATAACAAACTAATGGTAATGAGCGGAAAAGGAGGAGTGGGTAAGTCAACCGTTACAGTAAACCTGGCAGCCATGCTCGCTTCACTGGGAAATAAAGTCGGAATTATCGACGCGGATATCCACGGGCCAAATATCCCGAAGATGCTCGGCATCAAAGAAAAGGGTGTTTTGTCCACCTCCGAAGGGATTATCCCTTTTGAACCGATTCCCAATTTAAAAGTGATGTCTGTCGCTTTTCTTCTGAAAAATGATGACGATGCAGTAATCTGGAGAGCACCTCTAAAACACAGTCTGATTCAGCAGTTTGTAAGTGACGTGGAATGGGGAAGCCTGGATTACCTTATAATAGACCTGCCCCCCGGCACTGGTGACGAACCATTAAGTGTCACCCATATTATGGGAGAACTTGACGGAAGCATAATTGTAACCACACCACAGGAAGTTGCTCTGCTGGACGCAAGAAAATCTGTAACGTTCAGCAGGAAAATAAATGTGGAAACACTGGGCATAGTTGAAAATATGAGCGGATTCGTCTGTCCTCACTGCGGAGAAAAGACTGAAATATTTAAAACAGGCGGCGGGGAAAAAGCAGCAAAAGAACTGGATGTGGACTTTCTTGGAAGTATACCCCTTGATCCACAACTTGTCGCAAACGGTGACGATGGTACACCTTACGTCACAAAAAATGAAAACAGCCCTGTAACAAAAGCGTTCCAGTCTGTGGCAGAAAAGATAATGAAAAAATCTTCTCTTAAAGCCTAAAAAGCGGCGATCTCATGTCCCGTTGGATAGATTGCTAAACCTGCCCTGTTAATGCTGCCTAAAGTAGTATTAACAGGGCTCACACTGTGAGACCTTTGAATAACTTTATTTGGTCATGCTGTAACAGCAACTAAAGTTGCTAAATTTGACGAAGTCAACCATTTATTTCAGCATCTCGTATTATCAACGGTTTACGAGACCCTGAAACGAGTGGTTGTTTACACAAATTTATCTTCGCTTAGCGAAGATGCTACAGGGTGACAGTATGGCAATGATTCAAAGGTCTCACTGTTGAATAAATGACTGTGCCATTGTCTGCGGCATTCAACATAGTAAATTCCTACCTCTACTAACCTTAATACCTCAAAGACAAAACTTTTTATAACTTTCTTTGGTTAACCCTATAATTACATTATCTATAGTAATTAGTTATAGTCTAACCACTTAATACAAAGCGATTTATATCCATTACCGCCATCATATAATGGTATAATATAGTTTTAATTTATACATATATTAGACATTTCACATTATTGAGTATAAAAACTAAAATTTTTTATTTTTAATAAGATATAGTAATAAATTATCCGAGATACCATCATTATGTCATTTTTAAAGGCTCAACAACCTTAATTTGTAATACTTATTGACAATTCATTTTTTCTATATTATGCTTTTCTAAAATAAAACAGAGGTTGTTAATGAGAATAAAAAAATTAATGTCCGCCAACAGAGGCGAAATTTCGATAAGAACTTTCAGAGCCTGCACTGAGCTTGGCATAAGAACTGTCGCCATTTATTCTGAAGAGGACAAATATTCTCTGCACCGATATAAAGCAGATGAGGCTTATCTTGTAGGTGCAGGACTTGAGCCTGTACAGGCATATCTTAATATCGATGAAATTATTGATCTGGCTTTAAGAAAAAATATCGATGCAATCCATCCGGGATACGGTTTTTTGTCTGAGTCTTACGAATTTGCCGAAGCTTGCGAGAAAGCAGGCATTATGTTTGTGGGACCCAAACCGGAAACGTTAAAAATTTTTGGGGATAAACAGACAGCCAAAAACCTTGCCAAAGAATGCGGCGTACCCGTTATAGAAGGTTCTGACGGCGAAGTAAAAAATTATGAAGAAGCAGTAAAAGTTGCCAAATACATTGGATATCCCGTATTACTCAAAGCAACTGCAGGAGGCGGAGGCCGCGGCATCAGAGTAGTCGAAAGCGAAAAAGATTTAAAAGATAATTTCGAAGCATCCAAAAGAGAAGCTCTTAAAGCTTTCGGAAAAGACGGAATTATCATAGAAAAATATATAAAAAATCCCAAACATATAGAAGTGCAGCTGCTTGCTGATAAATTTGGCAACACATTTCATCTCTATGAGAGAGATTGCTCAATCCAGAGAAGACACCAAAAGGTCATTGAAATTGCGCCATCAATAAATATTCCTCAGGACACCTTAAACAAACTCTATGAAGATTCGGTCAATATAGGCGAAAGAGCAAACCTTGTCAGTGCAGCAACGGTTGAATTCCTGGTGGATGAAAAGGGGAAACATTACTTTCTGGAAGTCAATCCCCGTATTCAGGTTGAACATACCGTAACGGAACTGATCACCGGGGTGGATATAGTACAGGCACAGATTTTTATCGCAGCCGGTGAAAAATTAAATTATCCGCTTATAGGTTTAAATAATCAGTCTGATGTATACAAACACGGATTCGCCATACAAAGCAGGGTCACAACTGAAGACCCCGAAAATCAATTTATGCCGGATACCGGTGAAATTGAAGCTTACAGAACTGCCGCCGGTTTCGGAGTACGTCTGGATGCAGGCAGTGGCTTTGCAGGAGCGGTAATTTCACCGTATTACGACTCTCTTCTTGTTAAAGTATCCTCATGGGCAACTACTCTGGAACAGGCCGCCAGAAAAATGGACAGGGCGTTAAAGGAATTCAGGATAAGAGGTGTAAAGACAAATATACAGTTCCTTGAAAATGTTGTCATGCATGATGACTTTGCAAAGGGTACGTTTAACACAAATTTTGTTGATAATACACCGGAATTATACAGATTTAAGGAACAGCGTGACAGGGCAACCAAAGCGTTGAAATTTCTTGCAAATAATATTGTAAACAATCCTTCAGGTGTAAAAATAACGGATGATGTTACTCTGCCTCCGATAAAATCTTTTCCTCCGAAATTTGGTGAAAAAATCCCGAGCGGGACCAGAGACATTCTGAACAGAAATGGTGTTCAGGGTATACTGGACTATATCAGGCAGTCCCAGGAAGTTCTGTTTACTGACACAACATTCAGGGATGCTCATCAGTCACTTCTTGCCACAAGATTCAGGACAATCGACATGCTTAATATAGCTGATGCCTACTCTCATCATATGCACGAACTTTTCTCTCTGGAAATGTGGGGTGGTGCGACATTCGATGTTGCATACAGATTCCTCAAAGAATCACCCTGGGACAGGTTAAGACTTTTAAGGGAGAAAGTTCCCAATATTCTTTTCCAAATGCTCTTAAGAGCTTCGAATGCCGTTGGATACACAAACTATCCGGACAACGTCGTAAGAAGGTTTATCAAACTGTCAGCCGACAATGGCATAGATGTCTTTCGTATCTTCGACTGCTTTAACTGGATAGAGCAGCTAAAGCCCACAATCGAAGAAGTCAAAAAACACGATAAAATCTGTGAGGCTTCCATATGTTATACAGGTGATATTTCTGATAAAAACAGAACAAAATATGATCTCGAATATTATATAAAATTAGCCAATGAATTGGCTGCAGCCGGAACAGATATTATCGGAATCAAAGATATGGCAGGGCTTTTAAAACCTTATGCTTCCCAAACGCTGGTGAAAGCAATTAAGGATGAAACAGGGCTTCCCGTTCACTTTCATACACATGACACCAGCGGTAACGGCGAAGCAGCAGCACTTATGGCTATTGAAGCCGGGGCTGATGTGGTTGATGCAGCGGTAAGCTCCATGAGCGGACTTACAAGTCAGCCCAATTTGGGTTCAATACATTCAGCTATTGAATATACTGACAAAGCTTCAAGTCTGGACAAAATATGGACCCAAAATATTTCAGACTACTTCGACAGGGTGAGAAGATATTATTTCCCATTTGAAAGCGGCATGAAATCCGCATCAGCTGAAGTCTATGACCATGAAATACCCGGCGGACAGTACTCCAACCTTATTGTACAGGTGGAAGCCATGGGGCTGATAGACAAATGGGAAGAAGTCAGACGAATGTATGCCGAAGTAAACGAGGAACTGGGTGACATAATAAAAGTAACGCCTTCCTCTAAAGTTGTTGGTGATATGGCTTTGTTTATGGTAAGAAACAATCTGGAAATAAAAGATCTGTACGAAAAAGGCGAAACACTTTCTTTTCCGGACTCCGTTGTGACTTTTTTCAAAGGACTGCTCGGTCAGCCTTACTGTGGTTTTAACGAAAAGCTCAAAAAAATAGTACTGAAAAATGAAAAGGCTATAAAAGAAAGACCCGGTGAAAAGCTGCCTCCCTACGATTTTAACAATGTTAAAAAACGCCTGGAAAGAAAATACGACAGAAAATTTTCGGACATAGATATAATCTCCTACGCTCTGTACCCTCAGGTTTTTGAGGAGTGGTTAAATTTTACGGACGAATTCGGGGATCCTTCTATTTTCAGTACAAGCTCATTTTTCTACCCGCTGAAAAGAGAAGAAGAGATTCAGGTGGATATTGAAGAAGGAAAAACCCTTATCATTAAATATCTCGGTGAAAGTGAAGCGGATGAGAAAGCATACAGAAAAATATTTTTTGAGCTTAACGGTCAACCGAGAACGGTAAAAATAAAAGATGAAAAATTAACGGATGTTATCAAATCCAATGTGAAAGGTGATTCTTCCGATCCCAAACAGATTTGCGCAACAATGCCCGGAAAAATATTGAAAGTTAATGTAAAAAAGGGAGAAAAGGTTGCCAAAGGCGATTTGCTGGTCATCACAGAAGCTATGAAAATGGAAACAAAAATCACCGCCAGCTGTGACGGTAAAGTGGAAGAAATTTATCTCCATGAAGGAGATAAGATAGAGTCGGGCGATTTGCTTATATCT
>Ga0208561_100377_pt1 | contig 10331 bp, 7 predicted proteins | sample Shrwel1BS1Day9_FD_187536 | JGI IMG/M metagenome (GOLD analysis project Ga0208561, IMG submission 187536) | Subsurface microbial communities from deep shales in Ohio, USA - Utica-3 well 1 S-1-Day9 (SPAdes) (version 2) ... | reverse complement strand
GGCGGCATCAACCGTAGCAGGGCTGGAAAGACCAGGAACGTGATCAGGAAGGCCACAGTCAGGCCCAGGGTCATCATCCAGCCAAAATCAATCACCGGTCGAATGCCGCTGAAGGTCAGGGAACCGAAGGCCACGATGGTGGTGATCGCCATGTAGAAACAGGGCTTGATCATGGCCATCAGGGTGCGGTGCAGGATGTCCCGGGGGGCGGCTTCCGGTTCGTCATGCTGAAACTCCCGATAGCGCACGATCAGGTGGATGGTCAGCGACAGGGTCATGATCAGCAACAGCGAGATGAAGTTGGATGAGATAACCGTGACCGGCCACTGCGCCCAACCCAGGAACCCCACCATCAGCCACACGGTAAAGCCACAGCACAACAACGGCACCAGCACCCAGCGCCACTGGCGGAAGATGATCGCCAGGGTCAGCAGTAAAAACGCCAGCACGCCAACACCAAAGGTGGACAGGTCGTTTTTGATAAAGCGGATCATGTCGGCGACGATCATGGGTACACCGCCCAGGTGGATGGTGGCCTGATCGCGATACCGGTCGAGGATATCTCGCACCTGGCCGATGGTCTGGTCGCGCTCATTGCCCATCTGTTCGGTGAACTGGATGAATTCGCTGCTGATGCGCTTCAGTTCCGCCTGCTCAGCGGCACTGGCACTGCCCGCCTGCACCTTGTCCCGAAGGTCGTTACGCTGGTTCAGCAGTTCAAAGTATTGCTTCGGGGTGGGAAGATTGACCTGAATGGCTGTTGTCTCGGCGTTTTCACCAATCAGCAGGTTGGGGTAGAGCGGGTTGTTCAGCAACGCCTGGCGAGCGGTTTCCGGCGGCACATCGTCGGTGTCGATGGTTTTGATTTCACTGTCGACCGAGTCCAGGTTGAGATCGGGGCTGTGCAGCAGTGGCACGTTAAGAATGCTGTTGGTGGAGCTCACCGCATCCAGTGCGGCCAGCTCATCCCGCAGGGCTGCCAGGCGCTCCAGGCCCGAGCGGGTAAACAGCTCCTGGTCTGGCGTGTAAGTCACCACCAGGAAGTCGTCGGAGCTGGTAAATATGCGGTTTACCCGGCGGTATTGCTCCAGTGACCGGTCGTTTTCCAGGACCAATGACTCGGCGGAGGCGTCAAGCCGGAACTGGCCAAAGCCAAGGGCGGTGCCGGCCAGTAGCAGGCCGAGCAGAATCAGTACGAGCCAGGGATGGGCGAGGATAACACGGTCGTAAAAGGCGCCAAGGCGATCCATGAACAAGGTCTCTGCGGGTGGAACGAGGTGCAGAGTTTGCCACAATCTTTAGTTAACTGTGACCTTTGACGACGCATTATCCAGGGATTCGATCAGCTGTTTCAGGCGCCGGGCCATATCCGCGCTCTCGGACAGCTCGGTGACCATGCTCTGGGTGGTCTCCCGGATACCCTGGATATTGGCCAGGACTTCGTCGGTACCGGAAGTCTGTTCGGACGACAGGTTGGCGATTTCCTGATTGGTCTGGTTGATGCGACTGACTACCTCATTGATGGCTTCGAGGGCTTTCCGGCCTTGCTCGGATTCCTCGACACAGCGGTTGGCGTCTTCAGAACTGCCGGTCATCTGGTCCACGGCATCGTTCATCGCGGTGAGCAATCGGTCCAGGGTGGTCTGGATCTGGTCGGTGGAATCCTGCACCCGGCGCGCCAGGTTGCGGACTTCGTCTGCGACCACGGCGAAGCCACGACCCTGCTCACCGGCCCGGGCGGCCTCGATGGCGGCATTCAGTGCCAGCAGGTTGGTCTGCTCGGCAATGCCTTGAATTTCGGTGATGGCGTGGCCGATTTCCTGGCTGTTCTCGGCCAGTGATTCCACGCTGCTGGCGGAACTGCGCACCACATCGGCGAGTTTCCGGATGCTGTCCGCACTCTGGCTGACGCGCTCGCCGCCGGAGATAGCGGTTTCCCGGGCTTCATGGGACAGGGTATTGGCAATGCCTGCCTGTTCGGCGATGCCGACGAAGCTCTGCAGCATGGTTTCAATGACTTCGGCGGATCGGTCCGCGCCTTCCTGCTGTCGGCCCAGGTCGTCACGACGGGCCTCGGCGGCCTCGGTCAGGGCCTGAACCTCCTGGTGCAGCCGCTCGGTGGCCTGCTTCATGCTCTTGACCACCTCTTCAGTGCGATCCTGCATGGCGTTGAAGGCTGTGGCCATCTGGCCGATTTCATCATTGGAGTCGACATGGGCGCGCTGGCTCAGGTTGCCGCTGGCCTGGACTGACACCATGGTGTCTTTCAGTCGGTTAACGTGCCGTTCAATAAAGGAGATCAGCAGTTGTGAGCCGGCCATCTCCAGGCCCATCAGGATGGCGATCACCACCGCGAAACCCGGCAGGGTGTCGGCCACGACCGTCATCCAGGGGCGTCCCGTGTAATCAGCCATGACATAGGTGGCATAGAGGGCCAGCAGGCAGAGCACCGCCAGGACCACAATATTCAGCAACCAGAACTTGTACTTCAGCCGGATATTTCGCAGCAGAGACAGCATTAACTCGCCTTATTATTCTATGGCCTTGACCGGAATCTGCATGGCATTGGAAGACTCAGGGACTTCCGGTACGGCCAGGCCGAGATTGTTTTTATCAAAGACTTTATCAGCCCGGTAACTGGAGCGCACCATGGGGCCGGAGGGCACTTCCATGAAGCCTTTTTCCAGGCCTATGTCACGGAGGCGGTTGAATTCTTCCGGGGTGACGTAACGCTCCACCGGAAGGTGATTGGCAGTGGGCCTCAGGTATTGACCCAGGGTCAGAATATCCACGCCGATGGCGCGCAGATCATCCATCGTTTGCAGGATTTCTTCTTCGGTTTCACCCAGCCCCAGCATCAGGCTGGTCTTGGTGAGTACGTCCGGCCGGTGCTTCTTGGCGTGGGCCAGCACGTCCAGGGTTTTCTGGTAGCCGGCGCGCGGGTCGCGCACGCGGCGGGTCAGCCGCTCGACAGTTTCCACGTTCTGGGCAAACACATCCAGGCCGGAGTCCACCACCTGTTCGACCAGCGGCATCACGGCATCAAAGTCCGGGGTGAGTGCTTCCACGGCCACTTCAGGAGTGCGCTTTTTGATGGCAGCCACGCAGGCGGCGTAATGGCCAGCGCCGAAGTCTTCCAGATCGTCCCGGTCCACCGAGGTTAGTACGATGTAGCGCAGACCCATGAGTTCCACGGACTTGGCGGTGTTCTCTGGCTCTTCGTGATCCAGCCAGCCCTTCGGGTTGCCGGTGTCCACCGCGCAGAATTTGCAGGCACGGGTACACACCGAGCCCATCACCATGATGGTGGCGGTGCCGGCGGTCCAGCATTCGCCAATGTTCGGGCAGTGGGATTCCTGGCACACGGTGCTCAGCCGGTGTTCGCTGACGTTTTTCTTGACGGCATCGTAGCGTTCGCCGCCCGGCATGCGCGCCCTCAGCCATTTCGGCTTGCGCTCCAGGGGCTTGTCTTCCGTGCTGCCTTTTTGCTTGACGCCGTCCTTGATGGCGGAGAAGCCGTGCTCGTTACGGAATTTGGAACCACTGGTAATGCGGGGCTTTGCGCTGTCGCTCATTGGCCAGACACTCTCGGGTTAAAGCATGGAGGACTTTAAAGATTAATCGTCGGGCAGGGCAGTTACAAGACAGGTAAGGATAATCACGGGGAAACCGGGCGCTACATTGGTCGCACCCGGTGTTATTTGGTTGTGGGCTCAATCAGGCCTGGGACTTGTCCAGGGCCTGGGTGATGTCGGCAATGATGTCGTCCACATGCTCAATGCCGATCGACAGGCGCACCAGGTCTTCACTCACGCCGGCGCTCTTGAGCTCGTCGGCATCCAGCTGGCGGTGGGTGGTGGTGGCTGGGTGGCAGGCCAGGGATTTGGCATCACCGATGTTGACCAGACGCAGGATCATGTCCAGGGCGTCGATGAACTTGGCGCCAGCCTCGCGGCCACCTTTAATACCGAAGCTAAGAATGCCCGAGGCCTTGCCGCCACAGATCTTTTCGCAAGTCGCCTTGTAGGGGCTGTTGGCGAGGGCGGCGTAATTCACCCATTCCACGGCCGGGTGGTCCTGCAGGAACTGGGCAACCTTCTCGCTGTTCTCGCAGTGACGCTCCATGCGCAGGGCGAGGGTTTCCAGGCCCTGCATGATCAGGAAGGAGTTGAACGGCGACAGCGCAGAACCGGTGTTACGCAGCGGCACCACGCGGCAGCGGCCGATGAAGGCGGCTTCGCCCAGGGCTTCGGTTTAGACCACGCCATGGTAGGAGGGGTCCGGCTCGTTGAGCATCGGGAACTTCTCGGCGCTGGCTTTCCAGTCGAATTTGCCGGAGTCCACCACCACGCCGGCCACAGTGGTGCCGTGACCACCGATGTATTTGGTCAGTGAGTGGATCACGATATCGGCGCCGTGCTCGAACGGGCGGCACAGGAAGGGCGTGGCCACGGTGTTATCGACAATCAGCGGGATGCCGTGCTTGTGGGCGATGTCGGCCCATTTCTGGATGTCCACTACATTGCCGGCCGGGTTGCCGATGGACTCGCAGAACAGGGCGCGGGTCTGGTCGTCGATGGCTTTTTCCACGGCGTCGTAGTCGTCGTGGGTGACCATGCGGCACTCGATGCCCTGGTTGGGCAGGGAGTGGGCGAACAGGTTGTAGGTGCCGCCGTACAACTGGCTGGTACTGACGATGTTGTTGCCCACTTTGCAGATAGTCTGCAGGGCGTAGGTGATGGCGGCCATGCCGGAGGCCACGGCCAGGGCGCCCACACCACCTTCCAGTGCGGCCATGCGTTCTTCGAGCACACTGTTGGTGGGGTTCATGATGCGGGTGTAGATGTTGCCCTGCACCTTGAGGTCAAACAGGTCGGCACCGTGCTGGGTGTCGTCGAAGGTGTAGGAGGTGGTCTGGTAAATCGGCGTGGTGGCGGCCTTGGTGGTGGGGTCGCTCTTGAAGCCGGCGTGCAGCGCGAGGGTTTCCGCTTTCATGTCAACAATCCTTGCTGGTGATCTTCTTGGTAGTTGTAAGTAGAACTACGAAGTATGCCACAGGGAGCGGAAAGCACCCATAGTTTCAGGGGGTATCAGGATGTAAGTCGAAGTCTGTGCGTGGTGAGACGCAAGTAGGCGGGTAGGCCTTTCCAAAACACGCTGTAAATACGTCCCTGTAACGCTCGAGCTCCGCCATCCATGGCTCCGCACGGTTTTGGAAAGGCCTACCCGCCTGCTTGCTGGCTTTTAGTTACACCAAAGCTCCGTACGCCAGCGCTCTTAATTCCTGGCGCACCGGATAAGCCCGCGAGGGAATCAACTGGGTCATGAAGATCAGCACCAGGTCTTCGCTTGGGTCCACCATAAAGTGGGTGCCGGCCAGGCCGCCCCAGCCGTATTCGCCTTCCGAGCCAATGGTGTGGGACGCCGGTACGTCGGTTTTGACGGAAAAGCCGAGGCCAAAACCGGTGCCTTCGTAAGGAGTCTCGCTGAAGCCGCCAATGGACATTGTCGGGAGATCCTGGCCGCCGGGCAGGTGGTTGCGGCACATGAATTCCAGGGTTTTGCGGCCAATGATGCGGGCGCCCTGGTATTCGCCGCCCTGATTCAGGGCCTGGGCGAAGCGGAAGTAGTCGTCGATGGTGGAGACCAGGCCACCGCCGCCGGAATGGAAACGAGGGGGCTTCAGGTAACGGGAGCGTTCCGGATCGTCCTGCAGCTTCATGGTGTCGCCTTGCTGGTACAGGTAGCAGGCGGCAAAGCGGTCCTGCTGGTCCGGGCGCACGTGGAAGCCGGTCTCGGTCATGCCCAGGGGCTCGAAAATGTGCTGATGGAAGTACTCGTTCAGCGGCTGGCCGGAGAGCTGTTGCACCAGGTAGCCAAGTACATCGGTGGAGACCGAATAGTTCCAGGCGGTGCCAGGGTTGAACTCCAGCGGCAGTTCGGCCAGGCGATCCACCAGCTTGTCCAGAGTCAGTATCGGACTGCCATCCAGCTTCAGCTTGCGGTAAGCCGCATCCACTGGGGTGCGCTCGGTGAAGCCGTAGGTGAGCCCCGAGGTGTGGGTGAACAGGTCCCGAATGGTCATGGTGGTGGTCGCCGGCTCGGTCTCGAAGTCCGGGTAATGGCCACTTTTGTACACCCGCAGGTTCTTCCAGTAAGGGATGTACTTATGCACGGGGTCGTTGAGCAGGAACTTGCCCTGCTCGTACAGCTGCATCATGGCGATGGCGGTGACGGGCTTGGTCATGGAATACACGCGAAAGACGGTGTCGCGCTCCATGGGCCTGCCGCGTTCCACGTCCCGTTGGCCCTGGGCCTGGCACCAGACCACCTCGCCGTGTCGTGCCAGCAGCGTGACCGCCCCTGGAAGTTTTCCGGGTTGCACGTACTGTTCGTTCAGGTGCCGGTGTATACGACTCAGCCGATTGATGGATAACCCCGCCTGGACATCGGGGGCGGGGCGGTTGGTTTTGTCGTGAGAGCTGGTTGGGGTCATGGTGAAATTAATTATGGTTGTAGCTTAAAGGTTTTTAATAAAATGCCGGTATAATTGATCTGGATCACATCATCAAGAGAGTTTGCCAATGGCAGTGCTGAATAACCTGTCCCTGAAACTACGCCTGACCGTTCTGGTATTGATTCCTTTATCAGCGATAGCCGGCCTTTCCATCTATGCGCTGGTCGTTTTCGCGGATATCAACCGTGGTGTCTCCAGCATCTACAATGATCGCGTTGTGCCTCTGAAAGATTTGAAGATCATTTCTGACGAGTACGCGGTAAACGTAGTCGATGCGATTAATAAGGTGAATGCAGGGCTGCTCACCCCCGAAGCCGCAGTGGCGCTGCTGACAGACGCACAGGGTGTGGTTGAGAGGCGCTGGAACGACTATACAGGTACGCTCCTGACGGCAAAAGAGCAAACGCTGGTGAATGAGGTGGAAGCCCTGTTTGCGGATGCCGATCAGGCGATTGCCAAAGCCATTACTTTGTTGGAAAGAGCCCCAGCCAATGCGCGGGGCCAACTGGACGCCATTGACGGCCCTCTTTACACGTCGATTGATCCGGTGACTTCAAAAATTGCCGAGTTGATTGATTTGCAACTGGAGGTGGCTGCAGAGGCGCATCAGGACGTCAGCTCGCTCTATGACTTCAGTAAAGTGTTGTATCCGGTTGTTGCGGTTCTGGTGGGGCTGGTCGCTCTGATTGCCAGTGTGCTAATTATTATGTCCATTACTCGGCCTCTGGGCGCGATGAGGCAGTTGATGGCCAAGGTTACAGCGGAATCGGACGTGTCTGCCCGGGTAGTGGTGCAGGGCAGGGATGAGCTGGCCGAGCTGGGGCACTCGCTCAATACCATGCTCGGAGAGTTTGACGATATTATCGTCCGTTTTTCGGCGATATCCGAGGAAGTGGCAACGGCCTCTGAGGAGTTGTCTTCCATTAATGCCGATACGGAAAAGAATGTCGAGGCGCAATCCGAACAGACGGACCAGGTCGCAACGGCGATGCATCAGATGAGCGCGGCATCCTCCGATGTGGCGCGAAGCGCGGATGAGGCGCAATCGGCCGCTTTGGAGGCCAAAAACCTTGGTGGTGAAGGGCGCGAGGCCGGTAATCGAGGTCGTGAAGCACTTGAACGTTTGTCCGCTGACATCCGGCGAGTGTCCGATCGGATCAATGCGCTTGAGACCAAAAGCGGAGACATCCAACGTGTGACTCAGGTGATCAATGACATCGCCGATCAGACCAATTTGCTGGCGCTCAATGCCGCGATCGAGGCGGCCCGGGCGGGTGAGCATGGCCGAGGGTTCTCGGTGGTGGCCGACGAGGTTCGGTCGTTGGCGCGGCGGACTCAGTCTTCTACGGCCGAGATTTCCGAGGTGATCAATGGGCTGACTGAAGAAAGCAAGGCGGCGGTGGCGGTCATGCAGTCTGGCCTGGAGCAGGTGGAAGACAACCGGATGTTGATCGAAGAGATTGCTCAGACGATTAATTCGATGAGTGATGCCATCGAGCGAATTTCCCAGATGGGCGAACAGATTGCCAGCGCCTCGGAAGAACAGTCTGTGGCGGCGGAACAGGTGAGTGGCAATCTTACCCACATCGTGGACTTTTCGAGCCAGAACCTGACGGGGGCGCGCCAGTCCTCCGAAGCCAGCCAGGAGCTGGCCAGGTTGTCGGCGGAGATGCAGGAACGCTTCTCGGTTTTCAAGACATCGGCTTGACCTGAACCTAAACGACAAAAGCCCGGCTCCAAAGCCGGGCTTTTTTGATCGCGCATATTCTGGGCCTCGTAATGGCCCGAATCAGTAATCTGATTCCCGGGGGCGGGGAATTATCGGACATTTATCGTAGGCCTCAACCCTATTGCTGCCATTTCTGTTTTTGTAGGGGCCAAAACAGTCCTGAGCTTTTCGATAGCGCTCCATTGCCTGTTCGTACCGTTTTTTGCGCTCCATGGGTGTGGCAGGTGATGTCAAAGGCGGCCGTTCGGATGTTTTTGCATTCTCAGGTTTGGGGAGCGCTTCCTTGTGGTTTTCGGGCGCTCTGTCGGGGCTGTTCGCTTCGGCAGTGCTTTCTGCAGCATCGCGTATTCGCTCGGCCCTGGCATGAGCAGCTTCGACTTCTTCTTTACTGGGGGGCTTCGCTGAGAGTTCCACAGGGTTTGCCTCATCGCGGTGCTGGACCGGAACCCTGTCAGAAAAATGGACCTTCCCGTTTGAATCTGTCCACTGGTAGATTTCGGCATTGGTTGTCGGCGAGGAAAGAAGTAGTGCAGATATCAGGACACCTATCCATATGGAATCGAGCGGTTGTAGTTCCATTACGTCCCCCCCTGTTTTCAACCGATAAGCCTGGCAGGCGATTATTCCGTTAATAGGCTTGTATAAAGAATAAGCAGGATGCGTAAGGATAGCAAAGGCAAGGTCGGGCGGGATATTGCGCGTTAGGGGCTGCTGCGCCCCTCAGCGATTGTTTGATCAATCGTCCATGTTGTAGGCAATTTGTAGACACCCAATAAAAAAGGGTTACAGCGTGAACTGTAACCCTTTGAAATCTGGTAGCAAGGGGCGGAGTCGAACCGCCGACCCCGGCATTATGAGTGCCGTGCTCTAACCAACTGAGCTACCTTGCCATTTCGCTTTGGGCATCGCCCCAAACGAGGCGCGTATTTTCGACATTTGGCCTCAAGGTGTCAAGGCTTTGAGGCCAAAAAATCCCGAATTATTAAACGTTAAACCGGAAGTGGATGATGTCGCCGTCCTGGACGATGTAGTCCTTACCTTCCAGGCGCCATTTGCCCGCGTCCTTGGCGCCCTGTTCGCCATTATTGGCGACGAAATCTTCGTAGCCCACCACTTCGGCACGGATGAAGCCGCGCTCGAAATCGGTGTGGATCACGCCCGCAGCCTGCGGGGCGGTGGCGCCGATGCGCACGGTCCAGGCGCGAACTTCTTTTACGCCGGCGGTGAAGTAGGTCTGCAGGCCCAGCAGGTTGTAGCCGGCGCGGATAACGCGGTCCAGGCCCGGTTCTTCAATGCCCATTTCATCCAGGAACATGGATTTCTCGTCGTCTTCCAGTTCGGAGATTTCCGCCTCAAGCTTGTTGCAGATAGGTACCACGACGGCGTTCTCTTCGTCGGCAATGGCCTTCACTTGGTCCAGGTACGGATTGTTCTCGAAGCCATCTTCGTTAACGTTGGCGATGTACATGGTGGGCTTGACGGTCAGCAGGCACAGCTCACGGATCAGGGCCATCTGGTCTTTGTCCAGGCCCATGCTGCGTACGGGCTTGCCTTCATTCAGTACCGGCAGCAGCTGCTCGAACATGGCCAGTTGGGCCTTGGCATCCTTGTCGCCGCTCTTGGCCACCCGCTGGACGCGCTTGATGGCTTTTTCCACGGTGTCCAGGTCGGCCAGGGCCAGCTCGGTGTTGATTACTTCAATGTCGGCGGCCGGGTCCACTTTGTTGGACACGTGAATCACGTTGCCGTCGTCAAAGCAGCGCACCACGTGGGCGATGGCGTCGGTCTGGCGAATGTTCGCGAGGAACTGGTTACCCAGGCCTTCGCCCTTGGAGGCGCCTTCCACCAGGCCTGCAATGTCGACAAACTCCATGGCGGTGGGGATCACCTTCTGGGGTTTGACGATTTCTTCCAGTTTGTCGAGCCGTGGGTCCGGCATGGGTACCACACCGGCGTTGGGTTCGATGGTGCAGAAGGGGAAGTTTTCCGCGCCGATGCCGGATTTGGTCAATGCATTGAACAAGGTGGATTTGCCGACGTTGGGAAGGCCGACAATGCCGCAGTTAAATCCCATGGAATGCCTCT
>Ga0208561_100359_pt1 | contig 10693 bp, 10 predicted proteins | sample Shrwel1BS1Day9_FD_187536 | JGI IMG/M metagenome (GOLD analysis project Ga0208561, IMG submission 187536) | Subsurface microbial communities from deep shales in Ohio, USA - Utica-3 well 1 S-1-Day9 (SPAdes) (version 2) ... | reverse complement strand
AGATCATAGACTACAATTATAAATGGTCAGAGAGAAGATTAAAAGGATTTTTAGCTGCTCGAGAAAAACTAATTCAACTATTTGAAGAAAGATATTAATTTATTTACACAAAATACTTGACGTTACCAAAGACTAGAATCACAATATTAAAGGAGGAATTTATAATGGCAGAAGAAACTTTTAAATCTACAGTGAGGTTAAAAGACGGTCTTACTGTTGAAGCAGAAACTAGAGGTCATAAGATTATTATGGATGAACCACAAGAAATGGGCGGTACTGATGAAGGAATGAACCCAGTTGAATTGACTTTAAGTGCTTTAGGTGGCTGTCTTTCTATTTGTGCCAGTATGTTTGCTGAAAGTTGTGATGTTGAGTTAAATGATTTTTCAGTTGATTTAGAAGGAGATCTTGATCTAAGGGGTTTTAAAGGTGTTGATGGTATAGATCCTGGTTTTCAAGAAGTAAGATTTACAATTAATATTGATTCTGACTCACCCAAAGAAAATATTGAAAAATTAGTTGAAGTAATAGAAAGCCGTTGTCCAGTATCTGATAGTTTAAAAAGAAATATTGAAATAAATTTTGATTATAAAGCTAAATAATTATTTTCAGGAGAACGTCGGGAAACCGGCGTTCTAATTTTGAAATGGATTTAGCTCAAATAGATTGTTAAAATAGAAAAAAGTAAAATTTAAGGAGTGAACTGAAAATGGAAATCAAATTGAAAGCTTCTGATTTGCCAGAAAATATTAAAAAAGCTGAAGTAACTTCTATTAAGGTTAAAAAAGGAGATCAAATTACCGCGGGTGAAGAAATAATAGATTTAGAAGCAAATAAAACTACTATTTCTTTAACTGCAGGTCAAGCGGGAATAATAAATGAAATATTGATCGAAGAAGGATCAGAAATTGAAATTGGAACTGTTTTACTAAAAATAGATACCAATTTTAATGAAAAGGAAACTGAAACAGAAATAAAAAAAGAAACAAAAAATAGCAAAGAAAGTCAAATTACAATTATTGGTGGTGGACCAGGTGGTTATGTGGCTGCACTTAAGGCAGCTAAAATGGGAGCAGATGTCTGCTTAATAGAAAAAGAAGAATTAGGTGGGACATGTTTAAATTGGGGCTGTATTCCGACTAAAGCTTTAGTTCGTTCAGCCGAGATATACAACAATTTAAAAAATGCTGCTCAATTTGGTTGTAGTGCTGAAAACATAAATTTCAACTGGGATCAAATAATTAGTCGTAAAAATAAGATTGTAAGTCAGCTAACAAATGGAATTAAATCATTATTAAAAAAACATAAGGTAAAAGTAATTAGAGGTCAAGCAGAGATAGTAGATAAAAATACAGTACTTATAGCTAAAGATAAAAAAGAATTAATTATTAATACAAAAAATATTATTTTAGCAACTGGCTCCAAGCCAATTGAATTACCAATTGTAGCCACAGCTGCTGATAAACATTTATTATATAGTAAGCAGGCTTTAGATCTTGAAGAGCTCCCACAAAAAATGGCTATTATTGGAGGAGGAGTAATTGGTTTAGAATTTGCATTTATTTTTTCGCGTCTGGATGTAGAGGTAACTGTAATTGAATATTTAGATGAAATACTTGCATTTCTTGACTCAGATGTTATTACAGAAATAACAGAGGCTGCTGCCGAAGAAGGTATAGAAATTTACACTGGAGCTGAGGCAAAATCAGTTAAAGCTACTGCTGATCAGCAGGCTTTAGTTGAATTTGAAGTATCTGATCAGAAAAAATATATAACTGCAGATAAGGTTTTAATGGCAGTAGGGCGTCAGGCTTATTTAGGTGATCTTGATCTGGAAAAAATAGGAATTATGATTGATGAAAATACTGGTGGTATTAAAGTTAATGAAAAGATGCAGACTACAGTAGATAACATTTATGCTATTGGTGACTGCACAGGTAAAACTCAATTAGCACATGCTGCATCACATCAGGGAGTTATTGCTGCAAAAAATATTTTGGCTGAAAAAGCTGAAATGGATTATAATACTATTCCAGCAGCTGTTTTTACTGCTCCCGAAATTGCTGCAGTTGGTTTAACAGAAAAAGAAGCAGCAAATAAAGATCTTGAGATTAAAATTGGTAAATTTCCTGTAATGGCAAATGGTAAGGCTCTAACTTTAGGTGAGACAAGAGGATTTGTTAAAATAATTTCTGATGCAGAAACTGATTCTGTTTTAGGTGGAACAATTATTGGGCCTCATGCTACTGATTTAATAGCTGAAATTACTCTGGCAGTTAACAATAATTTAACAACTGAAGAAATTATTGATACAATCCATGCTCATCCGACAAGTGCTGAATCTATACATGAAGCTGCATTAGCAGTTAGACCAGAAGGAGCACTTCATTATTATGAAGAATAAAGATTTAAAAGCTAAATTTCTGGCAGGAGAGGGTTATAATCCCTGGTATAATTTGGCTTTAGAAGAATATCTACTTAATAATTTAAAAGAGGATGAAATAATACTTTATCTCTGGCAGAATGAGAATACTGTTGTCATTGGCCGTAACCAAAATGCCTGGCAGGAATGCCGAGTTGGAGATTTAGAAGATAATGAAGGTAAATTAGCCCGCCGCCTGTCAGGGGGAGGAGCAGTTTTTCATGATAAGGGTAACTTAAATTATACAATACTGATGCCCAGAAAAAAATATGATTTAAAAGAAAAGCTGGAGGTAGTATTAAAAGCTCTGCAAAATTTAGGAATAAAAGCTGAATTTTCCGGACGGAATGATATAATTTTTGAAGGAAGAAAAATTTCAGGTAATGCGTATTATTTTGGTACTAAAGCTGCCTATATTCACGGTACAGTTTTGGTGGATACGGATCTTGAAAAACTGGTTTCCTATTTAAATGTTTCAGAAGCAAAAATTAAATCAAAAGGTATTGATTCAGTAAAATCGCGGGTGATGAATTTAAGTGAAATAGATAAAAATTTGACTGTAGACGAACTAAAAGAAGGTATTAAAAATAGTTTTGCTGAAATATACAATCAGGGTCAGCCTTTAAATGAAATTAAAATAAATAATAAAGATAAGGAAAAATTAAAAGATCTTTATCATAAATATTCTTCCTGGGAATGGCGATTTGGTAAAAGTCCTGATTTTGATATATCCCTTAATAATCGTTTTCAGTGGGGGGAGATAGAATTGAAGCTCAAATTATCTTCAGCTGCTGTAGAAGAAGCAGTTTTATATTCTGATGCCATGTACAGTGATTTAATCCCTAAAATAGCTGATTCTTTGACTGGACAACAGTTTAAAGTTGAAAAAATAGTGGCTGCTGCTGCCAAAATATTAAATAATTATAACTGGCCTGAACAAAAGAAAGAGCTAAAAGTAAAAGAAGAGTTTTTAAATTGGCTGGAAGCTGAATTGAAAAAAATAATTCATTAAAAAGACGGGGTAGATTACCTCGTTTTTTTGATTATAAATTTTAAAATTACATTTAATTAATATTTTTAAAAAAACTAAAGCAATTTGTTATATTTATTGAATTAGAGTGAAGAACTGTGTATAATTATAAATGAAATGAATATTATACTAGAAGGGAGCAGTAATTAATGAAAAAAATCTATGAAGGAAAAACTAAAGATGTTTATGAATTAGAAGATGGAAACTACAAACTTAAATTTAAAGATGATGTAACAGGAAAAGATGGGGTCTTTGATCCGGGGGCGAATTCTGTTGGTCTCTCAATAGAAGGAGCAGGTAAAGCCGGGCTGAAGCTGACAAAATTTTTCTTTGAAAAAATCAATGAAAAAGGAATACCAACCCACTACATAGATACAGATCTTGAAGAAAGAACAATGACTGTCAGGCCTGCTGAAGTGTTTGGAAAAGGTTTAGAAATTATCTGCCGCTACAGAGCTGTAGGAAGTTTTGAACGTCGTTATGGTGATTATGTGGAAAAAGCAGAGCCTTTAGATGCTTATGTAGAGGTTACTTTAAAAGATGATGAGCGCAAAGATCCTTTAATTACTAAAGATGCTTTGGCTATGCTTGATATCTTATCCAAGGATGAATATGAAAAATTAAAAGAACTAACTAAAAAAACAGCTGCAGTAGTCAAAGAAAATTTAAAGAAAAAAGATATAGAATTGTATGATATAAAATTTGAATTTGGTCGAGTTGGAAAAGAAAAAGAAATTGCACTTATTGATGAAATTTCAGGTGGAAATATGAGAGCTTATAAAGATGGAGAATATATAGAACCACTGGTTTTAGAGAAACTTATGCTGGAAAAATAATAGAAATAAAAAGGAATGAAAGCCATGCAGGTATTAGTTTTATATTTTAGCGGGACTGGGAATACAGAGTTTATAGCCGAAAGAATAACAGAATATTTAAAAGCTAAAAATTGCGATTTTAATTTTTGCTCTGTAGAAGATTTTAATCCTTCAGAACTAAAACTCTATGATTTTTTAATATTTGGCTTTCCAATATATGCACATGACCTGCCTTCATTTTTAAAAGATTATATAAAAAAGCTATCTCTGCCTAAAAGTAGAGGTGTAATTCTTTATTCAACTGCAGGAAAAAATGGTGGTAATGCTATCAGAAATTCAGCTAAGTTATTTGCAGAATTAAATTTTATACCGGTTTTTACTAGAGAATTTAAAATGCCTGCTAATGATGCTCTATTGGCTGAAGAAAAACATTCAAAAAAAGTTAAGCAAATTATAAATACAGATTTTACAAAAATAGAGATTCTTAACAAAGCGGCAGCAGAGATTGCAGAAAAAGCAAAATATTATTCAAAAAAAGATTTAACTGCTGAAAATATTAAGCTGCCAAAAAGAAAACTTTTAGCTACATTTATTGATCCTACAATTAAGCTGACTTTTAAATTATTAAAAAAATGGCTGGCTTCCAAGTTTAGAACAGATGAAAAATGTACTTTATGTGGTCATTGTGAAAAAATTTGTCCGGCTGATAATATAGTTATCCAAAATGGAGAGGTTAAATTTTCTGATAAATGTTATCTCTGCCTCCGCTGTGTTAATCAATGTCCAGAAGAAGCAATTCAGATTTCTAAATTAACTAAGGGTAATTTTAGATATCAGGGACCAGCAGGAGATTATGGAGATTATATAAAAAAACTTGAAAATAAAATAAAATAAAATTAATAGTATTTTTTCTAAGAAAAAGCCGGGTAAAACCGGTTTTTTTCAATTTAAATAACTTAGATTTTATTTAATTTCAAAATCTAAAGGAATTTATTTATTTTTAAAGAAATATAATATAATAAGGAATAATAAGTTTTTAAAACTATTTTTTAAAATAATTTAAAAAATAAAAAATTAGGAGAGGTTGGAGTGAGTATTCTAAATAATGAAAACAAAGAAAATATAGAAAAAAAAGAAAGAGAACAGGAACAAGAAAAAGAGCTTTTTGCTAAAGCATTAAAAAATATATCTGATTCAGTTTTAATTACAGACAAAAATTTTAAAATAGAATATATCAACAAAGCAGCTGAAAAATTATTTGGTTACTCATTAAATGAAATTAAAGGTAAAACTCCAAAAATATTTAATGCTGAATTGACATCAGCTAAAATACAAAGAGAAATGTATCAGATAATATCTAAGGGAGAAATTTATCAAAATGAATTATTAAATAAAAGAAAAGATGGTTCGACCTTTATTTGTGAAATGAAAATAAATCCTCTAACTAATAAAAATGGAGAAATATATGCTTATATAGGTATTCAAAGGGATATTACTGAAAAGAAAAAACAGCAGGAAGAATTGAAAAATCAGCTTAAATTTCAAAAAGCTTTAGCCACTATTTCTACTGATCTGCTTGATATTAATGCTGCTAATATTGGCAGCAAAATAAATAGTGCTTTAAAAACAATTGGTCATTTTTTTGAAATAGATAGAAGCTATATTTTTCAGTTTTTTGATAATAAGAATAAAATGTCTAATACTTATGAATGGTGTGCTCAAAATATAAATTCTGAAAAAGAAAATTTGCAGAATTTATCTACAGCAAGATTTTCCTGGTGGATGTCAAAATTGGCTCAAAATGATTGTATTAATATATCTGATGTAACTAAGATGGACCAAAAAGCAGCAGCTGAACAAAAAATTTTGCATCAGCAAAATATTAAATCAATCATAGTAATGCCGCTGTTTATTGATAATAATCTATTTGGCTTTTTTGGCTTTGATTTTGTGGAAAATAAAAAAGTTTTTTCAGATGAAGATATTCGAGTTTTAAAGATCTTTACAGATTATATAATAAATGCGTTTTCTAAGCATATTGATCATGTAAAAATAAAAAGATTAACCCAGCATGATAGTTTAACCGGCCTTTATAATAGACAGTTTTTTGAAGAAAAAATGCTGAGCGTTGATATTAAAAGACAGCTGCCAATTTCTATTATTGTAGCTGATATAAATGGTTTAAAGGTTATTAATGATAGTTATGGCCATAACAAAGGTGATTTTTTAATTAAAAAAACTGCTGAAATAATAAATAATCAAATTAGAAAAACAGATATTTTGGCCAGGTATGGAGGTGGAGAATTTGCTGTATTACTGCCTCATACAGATCAAAAAGCAGCAGAAAAAATAGTAAATAGAATAAAAAATAGAACAAAAAAATATAGTAATAATCAGCTAACTATTTCTGTTTCCTTTGGAACAGCTACCAAAAACAGTGTGGATCAAGATATCAATAAAATTTTAAAATTAGCTGATGATAAGATGTATCAAAATAAATTATCTGAAAGTAAGAGTGTTAAAAATAAAATTGTTAAGAGTCTGATAAGTACTTTAGAAGTTAAAAGTAATGAAACAAAAGAACATACACTCCGAATGACCAAACTATCAGTAAGTTTTGGTGATTATTTGGGCTTATCCAATTCGGAACTAAATAGATTATCTCTGCTTTCTACACTGCATGATATAGGTAAAATAACCATTGATAATAAAATATTAAAAAAAGCAGATAAATTAACTGAATCGGAATGGAAAATGATAAAAAAACATCCTAAAGCAGGTTATAATATTGCAAAGTCTTCTGAAGAATTTGAACTGGTAGCAGAAGAAATTTATTCTCATCATGAAAAATGGGATGGAAGTGGTTATCCTCGAGGTTTAAAGGAGAAAGAAATTCCCTTTTTAGCAAGAATAATTTCTCTTGTTGACGCCTATGATGTTATGACTTCAGACAGACCCTATAAAAAATCAATAAGCAGAAAAAAAGCTTTAGCAGAAATTGAAAATTGTGCAGGCAGTCAATTTGATCCAAATTTGGCAGCTAAATTTATTAGTTTTGTTAAAAAAGAAGTTAAATAATAACTAAAATAGCAAAAAGGAAGTGTGATCTTTGGTATATTTACTTATGGCAGTTTTATGCAGTTCTTCAATAGCTTTGATTTTTAAATATAGTGAATCCAATAATCTTAATAGATATGTAATTACTACAGCAAATTATTTTGCTGCAGCTTTAGTGTCTTTAATGCTTATTTTGAATAGAGGAATCGATTTTTTTGATTTTAATAATAGTGATTTTATGGCTAATTTTAGTAGAGTGATTTTGCAGGGGGATGGACTTTTTTCTGCTCAGTCCAGTCAGCAGTGGGCAACAGTTGTCGGTTTGCTGGCAGGTATTTTTTTCTTTACTTCTTTTATTTATTATCAGAAAAGTGTACGCGAAAATGGAGTTGGACTGGCTGGAACTTTTGGGAAATTAGGTATTTTAATCCCTATGTTATTTGCTATTTTTATCTGGCAGGAATATCCTGAAAATTTGCAGTGGCTAGGAATTTTTCTTGCATTAATTTCAATCATTATGGTCAATTTTCCCTTCAATAAAAATTGGCGTCAGGCTCTAAGATTGAATTTGATTTTTCTATTTCTTTATGGTGGAATTGCCGAATTTAGCAATAAAATATTTCAAAAATATGCTCTGGTAGACTACAAGGTCTTATTTTTATTTTGGGTCTTTTTTTCTGCGTTTCTAATTAGCCTTTTTTACAGCTTTAGAAAAGTTAAACGTTTACCTAAAAAATCTGAACTGCTGACAGGATTTGCAGTAGGTATTCCAAATCTTTTTTCTTCATTCTTTCTAATCAGTGCTTTAAATTATCTTAAAACAGCAGTTGTCTTTCCTATTTTTAGTGCAGGTAGTATAGTCTTGATTTCTGCTGCCGGCTATCTTTTCTTAGGTGAAAAACTCAAACCAAAAGAGTGGGCTTCAATTTTGATGACTGTGGTGGCCTTAATTTTAATTAACATCTAGAATAATAAAACTTAAAAGAAGATAATATATAAATTAAAGGAGTAAATATGGAGAAATTTTAAAAAAAGAGTTTTTAATAGTTTTAAAGATTTTATTGAAGAACTTAAATTTATTATAAGAAATAGGGATCACATCAAGAAATTAGAAAAGAGAGATATAATAGATAATCAATTTAGACAGAGGTTGATGATGGCAGTAACTGAAGTAAATGGCTGCCGCTACTGTTCTTATTATCATTCAAAATTAGCGCTAAAGGCAGGTATCAGTCAGCAAGAACTTGATTCTTTGCTCTCAGGTGAGCTTAAAAACTGTCCAGAAGAAGTGCTGGCTTTGGTTTATGCTCAACACTGGACAGAAAAGAAAGGAGAGCCTGACCGGGAGATGATAGATAAAGTTAAAAATGAATATGGAGCAGATAAATTTGCAACTATAAACCTGGCGGTAAAAATGATTAAATTCGGCAACCTCTCTGGCAGCAGATTTGATTATTTTCTCCATAAATTAAGCTTTGGCTTGCTCGGACAGAGCTGATCTGACAAAAATTAATTAACTTTAAGGAAGGTCAAAATGAAAATGAATGTTTTAGTAGAAAATAATACTTTGATAGACCTCTACTTTAAAGGAGAACCAGGTGTTTCTTACTACCTGGAAGCAGATGGTAAAAAGATATTATTTGATACCGGCTATTCTGATCTTTTTATAGAAAATGCAAAAAAGATGGATATAGATTTATTAGATTTAGATTATCTTGTGCTTTCCCACAGTCATCTTGACCACACTTGGGGGCTGCAGCATTTAATTTAGCTATATAATGAGACCCAAATTGAAAACAAAACTATTTAAATACAAAAAGATTGGCCAGGGGCGAGTTCTCCGCTGCTGGAAAAGCAAAATAACAAGACTTTATGAGGGCGAGATTGAGGGCCAAAACTTTGTCTGTGGAAATTGTGGCAATATCATAGCTGAAATCAAAGATGACCGTCTTGGTATGAATAGTGATGCCTTTACTTATAGTGGCACAAAAATCCGAAAATAAAAGAGGTAATTTAAATGTATAGAAAAGTAAAAAAATATTTTGAAGGTAAAAAAACTCAGGATGGAGCAGGAGTTAAACTCAGACGCTGTTTTGGATATCATCAGATTCCGGATTTTGATCCTTTTTTGATGATGGACTTTTTTGATTCAACAGATCCTGCAGATTACAGGCGCGGATTTCCCTGGCATCCCCACCGCGGAATTGAAACAGTAACCTATTTGATTAAGGGAGAAATTGAGCACGGAGACAGTATAGGAAATAGTGGAGTGATCAGGGATGGCCAGTGTCAGTGGATGACTGCAGGTTCGGGGATTTTACACCAGGAATTACCCCAGCCAACAGCAGAGATGCTGGGAGTTCAGGTCTGGCTAAACTTAGCCGCCGATAATAAAATGACTGAGCCTCAATATGGAGATATCACCGAAGATATGATACCCGTATATGAAGATGATGAGAAAAAAGTTCATATCATTGCTGGTGAATATGAAGGTTTAAGTGGTGAGATTCAGCGCGCTGATACCAGACCAACCTTTTTTGATGTAGAATTAGCTGCTGAGAGTGAATTCACTTTTGAACTGCCGGCAGATTTTAATGCCTATGCTTTTTTAATCAGAGGAGAAGCCAATTTTGAGCCGGAAAAAGATAATTTAAAAGAATATCCTCAGGGAGTTCTCTATGAAAATGGCAGTAAAATAAAGGTGAACACAGCTGAAAATAAAGCCCGTTTTCTCCTGCTGGCAGGTAAAAAATTAGAGGAGCCGATCGCTTGGGGGGGCCCGATTGTTATGAACAGCAGGGAAGAACTGGCAACAGCTTCCAAAGAGCTGGATAATGAAAACTTTATTAAAAACAAAAAAGAAAAAGATCCAGAACAGATTAATAAATTTTACCAGGAAGATTAGTGTGCCTGGCCATCAATATGCAGCTGTAGATGTGCAAAGTCTTCTTCTTCCATCCAACCGTGATTTGCATCATCTTTTTTATCCTCATTCTGATCTAAATAGTAGAGTAGGTAAATGTATTTAAGGGTCTCAAGATCTTTGAGACCTTCGACATATTCTTCATTTAATTCTATGTAAAACCCCTCAGCTTCAGCATTTCTAATCTTATCAAAATTATTTTGAGAATAATACTACAGCCAGTTTAAAAATTAAATTTATATTTCAACTTAGTTAATTTCAGGGTTATTTAATTATTTTTTTAATTTGAATTTTCTTTATTTTCGTAATATAATATATTTGATAAACACAATATAATGGAGGTGGGAGAATGAAAAAATTAGTTTACTGTGATGAAACAACTGATATTGTTGGTCCTGGAGTAGAAATGATTGATACACTGGTTTCTGGAGGAAAATTTATCACCA
>Ga0208561_100358_pt1 | contig 10720 bp, 10 predicted proteins | sample Shrwel1BS1Day9_FD_187536 | JGI IMG/M metagenome (GOLD analysis project Ga0208561, IMG submission 187536) | Subsurface microbial communities from deep shales in Ohio, USA - Utica-3 well 1 S-1-Day9 (SPAdes) (version 2) ... | reverse complement strand
GGCTTTTTCATACTCGGGCATTAATTTGTCCAATACTTTCCTGTATACTTTTTTATTCAACAGAAGAGTCTCCATCGCATTGCAGACCCCCGGTCTCTGAACTTTAGCATTATAAGCTATGTCCACAGCCATATTAATATCAGCTGATTCATCCACATAAACATGACATAATCCTTTGTCATGTTTAACAACAGGGATAAGGGAATGCTCAGTAACATAGCTTATCAATCCTTCTCCGCCACGGGGAATGATTATATCAATATATTCTTTGGCTTTAAGCATTGAGTGAAGTATCGACCGGTCAGGATCATAAACCGTTTTTACGCATTCTGCCGGCAGACCGGCCTCTAAAAGTGCTTCGCTGATAAGTTTACCAAGCAAAATGTTGCTGTAACGGGCTTCCTTGCCTCCTCTTAAAAAAGCACAGTTGCCTGATTTAATGCAAAGAGCAGCAGCATCAATTGTAACATTAGGTCTTGATTCATATATTATTCCCACTACTCCCAGTGGAACCCTCACTTTATGAATAACAAGTCCGTTTGGTCTTTTATACCCTTTTTCAACGGTCATTACAGGGTCTTCCTGAGCAATTATTTCATTGATCCCTTCCACCATTGCATTCAGACGTTTGTCATTGATAACAAGTCTGTCAGTCAATGCGGAGGAAAGTTTCATTTCAACTGCATTATCAACATCTTTCTTATTTTCGCTGAAAATCAAATCTTTATTTTTTATCAGTTTATCTGCAAGCATCTCAAGAGCCTTGTTTTTTTCATCTGTATTTTTTGTCATCAAAATTTTGGATGCATTTTTCATCTTTATTAAATCTTCCACAGGCACCTCCTATATGATTTCAAGTACCATATCGTCTCTATGAATCACTTCATCACTAAATTTATATCCGAGAATATCATAAATCTCAGTGGTTTTCCTACCCATAATCTTTTTCAGATCAAAATGGGAATAACGCACCTTCCCTCTTCCGATTTCCTCTTTATTTTCGTTCACAATACGAACAACATCACCAATACCGAATTTACCCGAAACATCCACAATACCCGAGGGAAGCAGAGATTTCTTGTTTATACTGACAGCTTTGACAGCACCGTCGTCAACAACTATATCACCTTTGGGAATAGTTGCATATGCAAGCCATAGTTTCTTCTTATTTTTTGGATCCTCTATATGTGAAAAGAATGTTCCCGTTTCCTCACCCCTTAAAAATTTCAGAACGTTTTCAGTGGAATTACCGTTAATTATTCCGACATAACATCCGGAATCCAAAGCCTTTTTAGCTGCTTTAATCTTGGATTTCATTCCGCCTGTGCCTATGCCCGAAACCGAGTCACCGGCGTAATTAAGCATCTCATTATTAACATATTTTACTTCGTTGACAAGTTTTGCATCAGCATGCCTTGTAGGGTCTTTATCAAAAAGCCCTTCCACATCGGATAAAACCAGAAGCAGATCAGCCGAAATAAGACCGGCAACAAGAGCGGATAAGTTATCATTATCACCGAAACTTTCTATATACTTCAACTCATCAACTACCACAGAGTCATTTTCATTTATTATCGGTATGCTTCCGTGCTCAAGCAACCTTCTTATTGTGTATCTTGCATTAAGGTAGCGTCTTCTGTTGGATAAATCATCTTTGGTTAAAAGAATCTGGGCAACATTGATATTGTTCTTACTAAATTCCTTTTCGTAAAGACGAATAAGCCTGGTTTGCCCAACTGCAGCACATGCCTGTTTGTCAATTATGTCTTCAGGCTTGGATTTGTATCCGAGACACCTAAACCCCGCAGCTACAGAGCCGGAAGAGACTATAACAATATTCTCCACTTCTTTTTTCAAATGAGAAATTGTCCTGGACAACCCGGAAATAAAGGTCTGGTTAATACCATTTATCTGGTCGGTTATAATATTGCTGCCGATCTTGATAACAATTGTTTTTATTATAGGAATTTTTCGCATATTTTAATAATGGCTGGGGTGGGAGGATTCGAACCTCCGAATGGCGGAACCAAAATCCGCTGCCTTGCCGCTTGGCTACACCCCATTAAAAGTGAATCTCTTATAAAAAAAATCGGCTTATTTGTCAACCTTTTTAAAAAAAAATTGATATCTATTAATTTAATATTTTAAAACCTTTTTAACCGGAAATATCAAACCAGAATACTGTACCCTTTCCCGGCTCTGATTCAACCCATATATTCCCTCCGTGTTTTTCCACAATAGACTTGACGATAGCAAGCCCGAGACCGGAACCTTTCACAGGATTGTTATATGCCTTATCAATTTGATAAAAGGGTGAAAATATTTTCTTAACGTGTTCTCGGCTGATACCCTGCCCGTAATCCCTTACATAAAATCTGCATACTTCTCCTTCTTTGTAACACCCTGCATCTATCTGAGAACCTTCATCGGAGTACTTAATAGCATTTGAAATCAGATTTATCAGAACATCCTCAATAAGCTTAACATCAACTTTTACAGTAAAATCTCCGGGAAAATCGGAATTAAATGTAAGGTTCTTTTCACGCAGCAACGGGGAAATCATAGATCGTATTTTATTTTCAAAAGTTTTTGGAGTAACCTCTTTAATATTAATAATCATCTTTCCGCTCTCAAGTTTGGCAAAGTCTATCACTTTATTGATATGATCCAGAAGTTTGTTGCCGGCTTCAATAATATTGGCAACATACTTTTTTGTCGTTTTATCTGTATTCTGTTTCATCTGTATCAGCTGGGCAAAACCGAGGATTGAATTCAGAGGTGTCCTTATTTCGTGGCTTACATTTGCAATGAAAAGCGTTTTCATATGGTCCGATTCCGATACCTGGTCTGCCAGTTCACCCAGTCTCTTTTCCTGTTTGTGCATTGTGTAAAGTTCCTGAAATAAATCAACACTGATTTTCACAATGGTCTGAAGCATAGGTTTTGCAGATTCATCGTAGAGTTTTATACGGATAGTATAGCTTTGTGAATCCAGAAAAAGACGAAAAATTATTTCATCTTTCTTTGCTTCATGCTGTCCATCAACAAAATCAACATCTTTAATCAGAAAATTGAAATTCAAAAGATAATTCCTGAAATCCTGGAGAAGCACAGAGAGTTTAGTTTTATAATTAAGTCTGATTATATCCCCAATAAGATTTATAAAATCAACGGTAACTGTTTCGGATTGATTAAAAATAAATTTCTGGGTCAGCTGATCTAACTCTTCAGTGAAGGAAGAACTTAGCTGCCGAAGCTTTTCTATAAAATTTTCGGCGGATATTTCTCCATTTTCAAAATCTTTATAATACTTCGCCCCTTTTACATGGATATTTTTATGTGCATCTATGATACTTTCTATATCCACAATATCCTGAAATCTGTACAATGACTGATATTTTGTCAAAGTTACATGGAACGGACATTTTTCATAATATTTCAAAGAGTTATAAACATATTCTTTTCTCCCCTCTTTAAAATTTTTGATGTAATCATCGAGAAAAGTTTTATGCATAATTTTAAGATCGGTAACGGATTCCAGAAAATTTTTTATATGCTTAATGTCAAATATGCATACATCACTCTTTTCATAATAACTCCAAACCATCACCCCAAGACTGAAACTCAGAAATTTTTCGATAGTAATAAGAATATCAAATTTATTGGAGATATCTTCATAAAACAATATCTTTGTATAAATGTTTTTTAGGAGGGAATGTGCTGAAATAACATATGTATTATCAAGGTTAATCCGGTAATGAATCAGGCCTACATTATAAATATAAGGGATCAAATCATTAAAATCCATCGAGAAAAGATTCTCCTGAAATTCTTCCTGGGTTTTAGACAACCTGGTTATCCTCTCTTTACTTCCCAAAAACGTATTTGTATAGCTGTTTGCATTGAGAAATTCATAGAATTCTTTAGATATCAATTTTTTATTCTTTTTAACCAGACGATAGATATAATTTCTTCTTTCAAAATCTTTAGAAGTAATATCAAAAACCGAAACCAGTCCTTCAAACATTTAAACCTCTATATTGGATAAAATCACTGAGTAATTCTGCATTTTGTATTTGCGGTGCTTGCTTCTTATAATCTCACCGTGGGATAAAAAACCGAAATTAATTTTGGGAAAATATTCAAAGATTTTCTTCAGCTCGGAAACAGAGAAATTGTCTTTGTTTTCGATATATCTGCCGTAACAATAAGCTATTACAGGTACTTCAATTTTTTCTTTGATGCGGAAATATTTTAACAATTCATCCAGATCAGTCATTGCTCTGTCTTTATCATATTGTAAAACATAACCTCTGTTTCCGGTTTTATATTCCCCTATAAAACGGAACCCTTCTTCTGAACTATCAACAGGGACACGGACAATAAGTTCTCTATCTTCATCAATAAAACCGAAAGGATACTTTATGCCAACCTGATAAATATCACTGACAGAATCATTTTCGTAAGTTTGAAAAAGCCGTAAATAATATTCGCTGGCGTTCTCTCCGTTTATTTTTTTAATAACATTATTTTCTTTTTCTATTTCTAAAGGTTCTCCAACCCTTTTAAGCCCCAAGAAACTTTCGGAATAAATACGACGGCTGGTGCTGATAACCAGACAGGATTTGTCATAGAAACCTTTTTTATCAAAAAGAGCTGGACCTTTTTTTCAAATACTTGTCACCACAGCCAACCCCCAAAACGTAATCATCTTGAAACATCTTTCCATACTCTTCGCAGAAATCTTCTAAATCAAGTGTACAGACATCATAAAAAACAAGATGTGATTTAGTGTTTTCAGGATCCGAATCAATAAGACTTCTGATGTCACATATTTTTACTTCCGTTGCTCTGTGTGAAATGAACATCGTCATAATACCGTTCTCAAAAATCTTTGACCTGTAAATAAATCCGGGAACAACAACGCCAAAAGAATCCAGCTTCTTTTCTTTTAAGTACTCCTGTACTTCAACGGCATATTCTTCCGTAGTAAAAATCACCATTTTTTTATCAGATGTTTCAGGAGAAGCCTCTCTGAATTCGCCGAAAGAAATAAAAAAATACCTGAAAAAACTTACTGTTTACCTCATTCAGTTTTTTCAAAAAATCCTGCAAATGAAGGGGTTTTCTGATAAGTAAATCAAAGTTTATCGACATGTATGTCTCTTCCAGTTCATCTACATAACCGGTAATACCGATCACAGGTGTTAATACATTTTTCTGCTTAGCTTTTTCGAGAATTTCATAGCCGCTGCCATCCTCAAGCTTAATATCGGTTATAATAAAAAGAAAATCCTCACTTTCCAAAGCCTCAACTGCTTCCTTCTTTGTTGCAACACTCAAAACATCCGACTGCATAGTTTTTTCCAGAAGTGTTGTTAAAATATCCAGAGTATAAACATCATCATCCACCAAAAGAATTCTCATTAGCAGCTCTCCGCTATTTATTTATTGAAAGAATGAAAACAGTCATCGTTCGATTTCGCTCATAATCTTCAATATCGGAGGGATATCTTCTTCCATACTCTCCGATTCCTCTTTTATGGCAGCAAAATCCTCAATATTCTCCACAAAAGTGTTTAAAATATCCGGGTCAAATGCTCCTCTCATTTCATCCTTCATTATACTCACAGCCTTTTCAACACTATAAGCCTCTTTATAAACCCTTTTTGTTGTCAGGGCATCAAATACGTCCGCAACTTTGCATATTCTTCCGTATATATGTATATCTGACCCTTTTCTGCCATTGGGGTAACCGGATCCATTCCAGCTTTCATGATGGTCTCTTATTATATAATACGCTGCATTGAGAAGTGGAAATGACTCGTGACCGCTTAAAATTTCCATTCCGATTTCAACGTGGTTTTTTATTATTTCAAACTCTTTGTCAGTAAGCCTGGCCGGTTTAAGTAAAATACGGTCGGGTATTCCCACTTTACCGACATCGTGTAAAGGTGATGCATTGTATATAAGATTCACATCATCTTCACCCATACCTAACTTTTCAGCAAGTAATTTGGAATAACTGCGCATTTTATATATATGCAGGCCGGTCTCCAGATCTCTGAATTCTGCAGCTTTACCAAGTTTAATAATAACTTCCAGCTCTGCAGCCCGGCTTTTATCAAGAGCCTGCTTCAATTCCTGAGTACGTTCGCGGACTTTTTCTTCCAGCTGTTTATTAAAATCTTCAAGCATATTACTGTAATTTTTAAGCTTTAAGCTGTTTTTTACACGCAGTTTTAAGTCAGCAACTTCAATGGGTTTTGCAATAAAATCGTTCGCCCCCAGCTCCAAAGCATGGTATTTCTCTTCAGGATATGCAGTAATCACAATAACAGGAAGGGATTCATAAATCTCTTTTTTTCTGATATTTTCGAGTACATCCAGACCGCTCATTTTTGGCATACCTATATCCAGAAGGAGCAAATCAGGATTTAACTCTTCAAGCATATTAATCACAGCAAGGCCGTCTCCAGCTTCCAGTATCTCATAATCATGCTCTTCATCTATCAGAGCATCTTTGACTATCTCTCTGTTAAAATTTTCATCATCAGCAACCAATATTTTATAACCCATAAACAGCTCCAAAATATCTGCAACTAATTAAATTATACATTATTTATAGTTATTGTAAAGCAAATCGGAGTATTTTTATCCCTTTTGCCTCCTTACCAGCTTACAGCTGTGTCAGTCTAAAATTTATACAAAATACTTGTCTAAATGGCTGAAATATCATATAATATTTCAATGTTTACTTTTGTGATTTTTGATCTGGACGGTACACTTGTTGACACAATAGATGACATCCACGAAAGCCTGAACTGCACTTTAAAACACTTCGGATTCCCGCTTTTAAAACTGCAAATGACAAAATCCTATGTGGGCGATGGAATGCGCAAACTTGTGGAAAGGGCTGTAGGAGCAGATAACTTTAGCAGCGAAATTGAGACTCATTTCAGAAAAATCTATTCAGAAAATATAATAAATAAAACAAAACTTTTTGACGGTATACCGGAACTTTTGCAAGAATTACAAAATATACAGATAGACTCCGTTGTAATTTCCAACAAATCCATAGCACTAACGGAAAAAATCATAAAATACTTTCATATGGAAAAAACAATAAATGAATGGTACGGCGGAGATAGTTTCAAAACAAAAAAACCATCGCCGGAGCCCGTTTTGAAAGCTCTGGAAAATCACAAGGTTGAAAATAAACATGCAATTATGATAGGAGATAATCACACTGATATACTGGCGGGCTCAGCAGCCGGTATAAAAACCTGCTTTTGTTCTTACGGCTACGGTTCTATAGGCTCAAGCACCCCGGATTTCTATGCGGATAAACCAACAGAACTGATCAGAATAATTTCAAACTAAGTGTTTTTATTTGCAATCACCAATCCTTTTGCCGTTCATATGCTGAATCATTTTAACATCACCCATATTTCCGCCGGAAACGTTAATATCTACTCTGCCCTCCATTGTGTCACCATTGTAAGTAACGGTTCCCTTGCCTGTTGAAACGCCACCATTGTTTGACTTACACTCAATTTCCCAGGTAACAGTGTCACCGTTGACTTCATGATTTAAAATTTTACATTCATCGTTCATATTATTCTGTGTCTGAGTTTCCGGCACAATATCCTCTTTTTTAATACACTGTGTATATGTTTGTGGTGGCATCTGCATCGGCATTCCTTTAATTTCAGTCTTTGTTGTAATCTGCCATTTACCTTCATTCATATCAGGTCCGGCAAAAGAAAATGTGGCAAGAAAAAAGAGCAAAAAAGCTGTAGAAAAAATTTTTAATTGCACAGAAGTATTGACACATGCACATTTTTAGAATATTGTTTTATTGAAACAGAATGATTGTTCATGGAGGCAAATATGCTAAACAATAAACTGACAAAATCCTTAGGAATTACATATCCGATAATTCAGGGCGGTATGATGTGGATATCAAATGCAGAGTTGGCTGCAAACGTATCAGAAGCCGGCGGGCTTGGCATAATCACGGCACTCTCTTTTGATTCCCCCGAAAAACTTGCTGATGAAATAGACAAAGCCCGACTGATAACAAATAAACCTCTGGGGGTTAACCTAACATTCTTGCCAACTTTGAAACCCGTTGATTACGACAGCTATATTGACGTAATAATTAAAAAAAATATCAAAATAGTTGAGACTGCCGGCCGCAACCCTGAAAAATATATAGACCGTTTAAAAAGCAACGGTGCTTCAATCATTCATAAATGCACATCCGTTAAACATGCAGTAAAAGCAGAAAAAATAGGATGCGATTTTGTAAGCATTGACGGGTTTGAATGTGCGGGGCATCCCGGCGAAGATGACGTAACATCGCTTATTTTAATTCCCAAGACAACGGACAGTATCAATATCCCGGTAATTGCATCCGGCGGTTTTGCAGACGGCAGAGGCCTGGCAGCCGCTCTCTCCCTGGGCGCATCAGGTGTAAATATGGGAACAAGGTTCATGCTCACACGTGAATCCCCTGTGCACAATAACCTGAAAAAATACCTGTTATCATTAAATGAAACTGACACAATTCTTGTGGAGCGCTCGCTCAGAAATACGTTAAGAACAATAAACAACAAACATGCTCAGAAAATAATCGAAATGGAAGCAAGAAACGCCTCATTACAGGAAATGGCTCCCCTTTTGAGCGGTAAAAACGGTAAAAAAGCAATCGAGACGGGAGATTATGAAGATGCCCTTATTGCCTGCGGTCAATGTATAGGGCTTATTAACGACATTCCGTCTGTAAAGGATCTAATAAAAAACATAGTAGAAGAGTCAACGGAAGTGATTAAACAATTAAATATTGTAAATGACTAAGAAATGCATAAAACTTCCCAAAGCCACAAAGATATGAAATATTTCATGGAACCCCAGAATGTTAGGCACAAGAACTGGTTTTTTCATAGCATAGATTACAGCCCCAAGAGAATAAAATATACCACCGACAAGCAGAAAAAACAGCGCTTGTAATGACATATTATTAATCATTGGCCACAGGGCAATCAATGCTATCCACCCCATCCCCAGATAAAGACCTGTGGACAGCCATCTGGGAGCATTCATCCAGAAAATTTTCAGAAATATACCCACAACAGCCAGCCCCCATACTGTTCCAAAAAGGCTCCATCCCCAGCCGCCGCGAAGGGGTATCAAACATATAGGTGTATATGTCGCTGCAATAAGCACAAAAATCATCATATGATCCAGACGTCTTAACAGCCTGACTTTTTCAAAACTCAGAGGAAGCCAGTGATAAAGCGTACTCATGAGGTAAAGAGCAAACAACCCTGCACCAAATATGGAGTATGAAACAATTCTGTACGGATCGGATAACTCCACTGCTTTGACAAGCAAAATCACTATACCCACCAGGGAAAGCAGAGCCGGAATAAAATGAGTTAACCCGTTCATGGGTTCGCGTAATTTATTTATCATAATCTACACAATACGCCGGATAAAATAAAATTCAAGAATCATTGGCAACTCACAAAATTTTTTACATTTATATATAAATAGTGGAATTTCCACGAATGAAGAGATCGATGTCTGAGGAAGTACTGCCAGTTACCGATCATACCCTGTGAACATAATTTCTAACAGAGTAAATATCTGCTAATACTGAGATTATAAGAGGAGGGTATAGGCGGTTACTGGCAGTAGTTACGAGTTCCGATCTCGAAGATGAGTGAAAATCCCACTATTGTCATAGCTCTTAAAAAATGGGAGGGTGGCAACAAGAATCATAATCAATAATCTTCATTTTTCAGATATTTTTTTAGAAAATGTATATCTGAATATTTTGTTACTTTTATATTTTCCGGATTAGAAGGAACAACTTCCACTGGATGACCTAATAGTTCTACAGCCGAGGAATCATCCGTTACTGACAAGCCATTTTGAAAAACATATCGGAGTCCTTCCCAGATCAATTTCTTTAAAAAACACTGGGGAGTATGAGTAAGCAGAATTTTTTTTCTTTCCAGTGTGCGAGATATTTTGCCGTCCTCTAAAAGTTTAACCGTATCAGATGGCCTCACTCCGCATATAACTGCATCCTTCTCAAAAGCTCTCTGAATCACATTAAACACAACGTCTTTGTCAACACACGGTCTTACCGAATCGTGTATAAGAACATAATCGGATTCGCAGTATTCCAGTGCGTTATAAACGGTGTTGCTCCTCTCTTCACCTTTTTCCGAAAAGAGATAGTTGTTGATATTTAAAGATTTGCATATATTTTCCAGCTCCGCAAAATCTTCCGAAGCAGCACCTATAATAATCTGGTCAAACTCATAAGCTTCAATCAAAGAGGTAAGGGTATAATAAATTATCGGCCTTCCGCTTAACCTGAAAAACTGTTTTTTCCCGTCAACAGCAAACCTCTTACCGATACCGCCTGCCGGAATGATTGCCGAAATGCTTTTTTTCATGGCATCATTTGATTTTGCTGAAAATAATACGTCCCGAGTCCGTTTGCAGCAGACTAGTGACTTCAACTGTCAGCTGCTCTCCAATATGATTCTTGCCCTGCTCCACAACAACCATCGTGCCATCTTCAAGGTAGCCCACACCCTGCGAGTGCTCTTTACCTTCCTTAAGAATCGTGATTGTCAACTCCTCTCCGGGGAGAACAGTCTGCCGTAAGGCAAGAGCAAGACTGTTGATATTGAGAACT
>Ga0208561_100352_pt1 | contig 10918 bp, 9 predicted proteins | sample Shrwel1BS1Day9_FD_187536 | JGI IMG/M metagenome (GOLD analysis project Ga0208561, IMG submission 187536) | Subsurface microbial communities from deep shales in Ohio, USA - Utica-3 well 1 S-1-Day9 (SPAdes) (version 2) ... | reverse complement strand
CTTTAAGCTCCATCAAAAGATTGTAAAGCTCTTGTTTGCTGAGGAAGTTTTCAGGATGTTTATTTTCCCGTAAAGCCTGAAAAATCCAGGGTGTTTTCATAATCGCTCTTCCTATCATCACCCCTGAGACACCGGTGTTCAGCATTCTTTTATATCCACTGGGGTCGCAGACATTGCCGTTTCCGATTACTGGTATTTTTGCCAGTTCCGCAGCAGTTTCTAAAGCCCCATAGTCCACCTCTCCTGTAAACAGTTCAGATTTTGTCCTGGCATGAATGCATACTGCATCCACACCTTCATTTTCAGCCATCTTTACCAGTTCCCTGAAGACAAGATTTTCTCTGTCCCATCCCAGACGTATTTTAACCGTCAGTTTTTTTTCTGTGGCTTTTCTGGCATTTTTTATAATCCGTTCAGCCTGTTTTATGTTTTTCAGGAGATTTGAGCCTCCGCCTGTTTTTAATACTTTTTTCACCGGACAGCCCATGTTGATGTCAAAACCATAGGGGGATGAAATTTCTTCAGTTATTTTAACAGCATCGTGGAATGAGTTTTCATTGAAGCCAAATAGCTGGACAATTATGGGATTATCTTCAGGGGTCAACCTTATATAATCGACTGTTTTATCGATTTGCCGTTTTAGCCCCTCCACTGATACCATTTCAGTGTAAATAAGACCGCTTGTGAACTTTCTCAGAATTTTACGGAAACTTCTGTTTGTTATCCCTGCCATAGGTGCTGCAACGAGGGGTTCATTTTTCAATAAGGTTTTTAAATCAGATGATTGTGTTAATGCTGCTTTCATTGTCTCTGGCGGTACCTTTTATATCTAAAAATTTTCTTAAATGCATAAATTTATATGCGGCATAGGCTATCATATCGCCGTTATCTGTACAAAGATATTTTGAAGGAAAATAAATGTCGCAGGAGTCTTTAAAATATTCGTGAAATTTGTCCCGGAGATATCCGTTGCAGGCAACACCGCCGGAAATAACAAGTTTGTCAGAATTGAAGTGTTTTAATGCTATTTGAGATTTATTTATAAGTGTTTGCACCAGTGTACTTTGAAAGGATGCAGCTATGTCAGCCTTTGTGAAATATCCTTGGTTTAAACAGTTCATAACAGCTGTTTTCAGTCCGCTGAAGCTCATGTTGCTCTGAGCTTTCATTGCAACCGGAAATTTCACGGCATCCGGATTCCCTTTTGTTGAAAGATTTTCTATGGCCGGTCCTCCGGGGTAGGCCAACCCCATCATCTTTGCAACTTTGTCAAAGGCTTCACCAGCAGCATCATCCACAGTGTATGAAAACAAACGAAAGTTATATGATTTGTCCACCTGATAAATATGTGAATGACCTCCTGAAATAATAAGTCCTGTGTACGGTGGTACCAATTCCGGATGTGTGAGTTCGGCGGAAATTATATGTGCCGAAAGGTGGTTGACAGGAATCAGCGGGATTTTTAAAGCATATGAAAGTCCTTTGGCAAAAGAAACACCGACAAAAAGTGCACCTATCAATCCGGGGGCTCTTGTTACACCTACTGCGTCAATATCACTTACAGAGATTGAAGCCTTCTCAATTGCTTCATAAAAAACAGTTTCTATTTTAAGTGCGTGGTTTCTCGAAGCAATTTCCGGGACTACACCTCCGTAACGTGAATGAATATCAATCTGAGAAGATATTACACTGGATTTTATTCCGCTGCAGGAATCATAAACTGCTGCCGAGGTTTCATCACATGAAGTTTCAATTCCCAGAAAAATCACTGTTGTATAACCTTTTCAACTGGCACTATTTTAACCCCCATTTGTTCTATCTCGGGGAGGAATTTGATCAGAGCATTTACCGTTTTGGGTCTGAGATGTCCGATTACTATTAATTCTTTTTGTTTGAGTGCAAGTTTGGCGCTTTCTATAAGTTTGTTTTTTATATATTTCAGGTTTCCGCTGTTATCAATAAATTTATCACTGATGCCACAGTTCATCTTCATTTCTTTACATATTTTATACGCTACAGTATCAGCTGAAGTGTGACTGTCCACAAAGGTATCTGTATATTTATTTATGTATTTCAGGGATTCTTTCATTTTCAGTCTGTTTTCTGTCAGTGCTGATCCCATATGATTGTTCACTCCGTCAATTTTGCCTATTTGCTCCACATTCTTATCAATCAGTATTTTGATTAATGATTCAAAAGAATGGCGCCTTTCCCGGGCTCAGTATCCGGGTATGATTTCGGCTGCATAGGCTGATGAAGAAAGACGGTTTTATCATGTTTTCTGGCAATTTCTGCAGTTTCTCGGTCATAAGGTGTATATGGAATAATGGAAAGTGTCAGCGGATATTTTATGGATGCAGCTTTTTCAGCCAAATCCAGATTATACCCTGAATCATCCAAAATTATTGCCATATTTGCCTTATAATCGATATTACCGTTATTAATGTCATAATTATCTGTATAGTTTTCTTTCATGGGTGTGGTTTTTAAATTGAATGTGATATTTAAACCGGGTTTGTGGAAAAATAAAGCATCATCTTCACTGAAGTCAAAATTGTTTTTAGTGAAAAAATTTATCAAAGAGTTCCTTAAAGAATCCAACTCATATTCACTGAGTCTAATTGTATATTCAATATAATCAGTTTCGCTCGTATTTTTAATATTTTTACTTACAACCCTTTCTTTACTTATTTCGTGGTCGTACAAAAAAAGTTTGATTTTCTTATCAACCTCAGCCGGAGACTGAACTTTTACTGTGGCGTCCTTATTGCCGGAATATTCCGTTTGAAGTTTTTGCAGTCTTATATTGATAATGGATGCAGCAATGATTCCAATCATTATCAAAAAAATCCCCCCCACTATTATCACAGGGGGGATTTTAAATCCGCTGTTTTTTTTGCGTCTGTTTTGTGGTTTTCTTTTTTTACTTGGCTGCTTTTTCCTGGCCATAAATTATCAATCCTTTTAACATATCAACGGCAAATTTTAATTGCAAGTCATCTTCAAGTGTTTTATTGTCCGTAACGGTTACATTGTCACTGCTGTTTTGCCTGCTTTTATTAATTTTCTCATTGTTGAGATGGTTCTCCAGATCACTTTCTTTTAAAAACGGGTGTTCTTCTTCATAATTTACCGTACCCTGTTTTACCATAATGTCAGGTTTTATGCCTACATTCTGTATGGATTGTCCTTTGGGGGTGTAATACCTTGCCGTGGTTATTTTTATTGCTGAATCGTTCCCCATAGGTATTATTGTTTGTACCGAAGCTTTGCCAAAAGATGTCTGTCCTATCACCAACGCACGTTTGTAATCCTGAAGCGCTCCTGATACGATTTCCGAGGCAGAAGCACTGCCTTCGTTTATAAGTACAACCATGGGAATATCCTCCGCATTGGTGTCAGTTTCCCGCGTTTTAAGATGTTTTTCCGTTCCGTCTCTGTCTTTGGTGTAGACAACGGTTTTATCTTCAGGAAGAAATATGCTTGAAACACGCACAGCCTCTGATAAAAGTCCGCCCGGGTTGTTTCTCAAATCAAGTATAAGACCCTTAACATTTTGTTTTTTCAGTTCCTCCAATGCTTTTGACATTTCTTTTGAGGCTTCCTGTTTGAATTGAGTTAATCTTAAGTATCCCAGATTATCAATGACTTTTGACTTGACGGCTTTAATTGTGATGATGTCACGGGTTATTGTTACGTCAAAAGGCCTGTCTTTGCCTTCACGGAAAATTGTAATGGTAACCTTTGTCCCGGGTTTGCCCCTCAGTTTATCAACTGCTTCCTCGAGTGTAATGTTTGTTGTAGGTTTACCTTCAATTTTTATTATTTTATCGCCAGCTTTCAAACCGGCTTTGTCGGCTGGGGTATCTTCAATGGGGGAAATGATAGTGAGTATGTTGTCCTTTATACTTATCGTGATACCAAGGCCGCCGAATTCGCCTTTGGTTTCAACTTTGAACTCTTTGAACATTTCAGGTGTTAGATACGAGGAGTGAGGATCCAGCTCAGACAGCATACCTTTTACGGCACCCTGAATGAGGGTTTCCATTTTCACATCTTCAACATAATTTTTCTCGATAATATTAATGGCATCGGTAAGTGTTTCAAGATTCTCGTATCTGTTTTCTTTCTTTGCAGCATAAACGTCGGTTATTTTAACAGTAAAAGTTGCGAAGACCGATGCTGTGATTATTACAAATGCAAACAGTATCGGAATCAGTTTCTTTTTATTATTCATCAATACCTCCTGGTTACTTAAGCCATAAAGAAGGGTTTACAGCTTCATTTTGTTTTCTTACTTCAAAATAGAGTGTAGATTTTTTATTTCCAGAGTAAATATTAATGGAACCTATCTGTTCCCCTCCTAATACCTCCTGACCTGTGCTTACATATATTTTGTCAAGATTTGCGTAGAGAGTATAATAATTTTTGTCGTGTTTTACAATAATTATATTTCCATAACCCCTTATCCAGTCTACATATTTAACAGTACCGTCAAAAACGGATTTTACCCCTTCGGATTCCAGTGCAATCTTAATTCCTTTATTGAAAACCTTTCCTCTGAAACCCTCGATTTTTTTAGGTCCGAATTCTTCTATTACTTTTCCTTCGGCCGGCCATGGGAGTGTACCTTTTGCTTTGGCGAAGACGCTTTCGGCAGTACTGTCACTTTTATTCTCACTCTTTTCAAGTTCTTCAATTTTTTTCTGCAGTGCATTGCGCTTTTCATTCAGAATTTTTATGTATTCTTCCTTGCTTTTTTTATCTTCTCTGAGTAGTGCAAGAGTTTGTTTATATTTAATTTTCTGATTTACAAGCTCTTCGGACACATTTTTTTTCATTGCATAGATATTTTTAAGATTTGATTCTGCAGTATCATATTTTGCCTTAAGGTCTTCGATTTTTTGGGTTGCCTTTTTCAATTCTTTAATTTCATCAAGGAGCTTGTTATTAATTTTTTCCAGAATTTCCATATTTTTTATAGTATTATGGTATGTTTGTGAGAACATAAGCAGTTTAAGTTTAGTATATCCTTTATTGTCGATGATATATATATTGCTTCGTTTTAGACGGGATTTAAGCCGGTGGATTTTCTTGTTCGTCTCCCTTATTTCATGTGTTAATTTTTGTTTGTTTTTTTTAAGCTTTGACATCCTTTCGTCAAGTTTTTCAAGGACTTCTTCGTTATATGAAATTTTTTTTTCGATGTGTCTGACCTGTTTTAATATCTTTTCTCTTGTGTTTTTTATTGTTTTAAGTTCTTTTTCCTCTCTGTTTATTTCATTTTTCAGTTTTTCCAAATATTTGTTTGCCGAGGTTATATCATTTATTGACACGGCTGCACTTAAAAGCGGAATAATCGCAAACAAAAGGACTGAAACTGCCTTACTCATTTATTGCACCCATGTTATTAAGAAAAGTTTTTATACTTATAAACCCGGCCAGAATAGACACACACAGCAGGACTGCGAAAATTATCAGCAGCATGAAAATATCCGGCAGCTCAATCAAATAGATTCCGATATTATACAATAGTTTTTCATTAAGCAGATAAAAAGCTCCGAAAGATAGACCGGTAGCCGCTAAATAGCTGATTGTGGATTCTATCATAACGGAAATCAGAATGGGAAGAATGATGAATGTCCGTGAGGCTCCCACCAGACTGTAAATTTTAATTTCGTCTATATATCTGTAAAGATTTATTTTTATAGTATTGTAAAGTATGGTTGACAGAGCAGCTGCAAGAAGCGCTGTTAATATGAAAAGGAAAAATTTCATACTGTAATTGAGTGTCGTAAAATTTACAATCCACTTTTCACCATAGGAAGCTACATCTACAATGTCGTAATCATTGAGTGTTTCTTCCAGCTCTCTGATATTTTCCAGGTTTTTGTATTCTTCTTTTATTTTTGCTTCAATAAAATGAGGAAAATATTCAGCAGGGATATTGTTTAAATAATTTATATTATTGGTGTTTTTGCGCAAGTATTTAAATGTTTCGGCAGGAGAATAATATTTTACTTCCTTTACAGTCTCCAGTTTTTGTATTTTTTTCATAAACTCATCTATTTTTTTCGTATCTTCAGTTTTTAAATAAAGCCTGATGGATTGGATATTGGTCAATTCAGAAAAAAAACTGTCCAGGGAAACACTCATTGTAAAGAATATATGGAATACAAACAGAATGGTGGTAGTTGTAAGGATTGAGGCAAGATTAAGAGAGATATTAGTGGAAAAAAAATTAAATCCTCTTTTAATCAAAAATAAAAACTTTGTCATATATTATGCGTATCCTTGATTATTTTGCCGTTTTTCAGTTCCAGTACCCTTGCATCTTTATATCTGTTTAAAACATTTGGGTCGTGGGTTGCGACAATTACCGTTGTTCCGGATTTTGCGGTATCATAAAGCAGATCTATTATGTCTTCGGCCTTTGCCTGATCAAGATTACCCGTGGGCTCATCTGCTAAAATAATAGCGGGGTTATTGATTAATGCTCTGGCTATTGCCACTCTTTGTTTTTCCCCGCCTGAAAGCTTCCTGACCAGTGTGCTTCTGCGGCTGTATATTCCAAGCCGTCTTAATAGAGGCAGAATTCTGTTTTCCATATTGTTTTTTTCCAGGTAGAACACTTCGAGTGCAAGCTTCACATTCTCATAAACAGTCTTGTTTTCAAGCAGCTTAAAATCCTGGAAAATTACACCTATATTACGCCTTAAAAAAGGGGTGCTTTTTTTTGTGATATTTGAGATATCTTTATTGGATATGAGAACTATCCCCCTTGACGGCAGGATATCTGCATAAAAGAGTCTCAACAATGTTGTTTTCCCTGCACCGCTTTCGCCGGTTATATAGACAAATTCACCTTTAGGGATTTTAAATGAGACATTGTCCAGTGCCTTTTTTTCGCCAAGAAAAGCTACGCTGAGATTATAAACTTTTATCATCAGCTAAAATTTACCACATTTCACTAAATCTTCAACTTCTTTATGTTGTTTTACCGAACTATTGTAATCTTCATAAGGATTTTTTCGGGAAATAAGAATTTTGCCGCCATCGAAAACCTGTGTGATTATGTTACCTCTGATAATTTCTGTTTGGATATGGTATATTTTGCCGTTATATTTAATATTTGTATTAAAATTACCTGTCACCATATAAATCCAATATTTCTTTATTGTTTAAAGAGTCTACTTTTGAAGGATTAGCAATTATATGCAGAAGAATGTTACTCAATTGTGAAATACCTAATGTAATTTTTATGATTGAGATTCATTTCTTCTATATCGACTTCTCCTTTTTCATAAGTAAGATTGTTTATCTCTTTTAGTTGTTCATAATAAATATTTTCGGGGATTCTGTTGCTTTCCATGGGAAAAGTAAAAAGTTTTGTTGAAAAAAGGGTGGAAATATTCATGGTCAGCACTGTTAAAATTGCTATAAAAAGCAGGCCTAATCCTGTTATTTGAATGGTTTTTATGCTGAGCAGCGGAGTTCTAAGTTTCTCAGGTTGGGCAGGAGCGATTTGTTTTTCTTTTATTAAAAAGTAGATAACTTTTAAAACAAAATGTTCCGGCAGTATTGTCTGTTCTATGATATCTGCTACAGAGTTTGAGCCGTTTATTTTATTATATACCAGATAAGAGTCGTTATTCAGTTTGATCGTTTTATCTGCAATAATAACCGGTTCTTCGTCCGAAATATTATTATCCACTACTATCTTTTTGTTTGTATCAGTTTTATAGTACTTAACCAGAAAACTGGAAATTTTTTTCTTATAGACATTCAACTCATCGATATCTTTTAATACATCAAGAAGAATGTTGTTGATATCCAGGAGTTCTCTTTCGTCTTCATTGTATTCTACTATTGTTTGTTCAAAGTTATATTGACCGGAGTCGATAGAAAGCACCTTGGCGAAGTTTTCTTTGGTAATTTCAGTCAGAATATTTTTCAATTCATTATTAGAAAGAATTCCCTCATCTACAAGCAGTTTACCAAATCTGATGGGAAGTTTTTTCTGCTTGGTCAGAAGCTCATTCAGCCGCTCCTTTGTAATAATATCTCTGGAAGTCAGATAGTTACCAATTTTGATCATAAAATCATCGGAATCACTTTTAACTTCCACCAGCATTCCGTCTTTTATGAAAATCTTTATATGCTGCGATTTGGTTGTGATATGAAGTATGCCGCTTTTGGATGTCTGACTGAGCAGCTGTAGTATATCAACAAGGCTGAATTCTTTTATTGATCCTTTAAGAGCCATAATTTCTCCTGATAATCAGAAAACTAAGCAGGTAGACTGCTATAAAAACGATAAACAATACTATTATTCCCGGCATTACAGCGTATTGAATACCTAAATTAAACGGCCATATAAACACATTAAACTTGAAAAGCAGTATGAAGATGATTTTTGAAAATATCAGTGTTAATATAATTCCGAAAATCAGGTAACCGTTGTAAATGAGACCGCATCCTGGCAGCACGAGTGTTAAGAAAAAGCTTAGAGTGCCGCGGAATGTCTTGTATTTTTCAGCTTGGATTTTTTTCTTAACCAGTACAGAAGGGTCAGCTGTGGAGTATCTACTGTTAATGTTTCTGCATAATGAGCATGTTGATTCGTTTAAATGACCCTCGTCACAGATACGACAGAACGTTTTCCCGCAGCTTTGACATTTTACAATCCTGCGCCGGCTGAAAGCAAAATGTAAGATAATGGCCATCAGGAGTAAAAAAGCGTAAATTGTAGAAGCATACCAGTTGAAAGAATAAGCTGATTTCAACAGGGCAGTATCTTTATAGTAAGGAAAGAAAGAGGTTCTTCCCAGTTTTAGTTGATTGTTTTGAAATACGTGGTAGTATTTAGGGTATTTATACAGTTTTTCAATATAGTTTTCATACTGTTCGTACATAAAGTTTTGCATAAAAAAAGCGTTCATATTCATTATGATAACGGGATTATCAGAAAGGGAAAAATCGGCCACTATTTTATTAAATCTCTCCGTATTTCCATTATACAGTGCCGAAGATGCAAAATTCACAGCTTCAGTTTTATCTTCAGGGGTAAGTTGAGAAGCATTATAGTTAAAAGTTTCAGGTGATTTCAGGGATATCATTGTTTTCAAAAGAGTGTCTCCGCTTCTCTTTTCCCATATTTGTTGCATATACTCTGCGCTTAGAGGTTTCAATGCTATATCATTGTAAATTTGTTCTTTTTTATTTGTTTTTATACCGGACTTAAAAGGCAGAACCGAAACACATAAAATAATAACTATTATGCAGAAATATCTGCCTGCCCCAGTTTCAGGAATTAAAAGAATCAGCGAAAAGACTGCAAAAACAAGCATTTTATTTAATGGGAATACTAATAACATTGAAGTTAAAAGGCCGAAAAAGAGAACAAATTTGATACCGTTAAACAAGATGGGAACATTTTTGTGTGAGTGGAAAAAGATATGTATATTTTTTATGAGTAAATATACGAAAAGTATAAAAACAAAAATACTCGCTATTATGGAAGCTGATTGTAATAGTATGCGAGAGTTAAAAAAATTATAATAGTTAAAGAGTTTGTAAAGAAAACTGTCGGATAGTACAGCCTGAATCTTTTTGCTTTCACCTGGAGCAAATCTTATTATCTTGTCAATGATGCTGCTGTTGAGCCCTTCTTCATGATTTAAAGCTATTTCCACAAGAGAGTAGGCTATAATCGGGTCATCTATACCTTTATGGCGCGTAAACTCGGTGTAAAGTTTATCTATACTCCGGCTGTTGAAATTGTTCTTAACATTAACTATGCCTTTTCTGATGGTTTCCGGATATTTTGAGATATCTTCATTCCGGGCTGATGCCGAAATCACGGAAACTGAAAATAAAAATAAAAGAAAGAATAAAAATACTTTATACGGATTCATTAATCCTCCTTATAAAATTTTACTATATTAATTTTTTTTTGCAATAAAACTTTTGTTTATTAAAATTAAAACGCCGTTTATTGACAAGAAAGTAACTACGGGTTATAATATGTTATTATAAGGTAGATATTAAATACGAAGGTGCTGTATGGACAAAGAATACCTGAATGCAGAAGAAGCTTCAGAATTGCTGCAGATCAATGAGAAAAAGCTTTATAAACTCGCGCAGAACGGCGATGTACCGGCCACAAAAGTTACCGGTAAATGGCTGTTTCCTTCGCACGAATTGATGAGGTTTTTCAATATCAGCAGTTTGAACAACTTAAAAAACAGATATAAAATGACTCCTTCTGCCGGTAAATTAATGCTCATGGCCGGCTCGGATGATCCTCTTTTGCAGCTCATGCTGGGCTGGTTCAATATGAAACATCCGAATATTATGACTTTTTATACCAATGTAGGCAGTAAAAGGGGGCTTGATCTTTTAACACAAGGACTTGCTCATATATCACTTTCGCATATTTATGATCCGCTAAAAGACACTTACAATATAGAGGCGGTTAAAGAAAAAACGGAATATTCATATAATTTTGTAATTGTTAATATGTTTAAAAGAGATATTGGTTTTATCAGTAAAAATAAGAAAATCAATGTTTTCAGGGATGTAGCTGATAATAATCTGAAGTTTGTAAACAGGCCTTTAAATGCAGGAACCAGAGTGCTTACCGATTATCTTATTAAAGAGGAAGATCTGAGTTCGGATAATATTAATGGATATGATACAGAAGTAAATTCCCACTTAGAGGTGGCTGAATATATTGCTTCGGGGAAAGCGGACGCGGGAATAGGGAATGCCTTTTATGTGGATCAGTTTGGACTCACTTTTAATCGTATTAAAACGGAAAGTTTTGATATGATTCTGAATAAAGATTTCTATTTCAGTGAAGAATATCAATGTTTTTTGGAGTTTCTTAATGATGGGACAACAAAATCTTCTATAG
>Ga0208561_100351_pt1 | contig 10969 bp, 10 predicted proteins | sample Shrwel1BS1Day9_FD_187536 | JGI IMG/M metagenome (GOLD analysis project Ga0208561, IMG submission 187536) | Subsurface microbial communities from deep shales in Ohio, USA - Utica-3 well 1 S-1-Day9 (SPAdes) (version 2) ... | reverse complement strand
AGAGCCAGAATGGAACAGGCAACAATGGGCACCATCAGGATGCCACCAGCTTTCAGAAGCTCGAACACGCTTGATCTCCCTGATTAATAACGAGCGGGCGCTACTTTAGCATAGGAGCATCACCAGGCCACACCCGCATCGTCACGGGATCTGACATTGATCACGCGCGAGGCCAGCACCACCAATCCAAAAGGGCGAAAAATGCCGGCGTTCGTGGATGACCGGACCTTCGCCATTAAAGGTTATGGAAATCTCTCCCGAACAGGCCGTGTTGAGGGCCTGCGCGCCGGCGTCACGGTAACGCCGCGTCACCTCGGGATGGGGATGACCATATCGGTGCTGATAACCGGCCGTGTATATCACCTCGTCAGGCGCCATGGCACGAATCCAATCAGGGGACGAGGAGGTCCTGCTGCCATGGTGTGGCGCCACTACCCACTGTTGAGCACGCCGCTCAGCCAGCCTTCGATGAACGCCAGCTTCCAGCATTTCTCGCTCCACCGCTTTGGTGATATCGCCCGTCAGCCACAGACTGGTTCCAGAGCCCGGGTGATACACCTCCAGAACGCAGGAGGCGGCGTTGCCCTCGTCAGCCACAGAGGAATGCCAGAAATTCAACGCCAGCCCCGCCCAATACCGGACACCATCCGGACAAGGCTGGATGCGGGCTGCCACAACAGAGTCGAGGTTTTCAGCAATCGCCTGAGCCTCGCCACTGAACCATCGCCCTATCTCCAGGCTTTGCAACAACAGCGACAGGCCTCCGGCATGATCGTTGTCGCCATGACTAACCACCAGGTCATCGATACGGCGGACACCCCGGGCCTCCAGGCCAGGAATCAGCACCGATTCGACTGACGAATACACACCCTCCACACCCGGGCCCGTGTCGTATATGAGTACCCGGCTTTCAGAACGCACCAGAACCGACAACCCCTGCCCGACATCCCAGATTACCACCTCCGGAACGGGCACCGGCAGATTGGCCCGGGCCGGCGTATCCCAGATCACCAACCCGCCCCAGACCAACACTACCAACATTGTCAGCGTCCGAAACCAGGCCATCGGGAACCGCAACGCGAGAAGCACGCAAACGGCCAGCAGACCCACCAATAAACCGGGCGGGTCTGCCAGGGACGGCAACGACAGGGATTGAACGAGCTGCAACCAGGACCAAAGAACGCCAAGGACCAGATCAAAGACTGACATCACCCCATTGAGCACAGGCGCGCCCAACAGCACACCCAATAAGACACCCGCAAACAGGAGCGGCATGACCACCAGCGACAACCAGGGAATCGCCACCAGGTTGGCAACCATACCCGCCAGGGGCTGTTGTTGACCGAGTTCCGTCAGTATTGGCCACAGGCCCGCGAAAATGGCGAGTTGGGCAATGACCAGGCCTTTCAACCAGCCGGGAGCCGAGAACCGGCCGGCGAAGGCCAAAAGCAACACCGTCACGGCACCGAACGAGAGCCAGAAGCCCTGGTCCAGTGGCGCGAACGGATCTAACGCCAAAACCAGGGTCAACGCCAGCAGGTACGGTCGCCAGGGACTGGTTTCCCGGGCAAGTAACAGGTACCAGCCGCCAATCCCCACCATGATCAGCGCCCGGCGCGTTGGCACCCCAAACCCTGCCAGCAGGGCATAGAGAAAGCAGGCACCAACCACCAGGCAGAATGTCCAGAGACGAATGCGATGCTCCGGCAACCAGACTACTGGCAGCAATAACAATAACTTGCGAACACTCACACCAACCGCCAGGGCGAGCAACCCCAGGTGCAGACCGGAAATGGCGACGAGATGAATCGTGCCGGTCGCCTTCAGGGTCTGCCAATGCTCATCGGTCAGGTAGTTTCGATTGCCAATCAACAGAGACGCAATCAGTGGGTAGTATTCGGCCTCGCGGAAACGCTCATGAACCACTTGAGCCACCTGCCGATACCGCTGATGGTAATGGCATACCCACCCACAGGTTATGCCCGGCGCAGCGGCAATATCGCGAATGCTGCCCGTCGCCCGGATGCCGTTGCGAAAAAGCCAGTCCTCGTAGCGGAATCCGGCGCTGTTGAGATTGCCATGGGGGCGTTTAAGCACCACGTCCAAACGCAGCCGATGATCCGGCAGCTCCCTGCCCTCACGACCATACCAGGCCAGCCGAAGTTTCTGCGGTCGGGGGATTGAAGGGGCGGCGCTCTGCTCATCCAGCCAGCCGGTCACGCAAAAATCAAAACGCAGACTATCGAAACTCCCGGGGCTGGGCAGGCTGCACAGGTACCCCGAAACGCCGACCGTACGCCCCTGCTCGGACTCACCCAGCTTTTGATCCAGGCGGTGGAAGCTGCTCCAGCCAGCCCACAGGAGGCCCACCAGGAAACAGCACAGCAATGCGGGAGCCAAATGGCGCCGGGAAGGGAGGCGAGACCACCACCAGATAGCGGCTGCCAGCATTGCTACTGCCAACCACCACACAGAGGCTGGCCATAGCGCCAATCTATACAGTAAGATGACGCCGGAACAAAACGCGATGAGGTAAGCGTTGCCCGGTGCCCTCAGGCGGGGCACCCGCAGGCGAGCGCTGATTCGGGACATTCCTTGTCCTCCGTTGTTTTTGGCCGGTGATCCCAACCACCGGTTATCACCTGACTCAGATCACAGGCCGGATATTTAATGCCGAAGAAGTTCATGAAGCGGTATTTGCCGACTCCGGAAAAGGTGCAGTCGATTCGCTCACTGCACTTTCTCGGTGATGTTCTTCATGAACCCAACTTGTGGCACATCAATCGGCACTGCGTCGCCAGGGCCTTCCTGGTTGGCGTCTGGTTCTGCTTTATTCCCATGCCGTTCCAGATGATTGCCGCCGCGTTCTTCGCCATTTGGTTCAATGCCAACCTTCCGCTATCCGTCGTCCTGGTCTGGATCAGCAACCCCCTCACCATGCCGCCGATGTTCTATTTTAATTACCGTATTGGCGCCTGGATTCTGGATCGCCCGCTATTGGCCTTCGAATTCGAACTGTCCCTGCCCTGGCTCAGCCACCGGCTGGTGGATATCGGGATTCCGCTTTACCTGGGGTCGCTGATTGTCGCGACCGTCGCTGCCTGCGTTGCCTACCTGGCCATCCAGTACCTGTGGCGCCGCAAAATACGAAACGACTGGCGCTCGCGCCGGATGACCCGACTCAAGCAAACCCGCGGTTCCTATACTTCCTGAACCAGCCTTCCCTGCTCAAGACGCAACACCCGGCCCAGGCTGCGGGCCATGGTCATATCGTGGGTCACCATGACAAACGCTGTACCTGACTGATCGCGCAAATCCTCAATCAAGGCTCGAACGCCTTCACCCGTCTGCTCATCCAGGTTCCCGGTGGGTTCATCCATCAGCACGCATTGAGGGTCGTTTACAAGGGCGCGGGCAATGGCCACCCGCTGCCGCTCGCCGCCTGAAAGCTCCGCCGGTTTGTGCTCCAGCCGCTCGGCCAGCCCCACCCGGACCAGCAGGCTTTTTGCCTTCTCTTTTGCCTGGGCCGGCTTCATGCCTGCCAGGGCACAGGGCATCATCACATTTTCCAGCGCGGAAAACTCCGGCAACAAATGGTGGAACTGATAGACAAACCCCAGATGACCACTGCGGAATTTCGCGCGGCCCGCTTCCGAGAGCCGGTGAATATCCTGGCCACAAATCCGGATATGGCCCGAGGACGGACGGTCCAGTCCGCCCAACAGGTTTAGCAGGGTAGTCTTGCCCGCGCCGCTGCTACCAACAATGGCCACCGTTTCACCCGGCCGCACCTGCAGAGAGATGTCGGAGAAAATAGTGAGCTTTTCCGGCCCCTCGGTGTAGGTGCGGGTCACCTCACGACAGTCAATCACCGCCGGGGTGGCATCCTGCTCCTGATGACGATCACTCATAACGCAACGCCTCCGCCGGTTCGACCCGCGATGCCCGCCAGGCCGGATAGATGGTAGCCAGCAGGCTCATGACCAGACCGGCGCCACTGATAATAAACACATCGTTCCATTGCAGCTGGGAAGGCAGGTAGCTGATGAAATAGACATCGGCGCTGAGGAACTTGTGGCCCAACAATCCCTCCACCCAGGAAATAATGTCGCTCACATACCAGGCACCAAGCACCCCCAGGGTGGTACCCACCAGCGTACCGAACACACCGATCACCGCACCCTGGACAATGAAAATTCGCATCACCTTGCCTGGTGTCGCGCCCATGGTCCTGAGGATGGCAATATCGGCGGTCTTGTCGGTCACCACCATCACCAAGGTGGATACGATGTTGAAGGCGGCCACTGCCACAATAAACATTAATAGAAGACCGATCATGGTCTTTTCCATGCGGATGGCCTGGAACAGGTTGCCGTGGGTTCGGGTCCAGTCGGAAACGTAGTAACGACCGTCCAGGGTTCTGGCAACCTCACGGGCAACGGCGGGTGCGGCAAACAGGTCGTCCACCAGCAGCCGGATGCCCTCGGCTCGGCCACCGGTGCGCATCAGCCGGGCCGCATCGTCCATGTGTACCAGCGCGTAGTTGCCATCCAGCTCCGCGCCAACACTAAAGATGCCCTTCACGGTAAAGCGCTTGAGCCGTGGTAATACCCCGGCCGGAGTGACCGAAGCTTCTGGCAACACCACCGTCAACCGATCACCGATCCCCAGCCGCAAGCTGTTGGCCATCAACTGACCGATAATAATGCCAAACTCACCGGATTTGAGGTCACCCAGTGATCCCTGAACAAAATGATCCTCGATGATCGAGACCGAGGCTTCTTCTTCCGGCAATACGCCGTTGAGCATCACCCCCCGGACATTGCCGCCTCCCGTGACCATGCCCTGGCCCCGAATAAACGGTGAGGCAGCTTCTACGCGAGGATGTTCCTGTACCAGCGCATCCACCCGCCGCCAGTCCTCCAGCGGGCCATTCGCCCCCTGGATCGTAGCGTGCGGCACCATGCCAAGAATGCGTTGCTTAAGCTCACGGTCAAAACCGTTCATCACCGAAAGCACGATGATCAGGACGGCAACACCGAGCATCAAGCCGATTATGGATGTCAGGGAGATAAAGGAAATGAAGTGATTGCGGCGTTTGGCCGCCGTGTACCGCAAGCCAATGTATAGCGATAAGGGTCTAAACATAAAGAGAGGTGCCTGTTGCTACCTTCGGGTCTGTCGTGTCTGGAAACTGCTAAACTGTCTTCACTGAATCAACAACCAAAAGAATCCAACCGGAGATAGGATGCCAGGCACCGAAAATACTGCCCCACCCACCCCGCAGTCCGGCGACCGCCGGGAGTTTTTCCGTATAAATGATCGTATTGGTCTGGAAATTCGTCGACTGGAGGGCGATCAGGACATTGACACCGATCCCTTCAACGATTCACCGGAAGAGGCCCTCAAGGCCGAATTTCGCCGGCTTGATCAGGATGTCAAAAGCCACCTGGTCACTCTGGCCGAGCGTGACCGCTCCCTGGCAGGGCTGATTAAATCCCTGAACAGCAAAATCGACACGCTGGGCCGCATTATCGCCTTTGAGCAAAATCCCTTGCAACCGGAAGACTGGCAGGATGTGACCCTGAGCGAAGGCGGCCTGTCCTTTTCCGCCATACCCCGCGCCTGGGAAAAAGGCGACACCATGGCCCTGCGAATGACCTTGCCACCGGAACTCTATCAACCCCAGGCCATCGCCGAGGTATCCGACCTTGAAGCTGACGACCGCGGCACCGTGCGGGTTCACACGGAGTTTACCCACATCGATGACAGCGATCGTCAACAAATTGCCCGTCATGTGATGCGGTGGCAAGTGCGCCAGAGACAAAAAGAATAAACTTCCCTCGGCCCTGCTTTTTTGTCAGGGTTTATGGGATATTACGTTTCATTCATACCCCACTGGATTCGATACAGACCCGGTATCAATGAGGAAGACTGCCATGCACAACAATGGAACCCGTTTTGCCACGCTGACCCTAACCCTTGCCTTGGGTCTGGGAATTGCCGGCCAGATTCAGGCTGAACAAGTGACTGTTCCGGTGGGAACCCAGGCTGACCGGAGCCACGCCAGCTTTCCGGAAAATGGCATGAGCCAGAAGGCCGTCGAGGAGCGCTGGGGGCCACCCCAGGAAATTCGCCAACCCGTCGGCCAACCACCCATTAGCCAGTGGCATTACCCGGACTTCATTGTCTATTTTGAAGGGGATACGGTGCTGCATACCGTGATGAAGCGCAGTCGGTAATCGCGTACTTTCGATACCTTTATTTTGAAGGCCAGGTACCTGACGCCATAACGGTGGTCAGATAGAATATCGATTTTTGAGCTTCAAAGGGCAAGACCAGTGACATCCAGACCAGTACTACCTGCGGAATGGGCTCCCCAAAGCGGGGTTATGCTGACGTGGCCACATCCCGGAACGGACTGGGTCCACATGCTGACAGACGTTGAACCGGTGTTTATGGAGATTGCAAAGGCCATACTCCGGTTCGAGCACGTGCTGATCAGCTGCGAATTTGTTACCCGCGTGCAGGAGCTGGGGCGAGAACTCAACGCCTGGGCAGAAGCCAACAACCTGCCCGGCCGAGCGGTTACCGTGCCGGCCCCGGCCGATGACACCTGGGCCAGAGACCATGGCCCCATCACCATAGCCACCGACGAAGGTTTTGCCCTGCTCGACTTCCGGTTCAACGCCTGGGGCAACAAATTTTCCTGGGAGAAAGACAACGCCCTGAATACTCACCTGGCCGGTGCCGGCGTCTTTGGCCGCCACCCCATGCAGCCGGTGGATCTGGTCCTGGAGGGAGGCTCCATTGAATCGGATGGGCAAGGTACCATCCTCACCACCAGCGAATGCCTGCTGACCGCTACCCGGAACCCGTCGATGGACCGGAAAACCATCGAACAGAAACTGGCCGAACACCTGGGCGCCGAGCGGGTGCTCTGGCTGGAACACGGCTACCTGGCGGGCGACGACACCGACAGCCACATCGATACCCTGGCGCGCTTCTGCGCACCGGACCACATCTGCTATGTGACCTGCCCGGATGAAACCGACGAGCACTTTGATGCACTGCAAGCCATGGCCGAAGAGCTGCAGGAGTTTCGTTGCAAGGACGGCCAACCCTACAAGTTGACCGCCCTGCCCTGGCCAGATGCCCTTTACGATGAAGACGGCCAGCGGGTGCCGGCCACCTATGCCAATTTCCTGATTATCAACAATGCCGTATTGCTCCCGGTGTATCAGGTGGCCCAGGACGAGGAAGCAGTCCGCATTATGTCCGAGATATTCCCGGACCGGGAGGTTGTGCCCATCAACTGCCGCCCCTTGATCCATCAGCACGGCAGCCTGCACTGTATAACCATGCAGATTCCTGAAGGAGTGCTGAAGGTATGACCCGCGGCTCAGAGTCCCGCCAGCTGAACATTGCGGCCATCCAGCAGACCTGCTCAGATAACAAGGAAACCAGCCTGGCCACCTCCGAAGCCCTGATCCGAGAAGCGGTTGACGGTGGCGCCCAACTGGTTGTCCTGCAGGAACTGCATGCCACCCTGTACTTCTGCCAGACCGAGGACGTTTCGGTCTTTGAGCTGGCCGAACCGATCCCCGGCCCCACCAGCAACCGACTGTCAGTGCTGGCAAAAGAGCTGGGTGTGGTACTGGTCGGATCGATCTTCGAGCGACGCATGAACGGTGTGTACCACAACACGGCCGTGGTCTTCGAAAAGGACGGAAGTCTCGCCGGCCTGTATCGCAAGATGCACATCCCCGATGATCCCGGCTTCTATGAGAAATTCTATTTCACGCCCGGCGATGCCCGGTTCAATAGTGGCGAGAGTGGCTTCACGCCCATCGACACCTCGGTCGGGCGACTTGGCGTACTGGTCTGCTGGGACCAGTGGTACCCTGAAGCCGCCCGCCTGATGGCACTGGCCGGGGCTGACATGCTCATCTACCCCACTGCGATTGGCTGGGACGTCACCGACGATGCCGACGAGCAGCAACGCCAGCTCGAAGCTTGGGTAACCGTCCAACGCGGACACGCCGTGGCCAACAACCTGCCGGTTATCGCCCCCAACCGGATAGGCACAGAGCCGGACCCATCCGGCCAGAGTGATGGCATCCGTTTCTGGGGCAACAGCTTCATCTGCGGCCCCCAGGGCGAATTCCTCGCCCGGGCGGACGACCACAATCAAACCGTCCTCACGGCCACACTGGACCGGGAGCGCACCGAAGCCATCCGGCGCATCTGGCCACATTTCCGGGACCGGCGTATCGACGCCTACGGAGACATTCTCAAGCGGGTGAGGGATTAAGTACCGCATGAAACAGACCATCGACCGCGTCGTCAGCGAGCTCAACACCATACTGCTGGGCAAGGAACCCCAGGTGCGACTTGCCGTCTGCAGCCTCCTGGCCCGAGGCCACCTACTCATTGAAGACATCCCGGGCATGGGCAAAACCACCCTTTGCCATGCCTTGGCCAAAATCATGGGGCTCAGCTACCAGCGCATCCAGTTCACCAACGATCTGCTGCCGGCTGACCTTCTTGGTTACGCCATGTTCGATAAACAGGCCGGAGATCTGGTATTTCATCCCGGCCCGATCTTTTCCCAACTGGTTCTGGCCGACGAGATCAACCGGGCCTCGCCCCGGACCCAAAGCGCATTGCTGGAGGCCATGGAGGAGCGGCAGGTCTCAATTGAAGGCGAAACCCGCCCTCTGCCAACACCGTTTTTTGTCATCGCCACCCAGAATCCGATTGAACAGGGCGGAACCTTTCCCCTGCCGGAATCGCAGCTTGACCGTTTTCTGATGCGCCTGCGCCTGGGATATCCGGACCCCAAAGCCGAACGTGAACTGCTTGAGGGCGAAGACCGCCGGGCATTGACCGATCGCCTGGGCACCCTTCTTCCCCGGGAACAGTTGCAATCACTGCAGCAGGCCGTGGAACGGGTCAAGGCAAGCCCTGCCGTGCTGGACTACCTGCAGCGCCTGCTCGAACAGAGCCGTCGCATGCCGGGCCTGATCTATGGCCTGTCTCCCCGGGCGGGCCTGGGCCTGCTGCGCGCCGCCAAGGCCTGGGCCCTGATGGCCGGCCGGGATCATGTACTGCCGGATGACCTCCAAGCGGTATTTCCCGCCGTTGCCGGGCACCGCCTGGAGCAAGGCGAAGCCGGCAAAAGTGCCGAACGCGTGCGCCAGTTGCTGACGACCGTTTCGGTTCTTGAATAACCGGCCCTAACCACATAGCAAAGCTTTATAAACCGCATTGGCTGAAACGAATGGCAGCGCCCGGAATTCGTGATAGCCTTCTGACACTTTTTTCTGGTTGGAGACACACATGAGCGTAACCCGACACTCGCGACTGATCATTCTTGGTTCCGGTCCGGCCGGCTACACCGCTGCCGTATACGCGGCACGGGCTAACCTGAACCCAACACTGATCACCGGTATTGAAGTGGGCGGCCAACTGACCACCACCACCGACGTGGACAACTGGCCGGGCGACAACAACGGCGTCCAGGGCCCCGAATTGATGCAGCGCATGCAGCAGCACGCCGAGCGCTTCGAGACCGAGATTGTCTACGACACCATCAACGAAACCGACCTGAACAACCGCCCCTTCCGCCTCAAGGGCGACAATGGCGAGTACACCTGCGATGCGCTGATCATCGCCACAGGCGCTTCGGCCATGTACCTGGGCCTGGAGTCCGAGGAAAAGTTCAAGGGCCAGGGCGTGTCCGCCTGCGCCACGTGCGATGGTTTCTTCTACAAGAAACAGAAAGTTGCTGTGATCGGCGGCGGCAACACCGCAGTCGAAGAAGCGCTGTACCTGTCCAACATTGCCGACGAAGTTACCCTGGTACACCGCCGGAATAGCCTGCGCGCTGAAAAGATCCTGCAGAACAAACTGTTCGAGAAGGCCGAACACGGCAACATCAACATTGTCTGGGACCACACACTGGATGAAGTGTTGGGCGATGGCACTGGCGTTACCGGCATCCGTATCAAGAGCACCGACGATGGCACCACCGAAGACCTGGACGTGGCAGGCGTATTCATTGCCATCGGCCACAAGCCGAACACCGGCCTGTTTGAAGGCCAGTTGGACATGGACAACGGCTACATCCGAATCCAGTCCGGCCTGAACGGCATGGCCACCCAGACCAGCATCCCAGGCGTTTTTGCTGCCGGCGATGTGGCGGACCATGTGTATCGCCAGGCGGTGACCTCGGCCGGCTTTGGTTGCATGGCGGCCCTGGATGCCGAGAAGTTTCTTGATCAATCAGAGTAACGCGCCATTCCAATGACCTCCCTGCCCTGGCTCGCCCCGGATCAGCTCTGGTTTCCGCCGGCTGATGAAGCGCTGGAAGACCCCGATGGGCTTCTGGCGCTTGGAGGTGACCTGCGTCCTGAGCGCCTCTTGTTGGCGTACCGCAATGGCATTTTTCCCTGGTTCAGCGACGACCAGCCCATTCTCTGGTGGTCGCCCAACCCCCGCTGCGTGCTGCCTCCGGATGAAATCCACGTTTCCAAAAGCCTGAGACGCACACTCAACCAGCAGAAATTCCGTATCACGGCTGACCAGAGCTTCAGCCGAGTCATCCGACTGTGTGCGAATACCCGGCCCGAAGGTACCTGGATCACCGATGACATGCTGGCGGCCTACACCGAGCTGCACCGGATGGGCCACGCCCATTCCATTGAGGCCTGGAACCGCAATGGTGAGCTGGTCGGCGGCATGTATGGCCTGGCTCTGGGGCGCTGCTTCTTTGGCGAGTCCATGTTCTCGCTGGAAACCAACGCCTCCAAGGTGTTGATGGTGCATCTGGCCCGCCAACTGTCGGAATGGGGGTATCAGATGATCGACTGCCAGGTGGAGAGTGATCACCTGCTAAGCATGGGGGCACGGAGCATTCCCCGGGCCGAATTTCTGTCTATACTCAGGGCATGCGTGGATCGCAAAC
>Ga0208561_100350_pt1 | contig 10971 bp, 10 predicted proteins | sample Shrwel1BS1Day9_FD_187536 | JGI IMG/M metagenome (GOLD analysis project Ga0208561, IMG submission 187536) | Subsurface microbial communities from deep shales in Ohio, USA - Utica-3 well 1 S-1-Day9 (SPAdes) (version 2) ... | reverse complement strand
TCGCTTGGAGAAGAGCTTGGGGTTTTAACTTAGTACAGCTTGGTTGCCCCAGGCACATCCCTGCGAAAGCGTTTGTATTCCCACTGGTATTGCTCGGGAGCTTCCTCGATACACTTTTCGACCGACCTGTTCAGTGCGGTCAGTGATTCGGTCAGATCCTGGGATTCAATGCCACTTTCGGCTTTGCGAATAACAATCTTGAATCCCTTTCCGTCCGGCAGTCGTTGGGCATAGCTGATTAAGGGTAAGGCCCCCGTCTTGTGTATTAGCTTGGTTGCCAGCGTCATTGTCATGGTCGGTATGCCAAAGAATGGCGCGACTGCGCCGCTTTCTTTGGGCGGGGCCTGGTCTGGCAGAATGCCAACAACCCCTCCTTTTTTAAGAATAGTGAAAAGCCGCGCGATTCCTCTCCGATTGGTGGCAACCAGCTCTGAGCCGCTCCGGCTGCGAACTTGTTTTATGTAGGCTTCCAGCCCCTCTTGGTTTGGGGGGCTATACAGCACTGCCATTTTGTATTTCTCAGCAAAAAATAATCCTGCCAATTCCCAGTTGCCCAAATGCGGTGCTAGAAATAGCAACCCCCTTTTACCTGCCTCATAGCTACGAAGTAACTCTTCACCTTCAACTTCTTTTATTTGGTCCAGGCATTTTTCTACCGGCCATTCCCACATCAGCGGCACTTCCATGGCGGTGGCGCCAGTCTCACGCAGGCTTTGGCGACCGAACTCTTCTATCTGTTCGTCGGTAAGGTCGGGATAGCATGCCCGAAGGTTTTTTTTGGTGGTATCGACAGAGCGACCGTTAAGCTTCCAGGCCATGCTGCCCAGAAAGCGACCGAGACGTTGGGCATTTTTCAGGCTCAAAAAGGAGAGAAGCTGGAAAATAACTTTTATAAGCTTGCTTGACACTGGTCACCTATTCAGAAATTAACAAAGCGCGAAAACTACCACCGTGGAAAGTGACAGACAAGAAGCGTTTGGTTCGCACTAAACGCGGCCATAGCTATCTTCGAAGCGGACAATGTCGTCCTCGCCAAGATAGGAACCTGACTGCACCTCGATGAGTTCGAGATCGATTACGCCGGGGTTTTCCAGGCAGTGCTTCTGGCCGATTGGGATATAGGTCGATTGATTCTCGGTAACCAAGTAACTTTTCTCTCCGTTTGTTACCTTCGCTGTACCGCTTACTACGATCCAGTGCTCCGCTCTGTGGTGATGCATTTGCACAGACAGTTTTGCGCCGGGTTTTACGGTAATCCTTTTAACTTGGTAACGGTTCCCGTTGTCGATCGAATCGTAAACTCCCCAAGGCCGATACACCTCGCGGTGATTCATGTGTTCGTGGCGGCCATCGTTTTTTATTTGTTCAACCACCTTTTTGACGTTTTGAACATTGTTTTTATGTGCAACGAGTAGAGCGTCTTTGGTTTCTATGACAACCAGGTCCTTCACGCCCAGGGTTGCCACCAGGCGGTTGTCTGCCCGCACGAGAGTGTTTTCTGTGTCCTGAGCAATAACATCTCCGGTCAAGCTGTTACCGTTATCATCTTTGGGTAGCGCATCCCACAATGCTGCCCAGGATCCAATGTCGCTCCAGCCGGCATCTAACGCCACTACCGCCGCGTTATCGGTTTTCTCCATTACGGCATAGTCTATGGAATCCTCCGGGCATTCCGAAAAAATGCTCTCACTGATGCGGGTGAAATGAAGATCAGCCTGTGCCTGGTCCAAGGCAGCTTGGCAGATCGCGAGGATATCTGGTCTGTGCAGCTCAAGTTCGGCCAGATATCGGCGGGCGCCGAACATGAACATTCCGCTGTTCCAGAAGTAATCGCCGGAAGATAAATAATTCTGGGCAGTACTTTGGTCTGGTTTCTCCACAAACCGGTTGACTGTGAACCCCTCCGAACCTAATTCCGAACCACGTTGGATGTAGCCGTAGCCTGTTTCGGCATGGCTGGGAACGATGCCAAATGTGACAAGTTTGCCACTCTTGGCAAGTGCTGCTGCGCGGCCAATGCTATTTTCGAATTCGGAGACATCCTGAATCAGGTGGTCTGCCGCCAGTACCAGCATAAGCGGGTCTTCGGCATCCTGATGCGCCCCCTTGATTAACTCCAATGCCGCGAGAGCGATAGCGGGTGCTGTGTTTCTGCCGCAAGGTTCAAGAAGAATCGGCGCGTTATCAAAGCCTGCCTGGCGCATCTGCTCCGCCGCCAGAAAGCGGTGTTCCTCATTGCAGATCAGGAGGGGGGTGGTGGTATTTACGTTGTCCAGTCGGCCGACGGTAAGTTGCAGCATGGAGAGACGATGGTCTGTCAGTTTGAGAAACTGCTTCGGGTTTAGTTGCCGGGATAAGGGCCAAAGCCGAGAGCCGGTGCCTCCGGCCAAAATGACTGGGTGAATCATTATCTTGCTGCTCCAAGCGCGGGTATCATGGTCGTGGTTTGATGTTATCATAAAGGACTTTTGATTCTGCGTACTGTCGGGCAGGGGTGAATGCCAGCTTGAAACATATTTTAATTGTCAATGACGGTAAGGCCGGCCACCTCAATCAGTCACTCGGGCTCGCAGAGGCTCTGGTGGAACTGCGGTCCGGGCTGGGCATTGAAAAAATAAAGCCTCTGTCGCGCTTTCGGGCGATGTTGGTCTTTGCTTTTGGGGTGCGCCCCTATGCCGGGCGTCGGCCGGAACTGATCATCGGGACGGGGCATGGAACGCATCTCACGCTTTTGGCACTGAAACGTTATTGGCGTACGCCGGTTGTCGTCATGATGAAGCCTTCAGCTCCGTTACGACTTTTTGATCTCTCCCTGATTCCCGAACATGATCATCCTCCAGAGCGTTCAAACGTCATCACCACAAGCGGTGCTTTGAACCGGGTTCGTCCTGCCAGAAAGCGGCCCGGGAAAGGGATGGTTCTTATTGGTGGTCCATCAAAAAACAGTGATTGGGATGAAGAGCGCCTATTAAGGCAGGTAGAGACGCTGGTGCAGAGGGATCCTGGTGATTGGCTTTTAACCACGTCACGACGCACGCCTTCCTCTACAACCGAAGCGTTGAGAAAAATCACAGGTGTTGAAGTGGTACCTTCGGACTTGACGCCAGAGGGATGGTTGCCTGAGAAGCTCGCCTCAGCTGAGCAGTGTTGGGTTACGGAGGACAGCGTCTCGATGATCTATGAGGCCTTGAGTGCGGGCTGCTCGGTTGGTGTTTTTGAAGTGCCTTGGCGAACCGAAGGGCGATTAGTTAGGGGGATCAAGAAGTTGAAGGAAAGAGGCGTTCTGACCTCTTTTGATCACTGGTCCGGAAAGCCGCTGCCTCCGCCGCAGCATGAATTCAATGAGGCTCAGCGGTGTGCGCAAATAATTACGGAGAGAGGGTTGATATGAAGCTGCCGACACTAGAAACGGCTAAGATTGGGATTATTGGCTTGGGTTACGTTGGCTTACCTCTCGCGGTTGAGTTTGGCAAGCATTATCCCGTGGTTGGCTTTGATATTGACCAGGATCGAATTCTTGAGTTGGAAGCTGGCCATGACAGCACCCTGGAGGTCGAGGATGAAGCTCTGTCTGATGCCAAGCGCCTGAGCTTCAGCGCTGATCCGGAAAGTCTGCGCAGTTGTAATGTTTATATTGTGACGGTTCCCACCCCCATTAATGGCCAGAAGCAGCCTGATCTCACTCCCCTTATTAAGGCGTCGGAAACGCTTGGCCGACTGGTGGGGCCCGGAGACATTGTGGTCTACGAATCGACGGTATACCCAGGCGCGACTGAGGAAGATTGTATTCCTGTGATTGAAGGCATTTCAGGCCTGCGCTTCAATGAAGACTTCTATGCAGGTTACAGCCCTGAACGTATTAATCCAGGCGATAAGGTTCATCGCGTAACCACGATAAAGAAAGTGACTTCTGGCTCAACACCGGAAGTGGCCGATATTGTCGATGCGCTTTATCGAACCATCATCACAGCAGGTACTCACAAAACCAGCAGCATTCAGGTTGCTGAAGCGGCGAAAGTGATTGAGAACACCCAGCGAGATCTCAACATCGCCTTGGTGAATGAGTTAGCCATCATTTTCAATCGCTTGGGCGTTGACACTGAAGAGGTTCTTGAAGCTGCGGGTACGAAGTGGAACTTTCTGCCATTCAGGCCCGGTTTGGTTGGTGGTCATTGCATAGGCATTGATCCTTATTATCTGACCTATAAAGCCCAGTCAGCTGGCTATATTCCGGATGTGATTCTTGCTGGAAGGCGCATCAACAGCAATATGGGAGCCTATGTCGCTGACGAAATGGTCAAGGGCATGTTGCGCAAACGTATTCACGTGGTTGATAGCCGCATTCTGATACTGGGGTTAACCTTCAAGGAGAATTGTCCGGACCTGCGCAACACCCGCGTTATAGATATTATTCGGGTGCTGGAGAGTTTCGGAGCCCAAGTGGACGTCTATGATCCTTGGGCCGATGCTGACGAGGCAGAAGCGGAATATGGCCTCCGGCCGATTGCTCATCCTGTTGCTGGTCAGTATGACGCAATTATGCTGACGGTGGCCCATCGCGAGTTCCATGAACTGGGCGCTGAGGCGATACATCAATGGGGCAAGTCTGAGCACGTTCTTTATGACTTGAAATATGTTTTGCCTGCAGATCAGGTTGATCTGCGGCTGTAATCACTGGTTGCCAAGTATTTATGAAGGTTGTTCAGGTATTGCCCGCACTGGATGGTGGCGGTGTGGAAAAAGGCACGCTGGAAATTGCCAAAGGATTGGTCGAAAGTGGTCATCAATCCATAGTGCTTTCAGCCGGTGGAAGGATGACCGCCCAGCTCGAAGCTGAAGGTAGTCAACACATTACCTGGGATCTTGGTAAAAAGTCTCCACTAACCTTTCGACATGTTTGGGCCTTGCGGCGTTGGTTGAAGCGCGAGAAACCCGATATTCTGCATTTGCGTTCACGAATGCCGGCTTGGGTATGTTGGTTTGCATGGAGAGGGCTGCCTGAAAGCGCGCGCCCGCGTTTGGTGACGACAGTTCACGGCCTGTACTCGGTCAGTCGATACAGTGAAATTATGTGTCGTGGTGAGCGGGTTATTGCTGTCTCTAATACCGTCCGCAACTATATCCATGAGAACTATCCCCAAACCGACAAGGGGCGTGTCCGGCTTGTATACCGAGGTATCGACCCGGACGACTTCCCTCTGGATTACAGTCCAACAGAAGACTGGATCAGTCGCTGGTATCAGACATACCCCCAGCTTAAAGGTAAACGCGTGCTGACTCTCCCGGGTCGTCTTACCAGGCTCAAAGGGCACCATGACTTTATCGATTTGATCAAGAAATTGCGGGATGCCGGGCAGGAAGTTCAAGGTTTGATTGTGGGAGGGGAGGACCCGAAGCGAAAGGCTTATGCCCAGGAAATACGTGAAAGGATTGCCCAAGAGGGCCTTGGCGATAGTCTGCACCTAACCGGAGCACGGCCTGATATACGTGAAATATTCGCAGTTTCCGATTTGGTTCTGTCCTTATCAAACAAACCAGAATCTTTTGGACGGACGGTCGTTGAAGCGTTAAGTATGGGCGTGCCTGTTATTGGCTATGACCATGGCGGTGTGGGCGAGGTTTTGGCCCAGCTTTATCCCCAGGGGAGAGTGCCTTTGGGAGATCCCGAATCGCTGTATCGTGCGGTAATTGAAAGCTTGGGTTCTGCTCAATCCCCCCTGACAAATGATCGTTTTCTATTACGTGAAATGGTCACGCAAACCCTGGATTGCTATCAGGAGTTGCTTCAATGATATGGGGCATGGCTCTGCTGGTGGCAATCTCGCTACTGCTTTTCAGCAATCGATACGGCTGGTGGCGGCCCGCCGTCGGATTGGAGCATCCACGTATATTGATGTATCACATGGTGAGTGAGCATCGCTCAAAAGCCAAGTTCAATAAGCTTCGCGTAAAGCCAGCAGCGTTTGATTGGCAGGTACGCTGGCTTAAAGAAAATGGCTGGCACTTTGCCGTTATGTCTGAGCTTGAGCACCCTGATAGATTGCCGCCTAAAACCGTTTTCCTGACCTTTGATGACGGCTTCGCCGATAACTATCACATGGCTCACCCGGTACTTAAAAAGTACGGGGCGAAGGCCACTCTTTATCTGGTGGTGGATCGGTTTGATCGTGACTGGTCCACCGCCAAAAAAGCTCACCATAATACCGGAGAGCTTATGCGTGAGCCTAAGCTGAGCGATGAGCAGGTTTCTGAGATGCTCGCCAGTGGTTGTTGGGAGCTCGGCGGTCATACTTTGACCCACGCCAACCTGGCGCGGCTGGATGAGCCAGAAAAGTTTGCAGAAATCAAAGGGTGTCATGATGAGTTGGCGAGGCAGTTTGATTGTCTGGTATCCAGCTTCGCCTACCCGTTTGGTATTTACGATGAACAGGACGTTCGATTGGCCAAAAAGTCAGGGTATGCAAGCGCAGTAACCACGGTTGAAGGCATAGACACGGATCTTAAAGCATGTCTTCATGAACTGAGTCGTATCAAAATTTCGGGCAAGGATAACCGGCTGGCATTCCGACTTCGAATGCGAACAGGCAGAAGAGGATAAAGAATGAAGGTTTGTCAGATCATGGCCGGAGATGAAGAAGGCGGTCTGGAAAATCATGTCGTTGAGCTTAGCAATGGCTTGGTTGACCACGTTGATGAAGTAGTGGTCATTGCCCATGAAAAATATCGGGAACGCTTCCGACCGGAGGTCCGATTTTTGGCGCTGGACTTGAGTGGCGGTCGCCGTAATCCCTGGCTGCTAATGCGCTTGGCAATGCTGATCCGCAGGGAAGCGCCTGATATCGTGCATGCCCAAGCGAACAAGGCAGTTGACATGTTGGGTCGGATTCGTGCGTTTGTTCCTGGTTACCGGATAGGGACCCTACATAATCGGAAAAAAAGTCTTGGAATGTATTCTCGGATGCAGACCGTGATTGGCGTCAGTCAAGGCGTGAGTGAAGGGCTTGTACATCCGGATATTTGTCTGGTTTACAACGGCATCCCGCCCTATAAAGGTACCAGATATAGTAGAGCTGGATTGGCAGCTGAATTTCAATTTGATCCAGCGTGGCCTATAGCGATAGCCGTGGCTCGGTTGGTGCCCGCGAAGGGGTTCCAGGAGCTTATTCGTGCCTGGCCAGCCGACAAAGGCCAGTTGCTTATAGTAGGAGATGGGCCGGAACGAGAACCGCTGGCCGCTTTAATAGCTGATCTAGACCTTGAGCAGAAAGTGGTTCTGTCTGGCTATCGGCCCGACGCAAGGGGGCTGATGACGGGCGCAGACCTCCTTTTGGTATCTTCTCGTCGTGAAGGCTTTAACTATACGGTGGCTGAGGCATTGTCTTGCGGTTTACCGGTATTATCGACACGAGTTCCGGTGGCGCAGGAGATTTTACCGGAGTCTTATTTGGTTCCCGTCGATAACCCGCAGGCTCTCAATGAGGCATTAAGTCGAGTTTTGGGTAACGTTGAGACGGCTCTGATTGATCAACAATCATTGTTTGATTGGGCGCGTAGCACGTTCACTATAGACCATATGGCTGCCCAAACGGCTTCCATATATCAGGAGCGATACCAGCAGGTGGGGCAATGAGCCATTCCCCGAAAAAGATGAGGATATTGTTGCTGAGCGATGGCCTGCCCGGTCATCTTAGCCAGTCCCGTGGGCTCGTTAAATGGTTGGAGGATCGGTACTCGGTTGAAGCTAGCGAAGTCAAAATTGGATTGAGATATAAACCACTCGCAAGGCTTATTCTGCCTTACATGGCACGGTTCCGGCGTTTGGCACCCCTCGTGATGAAGTTTTATCGTGGAGTCCCGGATAATCTCCATGCCACCGATCTGATTGTTTCTGCTGGTGGCTCTACCTCGTTTTTAAATGTCGCTTTGGCTCAACACTGGGAGATTCCAAATATCTTTCTGGGGTCCAAACGGCGACTGCGTTCGAACGATTTTACTGCCCACCTGACTCTGGAGCCGACGGGCGAACCGCGCAATATCGTCATGATGGTGCCGCCGACCATGATCGAACCTCAAGATTTGGAGCATAAAGGAGAAGAGCTTCGGCGGTCACTGGGTCTCGCGCCTGATGAAAAGCTGAATATGCTGGCCATTGGGGGTGATGGTGCGGGTTATCGGTATGATGGCCAATCGGTGCAACAGATAGCGGAGTTAATGATGCAAGAGCATCAGCGCACCGGTAAACGTTGGCTTCTGACGACTTCGCGGCGGACTGGTTCAGAATTGGAGCATGAGCTTCGCCAGTCCATTCCTGCCGAGATCCTGGCGGACAGCGTATGGTGGTCGGCATCCCCTCGCAAGGTCATGGCTGCGTATATAGGCGCTTCTGACGTGCTGTTTGTTACGGCAGATAGCATGTCGATGATTTCTGAGGCGATCGCCAGTGCCAAGCCTACCATGGTGGTGCAGCCGGAGACCGCACAACCAGAGCAGCGCTACCATCAAGCCTTGCAGCGCTATGATCATAATGGGCTGTGTCACGTGATAAAGCTTGGCAAGCCATCGGTTCCGTCCCCTGCCGGTTCTTCATCGGTTACACAGGCGCGTGAGGCTGTAGTTGACCAGCTTGCCAGGAGGTTGGGATTCTGAGTGCCTCCTACGCCATACGGTATGGAACTGATATTTCCTCCGTCACCTAGCTGCAATGATTCACTTCATCGCCCTAGGCTTTCTTGCTAGACTCCCGCGTTCAGGCTCTCTACCTAGCCGCGGTTGGGCCTTCGGGTTTATATAGCAAGGGTCGGGGCATGGCTCAGGGTGCCATCAGGTTTTCCATCGGAATGGGGCCACTTCACTCGTTTATCAGTATGGTCCAAGGAGACTCTTAGTTTTGGTTAATCGCCGAATTCCCCAAAAGTTACACTTTGTATGGGTGGGTGACGACGCTTTATGCCCGCATAATTGCATTGACAGTTGGCGGGAACTGCATCCCGATTTCGAAATCCGCTTGTGGGGTAATGCCGACTGGAAGGAGCGTCCTTGGCGTACTCGTCATCATATGGATGCAATTGCCGCTACCGGGCAGTTGTGTGGCGTGGCGGATCTCATGCGTTGGGAAATACTGATGGATGAAGGCGGCATGGTGTTGGACGCAGATAGCGTTTGCCTGTCACGAATCCCGGACTGGATGTTCGACTGCACAGCCTTTGCCAGTTGGGAGAATGAGCATGTTAAGCCCGGGCTGATTGCAAATGGTTTTTTCGCTGCACATCCTGGCGACCGGCTTGTTGCAAGGCTTGTGGATACCTTCGTTAAGGCTGAAAATCTGGCAACACGATATGTTTGGTACAAATTGAAGCATAAACGTTTGGCGTCCTGGCGCACTACGGGGCCTCTTGCCCTGAGTGAGGCGTACCGCAGCATGAACTATACCGCCCTTACGGTACTGCCAAGTCAGTTCTTTATGCCCAAACACTACTCCGGAGTGCGCTACGAAGGTGATGGGCCGGTCATATGTCACCAGTTGTTTGCCAGTACTGGCACGTCCGGTTATCAGGAACTATTAAAGCTTTCTGCTACAGAAATCCGAGGTTACGCAATGGGGGACCTGATCAATGGCGGCAGTAACCGTTAAGCGACTGGAGGGCGGGCTGCCTTGGATTTTATGGTTTTTTCTGGGAATGGCTGTTCTCCAGCCTAGCGATGATCTGTTTCGCTTTGTTTACTTTGCCGGCATTCTGCCTCTAACGCTTTATTTGTATTGGTATAACCGTGGGCACGCGCAGCCTTTGCTCCGTAGTCTGATTCCGGGTGTTGCACTGTTACTGTTTCTTTTTATGAGCGTGACCTGGAGTTCGCATGTGAGTGAGTCGGCTGGCCGCTATTTCCGCTGGTTTCTGGAGACCGTGATTTTCTTTGCAGCGGTGGCCTGGTGCGGATACCAGGTTCGCAGGGAAAACCTGGCTTTTGGCAGGTATCTTCACTTAATTGTGTTAGCGGCGGCCATTGCCAGCCTTGGCCTCTATATTTACCAAGGGAATTATCCTCGGCGCCTGGAGGGTATCGGGTTGCTGGGCCATCCTGTCATGGGCTCCAGTGTCCTGGTTTCGCTATGGGCCCTCGGCACCCTCGACACGAAGATGCACGCGAACCGTTGGCTTTGGCTGCTTATGAGCGCTGGCATCGCCGTTATGGCATTTGTCTTCCTCAGCCAGAGTCGGGGGCCATTGCTCGCACTTTTCGGTTTCATTTCATGTTTGATCGTATTGCTCCTGCTGAAAAGGCGAGTCACGCGATACTGGGGCATCGCCCTGCTGGCCCTGTTGGCGGCCGGGGCCGCAGCGGTGACCGAGACGCAACTCCTGGCATCAATGATTGACCGCGGTGACAGCTACCGCCTGGAAATCTGGACCGCAATTATTGGGCAATGGCGTGGCTTCTGGTTGACGGGAGTTGGAATCGCCACTCCGTTCCCCGCCTCCGAAGCCGGTCAGGCCGCACGTGGCGTAACAGGAATAACTATAGCTCACCCTCATAATATTCTGATTTCAATGTGGTTATTTGTGGGTATTCCAGGGGTGCTGCTGTTTTCCGGCTTTGTTCTGCACGTTCTTAAGAGAGTTTGGTACGGCCTCGTGTCGCCATGGAGGGGTCTGGGAGTAGCAATTCTACTTGTGACGCTGGCGTTATGCTTTACCGATACATACCGTCTAATCTCAAGTCCTAGGCCAATGTGGGTTATTTTCTGGCTGCCTTTTGGCTTTCTTTTGGGCTGGAGTGTGGCTTTACCTGCTCGGCCAGAATTAGATCGGGATTCCGGTGCCGCAGAACGAGAACAAGGCTGACCCCATGCGTATCCTTCATCTGGCCAATCATCATATTTTTAGCGATGCCGGGCACTTTTATATGTGCGATCGCAAGTTTTCCAGCGGCTTTGATCGGCTCGGTCACTGTGTTTACGACTACAGTTACAAG
>Ga0208561_100344_pt1 | contig 11159 bp, 10 predicted proteins | sample Shrwel1BS1Day9_FD_187536 | JGI IMG/M metagenome (GOLD analysis project Ga0208561, IMG submission 187536) | Subsurface microbial communities from deep shales in Ohio, USA - Utica-3 well 1 S-1-Day9 (SPAdes) (version 2) ... | reverse complement strand
GTGCCACAGGTGCCCACGCAATAGGGGATGCCTATCAGATAATTAGACGTAGCGATGCGGACATTATGTTTGCAGGGGGATCTGAAAGTGCCATTACGCCGCTTGCAGTGGGTGGCTTTTCCAATATGAAAGCACTTTCAAGGCGCAATGATGAGCCGGAAAAAGCCAGCAGACCTTTTGACAGAGACAGGGATGGGTTTGTTATGGGAGAAGGAGCCGGAATTCTTATTATTGAAGAATTAGAGAGTGCATTAAGCAGGGGTGCTGATATTATTGCTGAAATTGTTGGCTATGGCTTAACAAGCGATGCTTATCATATAACTGCACCGGATGAATCAGGTGATGGTGCCAGGCGCTGTATGGAAATGGCCATCCGTGATGCCTCTATCAGGCCGGAGGATATTGAATATATAAATGCCCATGGTACGTCTACACCGTATAACGACACAATAGAATCAAGAGCCATAAAGAGCGCTTTCGGGGAGCACGCGTATAACCTTGCAGTCAGCTCCACAAAATCAATGACGGGACACTTGTTAGGTGCAGCAGGGAGTGTAGAAGCTATTTATTCAGCGTTTGCAATTAAGAAAGGTGTACTCCCCCCTACAATTAACCTGGAAGCAAGCGATGACGAATGTGATTTGGATTATGTCCCCAACAAAGCCAGAAAACAAATAATCTCGTACGCTCTATCCAACTCGCTGGGGTTCGGCGGAACCAATGCCTCTTTAGTGTTTAAAAAGTATGAGCAATAGAAAAAGACTTGAAGATTCTCTGGGATATACATTTAATAATCCTGAAATTCTTAAAGAAGCTGTAACTCACCGCTCATATTCCAATGAGCATAATCTGGACAGGAACTATGAAAGACTTGAGTTTCTTGGCGATGCCGTATTGCAGCTTATAGTTTCCGAATATCTTATAAATAAATATAGAGAATTTGATGAGGGAGTCCTGTCAAAATATCGAGGTTACTTTGTTAGTGAAGATTTTCTTTCGAAGATTGCATCGAAACTGAACTTGGGTGACTTTGTAAAACTGGGAAAAGGGGAAGCTTTAAGCGGAGGAAAGAGAAAACCATCCCTTCTGTGCGATATTTTTGAATCTCTTATTGCAGCAATCTACCTGGACGGCAGTTATGAGCCTGCTAAAAAAACTGTTATTAAGTTAATGGCAGAAAAAATTGATGATACCATTGCAAATGAATCTTTTGTGGATAACAAAACAGAACTTCAAAAACTAAGCCAGAAGAAATTCGAAAGCTTGCCAGAGTACGAAGTGATAAGCGAAGAAGGCCCTGAACATGATAAAGTATTTACCATCTCTGTGGCTGTAGATGGAAAAATCCTCGGTTATGGTAAAGGCAGAAGCAAAAAGAAAGCTGAACAGAATGCCGCCGCAGCTGCTTTAGAAAAACTTGGTAATGAGTAAGGTTTGCCCTGTTTTCATCCCTTTTGCAGGGTGTGTGAACAAATGTCTCTACTGTGATCAAAGCAGCTTAACTGGACTTAGCCAGTCAGAGGTTATTCAATCAGCAATTTCACAAATAGAATCTGTTACTTCTTCAGGCAGTTTTAGCAAAATTGCTTTTTTTGGCGGAAGCTTTACCTGCCTCTCTTCAGAATTAAGACAAACAATGTACAGAATAAGCAGAGAGTATGGTTTCAAACAGATAAGGGTATCAACCCGCCCTGACTGCATAAATAAAGATATTATTGATGAGCTAAAAATGAATTGTGTCACAGAAGTGGAGCTGGGCATCCAGACATTGAACGACATAGCACTCTCCATTAATTTAAGGCCTTATGATGGAAATAAAGCTCTTAAATCCTTACAGATGTCATGTGAAAATTTTTACACAGTAGCCCAAATAATGCCGGGGCTGTACGGGGATTCCTCTGGTGAATTTTTATCAGGGTTTGAAAAAATACTGTCTTTTAAGCCCCATGGATTCAGAATTTATCCTACAGTTGTTTTTAAAAAAACACCTCTGGAAAAATATTACAAAGATGGTAAATACACCCCACTTACACTTAGTGAAGCGCTGCAGATTTCTCTGTATTGTGCCGCAGGATGTATAAACAACGGCATAGAGATTCTTAGAAGCGGTATCCCCACCGAGAACCTTGACTATTCTGATATTGCAGCAGGTCCGTTTCATCCGGCATTTGGGGATTTATTAAGGACTCTTGCTCTCATGCTTTATTTCAGCGAAAGTGGGAACAATATTATTTCAGCAAAAAACAGCAGCCGGATGGCTGGATATAAATCTCTTGTAAAAAAGCTTTCATTGTATAAAATAGCGGATGAAAACAAGATTGACCAGTTAGAAATGCCCCACGTTTATAAATTTATCCGGGAGCAGTTTATTGAGGGTAACTTCAGGCTTTTTGAAGGGCAGACAAATTACTTTGCCGAAATCCTCCAGAATCAGGCCAACCACCGATAAGATAAGATTAGCCTTGTTTTCTATAATTCAGGGCAAAATCCTGTCCGCTTTTGTTCTGGATTTGTTTGCCGGTTCCGGAATATTCGGTGTGGAAGCGTTAAGCAGGGGTGCAGGATGGGTTGACTTTGTGGACATAAATGTTTCATCTGTCAAAAAAAATACTGCAGATATCGATTTGAAAAACTTCAGAATTATAAAGAAAGATTTCAGAAGATTCCTTAAAAGCTGTGAAAAAAGAAAGTATAATATTGTTTTTATAGACCCTCCCTATGGTTTTTACTCACCCAGAGAAATCCTGACGTTAGTAAAAAATAACGAAATACTTGAAAAAAATGGCATTCTGATTTATGAAGAACATATAAACACAGATATTGATTACTCCGGGACAGGTATGAAACTAACGGATGAGCGAAGATATGGAGACACGATGATTCGTATATTCAGAGGAGAACAATGACCGCTATCTACCCGGGTACTTTTGATCCTCTAACCAACGGTCACCTCGATATTATTGAGCGCGGCGCAAAAATGTTTAACCATCTTCTTGTTGCAATAGCAGAAAATCCCGGTAAAAATCCACTTTTCACCCTTGAAGAACGCGTTGATTCCACCATAAGTGCTACAAAACACCTGCCCAATGTAAACGTTGAGCCGTTCAGCTGTCTGCTCTCCAACTTCATGCAGAAAAAAAAGATAAACGTCTTATTAAGGGGGTTAAGAGCTGTCTCTGACTTTGAGTACGAACTTCAGCTTGCTCTGATGAACAGACAGCTCAACGAAGAATGTGAAACGGTTTTCCTCATGCCTAATATGAGTTATATCTTCCTGAGTTCAAGCATGATTCGCGAGATTGCAAGATTGGGAGGTGACGTTAAAAAATTCGTTCCTGATTCTGTCGAAAGGCTCATTACAGAAAAATTTAATTGATTTTTGTTTGAAATATTTATATCTATGCTATAATTGTTGGGAATATACAACAATTTTTTATTAAAATATAACAAAATTACGACAAGAGGGCGGACATGCCAACCAGAATTTTAGCTATCGATGATAGCGAAACTATGCACAGACTTTTTAAAATGATATTTGATGATGATGAATACGACCTGATACTCTCCGATAACGGAGAAGAGGGGCTGGAATTTGTCAAAAATTACAAACCTGACATTATCCTTCTGGATTTTATAATGCCTAAAGTCAACGGCTTTCAGTTTTGTAAAATAGTCAGAAACGAACTGAATCTGGGTGTTCCTATTTTGCTCATAACTTCTAAAGCGGAAGATGTGGGTGAAAAGTTTATCGCCAAATTTGCAAATATCGATTATATTCCAAAGCCTTTTCAGCCTGATGAAATAATAGGAAAAATGGAAGAAATGCTCGGAGCAAAAGACGAACAGGCTTCAGCCGGCTTAGAAGAAGAGGCTGAACCGCCTGAAAAACCATTTGTTCCTGAAACAAAAACAGAGGAAAAAGCTGAAATAAAGGAGAGCGTTGAAACAGAGTATGAACCTTCTGTTACGACAGAAGAAGCGACAGATTTGGAATCGAAGATTATAAAATCAGTCCAGCCTCATCTAAGAAAAATAATTCAAAAAATGATTCAGCTTGAAACCGGATATCAAGAAGCAGAAGTAAAAGGAGAACATCCGGAACTGGAAGACTTGATAAGCGTCATGGGAAATGGAGAAGGAGTACTGAATGTCTTTAATTTCGAAAAAACATTCAGTTTCGGCTTCAAAGAGGGAAAATTATTTTTTGCCAAAAGCAGCAAGTCCGGTGTAGAGCAGATTTCAGAAATCTTTCAGCATGTTACCGGTGTATCGCTGTTTAAATCTGAAACATTCACCGAAACATACGAACAGCTTAAAGCCATGGATATAAGCGATGCTCAGATACAGAGCACATTTGAATACTATACCAACAACATGATCAACACTGCCCTCAATCTGGAAGATTCCAGGTATTTTGTGGACAAAAACTTTGAAGATAGAAATATAGTGGACAGTGTTTATATAAGTATAGATAACCTGCAGTCGGGTTTTAATGATTATCTGGAGGAAAAGGCAGAAATTAACAAAATTGTTTACGACGACAACCTTATTCCTCAGGCTGCAGAGCAAACGGAGAACAACTTCAGCGCACTTGAGCGAAAAATTCTCTCTTTATGCGATGGGAAAAGAAATGTAGGACAAATATTAAAGTTTTTTGGGAACAATACACAAATGGCCAAAAATTCTCTTGGCACATTAATATTGACAGGTTTTATAAAAATATAAAGGGGTGTGTAAAATGTTAAAAGTATTGTTAGCAGATGACAGTTCCACAGAACTTGAAATGATGTCAAGTGCTCTGAAAAGTGCTGGCTTTGATGTTACAGAAGCGGAAGACGGTGATGCTGCGTTGGATGCAATTAAAAAAGATAGGTTTGACTGCATAATTCTGGACATAATTATGCCCGGTAAAAACGGATACCAGATATGCAGACAGGTTAAAAAAGACGAAAATCTGAAAGACATTCCGGTTGTGATCGTTACATCTAAAGATCAGGAAAGCGACAAATTCTGGGGAAAAAAACAGGGAGCTGACGAATACTTAGTCAAACCTTTTGAAATGGATGAAATGGTAAAAACGGTTAAGGACCTCTTAAATTGCTAAAGGATCAACTTCTTAAAAAAGTTAAAGGAGAAATTGAAGATCCTGAAGAGCGGATTGTTGCCAGATATCTATTATGTAAACTGAGTGACTATACGTTTTTGATTAATGTTAACGAAATCAAGGAAATTATTGACCTGGATAGAACAATTGAAAGTGTTCCCGGTACCGGGGATCATGTGCTGGGTGTGGTTAATCTGAGAAGTGAGATAGTACCCATAATTGACATAAGAGTAGAGTTCGGAATTGACACTGTGAGGAAAACAGGCTTGAGCAGATATGTTATTACGGAAACTGATAATGAATACATCGGTCTGTTAGCTGATGAGGCAGCTCAAATAATAAACATCAGGGAACAGGACTATGCCGATAAAGAGGCGGAAGGTCTTTTTTCCGGATTTATTAATATAGATGAAGAATCATACGGCATCCTGGATATAAATAAAGTTTTTATTAATTTTAGAACGAGCTAACAAGGAGAACCTTATGGCAGAAAAAACCGCTAAAAAAACTCTTGAACTAAAAATTCTGGTTGTGGTCATTCTGGTTATTGTTATTGCAGCCACTCTCGGATCGGTGATTGTTTACAACCAGTCCAAAACAAGTGCAATCAGCAACATTTACGACGATATCACCACTCGTATTGGAAACTTCGGTGATGCTTTAAGTGAGCACGATGAAAGTGTTGAGAGAAGGCTTAAAACAATTTCTCTTGTTCCTTTTCTCGGGGAGGAGGCCGCCAGAGAAGAAAATATGGCCCAAAGCTCTCGTTTTGTGGAAGAACTCGTTGCTGAATCTGAGGCTATTAAAGGTGCAGCGGTTCTTGATGAAGACGGTAACATTTTGACGGGTTATAAAAAATTTAGCCAACAGATGCCCAATTTCAAAATGGTTATTATGCCCTTTGAAACACTTGAGGCAGGGGAAATATTTTTTGAGCCCTACTTAACCCAGGATTTGCCTTATGTTGTCTACTACACTCCTTTAACATATAACGGAGAAAAGGTCGGCAATATTGCAATTTTGGCAAGTGGGGATTATCTGATTTCATATGCCAACAGGGAATTTACAAAACATAAATTTCACGATCCTGTCAGAAGAGATTGCACCAACTGCCACGAAGGAGAAAACAGCATTGAAAACCGTGGGTTCACCGTGGTTTACGATATTGACGGCAATCTTTTGATGTCTCCCATGGCAAACAATTCGGATATTATACCTTCAGAAAACCAAAATCTTGATCAGATTTATAATAAAATCAGTGGGAAACTACCGGAAAATAAAGCCCTTGAAACAGAAATTACTTTTAACGGAAAAGTATATCTTGCATCCTTTAAAAAGGTTTATTACAGGAACTTCGGGATGGTTGTGGGTTTTCTGAAAAACAAACAATATATGCTGCTGGATCTTCATCAGGCACGTACGTATTCTATAGGTGCAACCGCTTTAATTGCTCTGATTTTAACCATTATAGCATACATCGGTTTTCGTAGGCTGTTTTCTCCTGTTTTTAATCTCTCAGGGGCTATGCAGCAGGTTATGGATGGTAATTATGAAGTCAGGGTGCAAACAGGTGGCGAAAGAAAAGACCAGTTGGGTGACCTTGTTAAGGGTTTTAATGAAATGCTTGACAGGATTTCCGGGTATATACAGACAGAAGAAGACCGACAGAGAATGCAGCGACAGATTGTCGGATTGATGGATACAGTTTCGGACGCTGCCGATGGTGATCTAACGGTTGAGGCCGAAGTCACTGCAGACGAACTCGGCTCTGTAGCTGATGCTTTTAACATGATGACAGGCAGTATGAAAGAACTTATTGAGGACATCAAAAATGCCGGTGATTCGATTGTCGGTGCTACTGATGAACTTCTGCAATCGGCTGAAAAGACCAGTGAAGGTGCTGCAACCCAGATTAACGAACTCGAATCCATTAATGAAAAAATGCAGCTTTTCAGGGCATTGAGTAGAGAAATTGCCGACAAAGCTCAGGATACTGTTAATGTTACCGAAAATGCCGCTAATATGGCTCAGGAAGGTAAATCAGTGATAGATGAAACGATTGAGTCTATGTTCAGCGTTAGAAGATATTCACAGCTGGCCAGTAAAAAGGTTAAAACCCTTGGGGAAAGATCAATGGAAATCGGTGAGATCACTGATGTGATCAGCGATATTTCCAACCAGACCAACCTTCTTGCTTTAAACGCAGCTATTGAGGCCGCAAGAGCAGGTGAATACGGACATGGTTTTGCTGTTGTTGCTGATGAAATCAGAAAGCTTGCCGAGAGAAGTAACACTGCTACGAAAGAAATTGCCGATCTGATTAAGGGGATACAGACTGAAACCGCTGACACCGTCAAACTCGTTGAAGAAAGTACTGTTAATGTTGAAAAGAGTTCGGATATGGCTGAAAACACCGGTGAATCTCTGAAAACCATTAATGAATCACTGGATAATGCCAAGAACTCTATCAACAGTATATATGCGGATATTCAAAGGCAGTACAATGAAGCTGAGGAAGTTGCAGAAGGTATAGAGAGAGTCAGAGAAATTTCCGAAACTACATCTGAAGACGTGAAGAAGACCAATATGACTGTCTCAACACTGTCTCAGCTTGCGGACATGTTCAAAGAGGCTGTTAATAAATTTAAAGTGTAAATTATGGCTAAAATAAACAAAAAAGAACTGGTAGACTTCTTTCTGATGGAAAGTGCAGAGCACTTTGAGGCCATACTAAACGGCCTCCTTGTGCTTGAGAGGGACCCTGGAAACTGGTCCGTAATCGATGAGCTTTTCAGAAGTGCTCATACTATCAAAGGCTCGGCTGCAATGGTAGGCTTTAAAAACGTTGCATCCATATCGCACTCATTGGAGAATACACTTGACCAACTAAGAAAAGGGGATATTACTCCGGAAGCAAAACTTGTAACTTTTCTCCTCGATTTTGTGGAAAAATTCAATGGGCTTATTAACAAGAACAAAAGAGACCTTAACCAACAGGAAACAGAAGATTTTGAAAGGATGCTGGAAAACAATATTTTATCCGAACAAAGATCTGCGGAACAAACTGAGGCAACCACATCTGAAGAAACAGACTCCGAAGATTTAGAACACACAGAGGAAAAAGAAGAAGAAACCGAAAGTGAAGGATCTACAACCAGAAAAAAAATACTCGAAAGGGCAGATGAAAAGTATAATACAACGTTAGACACATCATACACTGATGAATTTATTCGCATTCGTCTGGACAGGCTGGATAACCTGCTAAACCTTGTCGGGGAACTAATTACCAACAAAAACAGACAGGTGGACAGGGTACATGCTCTAAAGAATCTTGGCGTTGACCTTGAGTATACCAAAAACAGGCTTATGGATATCATTAAAGAGTTTGAAGAAAAATATGCATACTCTATGGAAAATCTCAGGGAAATAACTACTGAAGACTCAACATTTGCAGATTTCAGTGAAACAGAATTTGACAGGTACGACGACTTTAACATCTTCTCCAGAAGATTGGCAGAAATTGGCAATGATATTGTAACAATTATCAACAATATATTGGAGAATTTCACTTACTTTACAGAGGAAACGGACTATATCGGAAAAATCACAGATTCTCTCCAGAGGAATCTAACCGATATCAGAATGGTCCCTGTGGACAGACTTTTTAATATTGCACTCAGGACGGTAAGAACAGCTTCAATTTCCGAAAATAAGCTGGTGAACATTAACTTATCCGGTGAAAGTATTGAACTTGATAAATCCCTTATTGACGCACTCAATGAGGTAATTATTCACATTATACGCAATGCCGTATCACACGGTATTGAAGACAGAAATACAAGAAAAAAATTCGGCAAAAACGAAGAAGGCATAATTAATCTAAGTGCAAGCAGAGAAAGTAACATAATCGTATTTGAAATATCAGACGACGGTGAAGGTATAGATCCGGTAAAACTGAAGGACAAAGCCGTTGAATTGGGCATTTTGGCCAGATATGATGCTGATAATATGAGAGCCGATAAAGTAATGGATTTAATATTCCACCCGGGCTTCTCCACAAAATCAGGCGCCGGTGATGTGTCCGGCAGAGGGGTGGGACTTGATGCCGTGAAGAAGAAAATTGAATTTTTGGGCGGATCAATTTATGTAAACAGTGAAAAAGGCAAAGGTACCACATTTATATTAAATGTCCCCATTACACTTTTAATAGCGGATTATCTTGTTCTAAGAGAAAACAAACAGTTGTTTTCAATTCCTATTATAGGTGTTCATGAAACGTTTGAAATTCATCCGGATGAAATCAGAAAAATAGGAAACCATTTTTTTTATGAAGTACGTGGTGACATTTATGAAATTCACGATCTGGGAACACTTATCAAACAGACTTCTCATGCAAGTTTCAGAGAGGGAAATATCGGGATACTTGTGGACGGACCCCGAAAAAGTTACGTGCTAACCGTTGATGAACTTATTGGCAGAGAAACCGCTGTTACCAAAAAAATGGGCAAATTTCTAAGTGGCCTGCCTTACTTTGCAGGTGCTAACATAGGCCCACAAGGTGAAGTAAGGTTTATTATCGATACGATAAAACTTATGGAAACAAAAAGCGGTACTATTACCTATAAAAGGGACACCGGCCCTGAGAAAAAAACGAAAGGCATCAATTATATTTCCAACAGTATTCTTGTTGTGGATGATTCAATCAGTGTCAGAAAATATCTGTCGAATCTGCTTTCGGACGAATACTATGTCGACGAAGCTGTGGACGGTGTGGATGCGCTGAGAAAGCTCGAAATCAAACGTTACGATTTGGTAATTACAGATCTCGAAATGCCTTCCATGAACGGTTATGAGCTTATAGAGCATATCAGAACAATTAAAGGGGATAATCTTACACATATTTTCGTCTTAACATCCCGGGCAACAGAAAAACACAGGATGAAAGCAATGGAACTCGGTGCTAATGAGTTTATAATAAAACCGATACGCGAACAATCGATTATGAAAAAAGTCAAGGGAGTAATGATTGAAAGGGCTAACGTTTAGAGACAAAGATTACAAATTTCTTATTGATATAAAAAATGTTTTACACATAGCCCCGTATAGGGAAGTTAAGGAAGAGCTGGATGATTTTAATGTGGTCAATTTTGGTTCACTTTTTTTTGATGAAAAAACGGAAAATGGTGATATAATCTTTATTGAACATGAAAAAAATATTGTTGCTCTCCAGGTGGAAAAAGTCGAATCAATTGAAAATGCTGATAAAATAATTCCTTTTGAAAAAGAATTATTTATGGTAAAACCCATATTAGGAGCTGTAAAATCTGAGAACAATGAAACCTGCTATTTAATAGATGTAGAAAAAATTATAGGGGTTGACCATGAGCAGCAAAATATTATTGATTGACGACAGCATAACGATCCACAGGGTTATCGACCTTTCCATAGACAGCACACAGTTCGAAGTGAGCAAAGTTTTCTCGGCAGAGGATGCAGAGAGTAAGCTGAAAGAATTTCACCCCGATATTATTCTCCTTGACAATAAACTGGAAAATGTAAAAACATCTGATTTTATCAGAAAAATCAAAAACGAAACACCTGAAGCCAAAATCTTATTATTGGTAGGGGTTTTTGACAATATAGGGGAAACCGAAGTAGAACGCTTAGGTGCTGACGGCTTCCTTGTAAAACCATTTAATTCAAGTTCCCTTGAGGAAAAGCTTAATGAATACACCCAGGAGGCTGCTCAGTCAGAAGAGATTGAAGAAGAATCTAAAATCGAGGGTGAAGGGGAATATTCTGAAACCGGAACAGAGGAACAGAAAGAAGAACCTTCCATTGCTGCGGAGTCTTTTGAAGACACAAGCTTAGCTAAAGAAGAAAAAGAGAACGATTTCTCGGAAACTTTCGATACTGAGCCTGAAACAGGCCAACCGGAGGAAAAGCCCTCCTCTGAAGCAGAAGATAAAAGTGCTGAAACCGAAACCGGTGGAATGAAGGATGAGATTTTTGGAGAAGAGGATAAAGAGAACATTTTCGAAGATATAGAAACGGA
>Ga0208561_100343_pt1 | contig 11160 bp, 5 predicted proteins | sample Shrwel1BS1Day9_FD_187536 | JGI IMG/M metagenome (GOLD analysis project Ga0208561, IMG submission 187536) | Subsurface microbial communities from deep shales in Ohio, USA - Utica-3 well 1 S-1-Day9 (SPAdes) (version 2) ... | reverse complement strand
TCGGCTGAAGGTTGGCGATGGCCTCGCCAAACCAGTTCAGGTCAAGGCGGTCTCCCAGGTCGTAATAGAGGTTGGCCACGGATTTCAGAGGCATACCGGTTGTTTCCTGGGCCTCGATGATGCCCAGGGAAGAATACAGGTAACCGGTGCCAGCCAGTACCGAGGCCAGGTCCTTCGGAATGCCCGCTTCGGCAAGTTCATCGTGGCGGCTCTCCCAGCTGGCCCGGGCCTGGTCCCCAAGGTACTCCGGCAGGCCGGAAGTAATGGCCCAGACACCGTCGGCAAAGCGCTCAATGTGACTCTGGATGTTCAGTTCTGCCCGACGGTTGCGCAACAGCCAGCGCACGGCACGGCGAATCAGGCGCATCAGGTTCTGCATCAACTCCAGCTGCAGCTTGGCGGAGACGTGATAATCCAGGGATTCGATCTTGTCCCACCAGCTGTCCAGACGGAACACATCCCGGGCGATGATCCACGCCAGCGCGATGGACGGTGCATCGGCGCCCGTAGACTGGTTCAGCCGCTCCACAAAGGTGATACCCATGTGATTCACCATATCGTTGGCGATCTGGGTGGCGATGATTTCCCGGCGCAGCTGGTGCTCACCCAGCTCCTTCGAGAACTTCTGGTTCAGGGCCTGGGGGAACACTTTGTACATTTCACCGGCCAGCAGCGGATCGTCCGGCAGGTTGCTGTCGATCAGTGTCTGCTTCAGGTCACCTTTGACGTAGGAAATCAGCACCGACAGCTCCGGCCGGGTCAGCCCCTTGTTGGCCAGCTTGCGCTCGCTCAAGGTTTCATCGTCCGGCAGGAATTCCAGGCTCCGGTTCAGTTTGCCCTCGCTTTCCAGGGTATTCATCAGGCGCCGGTATTCCTCCAGCCGGGTAGAGGTATCTGCACTGGCGATACTCAGGGCCTGGGTCTGGCGATAGTTATTCTTCAACACCAGGGCCGCGACGTCATCGGTCATTTCCTCCAGCATGACGTTACGCTGCTTGCCGGTCAGGTCGCCCATGGCCACTGCCCGGTTGAGCAGGATCTTCATGTTGACTTCGTGGTCCGAGCAATCCACACCGCCGGAGTTGTCGATGAAATCGGTATTCAGGCGGCCACCCTTGAGGGCATATTCAATGCGCCCCAGCTGGGTAATCCCCAGGTTGCCACCTTCGCCAACGACCTTGCAGCGCAGTTCCTTGCCATTGATGCGCAGGGCATCGTTGGCCTTGTCGCCGACATCCGCGTGGCTTTCATCGCTACCCTTCACGTAAGTGCCGATGCCACCTACCCAGAGCAGGTCCACCTGGGCCTTGAGGATATGGCCAATCAACATGTTCGGCGGAACCCGGTCGGCCTTGATGCCCAGCAGCTTTTTCATTTCTGGACTGACCGGAATGGATTTGGCGCTGCGGCTGAACACGCCACCACCCTTGGAAATCAACTTGGGATCGTAGTCGGTCCAGGCGGAGCGTGGCATCTCGAACAGGCGCTTGCGCTCCTTGTAGCTCTTCTCGGCATCCGGTTCGGGATCGACAAAGATGTGAACATGGTTGAAGGCCGCCACCAGGCGGGTCTTCTCGGAGGACAACAGGCCATTGCCGAACACGTCACCGCCCATATCACCAATACCAATGGCGGTGAACTCGTCCACGGCCGGGTTAATACCCATTTCCCGGAAATGCCGCTCGACAGACACCCAGGCACCGCGGGCGGTAATGCCCATTTTCTTGTGGTCATAGCCGTTGGAGCCGCCGGAGGCAAAGGCATCGCCCATCCAGAAGCCATACTCGGCGGCCAGACCATTCGCGATATCGGAGAAAGTCGCCGTGCCTTTGTCGGCAGCCACTACCAGATAGTGGTCGTCTTCATCCTGGCGCACGACTTTCTCCGGTGGCTGAATACCACCGTCCACCAGGTTATCGGTGATGTCCAGCAGACCCCGGATAAATGTCTTGTAGGCAGAGATACCCTCGGCCTGGAAGGCCTCCCGGTCGGAGGGATCGGGCAGCTGCTTGGCCACGAACCCGCCTTTGGCGCCAACCGGCACAATGACGGCGTTTTTGACCTGCTGGGCTTTCACCAGGCCCAGGATTTCAGTGCGGTAGTCCTCGAAGCGATCGGACCAGCGCAGACCACCCCGGGCAACTTTGCCGCCCCGCAGGTGCACACCTTCCACCCGGGGGGAGTAGACAAAGATCTCGTACGCCGGCAATGGCAGCGGCACATCAGGAATCCGTGTCGGATCGAACTTCACACTGATGTAGGGTTTGGGCTGCCCGTCAGCATCCGGCTGGTAATAGTTGGTTCTCAGGGTCGCCTGCATCAGTTCCAGGTACAGGCGCAACACGCGGTCTTCGCTGAGATTCTCGACCTCATCCAGACCGGCGTTAAATTCGATTTCCAGCTTCTGCTGGGCGGCCTCGCTCTTCGCCCGGCTCTGGAAGCGATCCGGATTGAAGCGGGTATCAAAGTACTCCAGCAACGTGCGGGTCAGGTTAACGTGGTTAACCAGCGTGTTGGAGATAAAGGTCTGACTGTTGGAGATGCGAATCTGGCGCATGTAACGGGCGTAGGTACGCAACAGGGCAATCTCACGCCAGCTCATGTAGGACGACAACAGCAGACGGTTAAAGGCGTCACTCTCTGCTTCGCCATACCAGACCTTGCGGAACAGGTCCTCAAAGATCGGCCGGACACGATGAATGTCCACCACCGCGCCAGTCTCGGTCTGCAGGGTGAAATCGTGAATCCAGACAATCTTGCCGCCGTGGTCACGCACCTCGAAGGGGTGTTCCCCCAGTACGCGGAAGCCCAGGTTGTCGAAAATCGGCATGACATCGGACAGCGGCAGCGGCTCATCCGGATAGAAGAGTTTGAAATGCAGAATGCTTTCATCCTCTTCCAGGGCCCGGTAAAAGCTCATGGCCAGATCGTCATTGCTCGCTGAACTGGAGATATGGTCCAGGTCGATCGCGGCACGCCGGGCCGAGAACATGTCTTTGTAGCTGGCCGGGAAACCACCACCCCAGATCCGGTACAGCTCATTGCCCTGCTCTTCGCCATAGGCTTCGCTCAGGGCTTCGCTCAAGCCATCCCGCCAGGATTGTGCGAGCTCGATCACCCGGTTACGAATCTTGGTGACCGGCACCTCGCGGTTCTCCATCTGGGGCACGCGGATGGTGAACTGGACGCGGGCCAGCACCGATTCCGAGAAATGGGTGACAAATTCAATGTCTTCCGCTTCCAGCTCCTCAATCAACACCCGCTCAACTTTCAGGCGCAATTCCGTGTTGTAGATATCCCGGGGGAAGAACGCCAGGCAGGTGACAAACTGGCCGTAGACATCTTCCCGCATGAACAGCTCGATGCGCCGACGCTCCTGGATGTAGAGGATGCTCTTGGCCACCTTGAGCAGTTCGTTGGACTCAATCTGGAACAACTCATCCCGGGGATACAGGGTCAGGATCTGTTCCAGTTCACGACCGGCGTAGTCGTCCGCCAGGAAACCGGAACGCTCCATGACCGCCCGGGATTTACGGCGCAGCAAGGGGATCTCGACGGGCCGCTCGTTGTAGACCCGGGCGGTATAAAGGCCCAGGAACCGGCGCTCACCCACAACCTCGCCTTTGCTGTCGAATTTTTTCACCGCGATGTAATCGGGGTAAGCCGGACGGTGAACCCGCGAGCGCTGGGCCGATTTCGCGAAGATGAAGACATCATCGGTACGCGTCATCTCATGCCGTGTGCGCTGGGGCAGCTCATTCAGGCGCACCTTGTCAGAGCGCTCGTTGTTCACTCGCAGGATACCCAACTCTGAATTGTCGACCCGGCGCACTTCCATGCCATTCTTGTCTGACACGAAATCGTATTCGTCATAGCCCAGGAAGGTGAAATGATCGTCCGCCATCCACTTCAGAAACGCCTGGGCTTCTTCGCGGTCGTCTTTGGAGATACCGGCCGTGGTGCCCTCCAGTTCCTTGCAGATCTCCCGGACACGATCCTGCATGACACCGAAATCGCCCACCGCGATCCGCACTTCATGCAGAACGGCCTGAAGTTCTTCCTCCAGTGAGCGTAAGTCCTTGGGATCGCTGTGACGGTCAATCTCAAGAACAATAAACGCTTCAAAGCCGGCTCGTTCAGAGGCTTTCTTCGCAGGGTTGGGATACAGCTTTTTCAGCTTGCCACCGGTGTCCCGTTCAACCTGGAAAATGGAATGTTGCAGTGAATGCGTACCGATGTCCCGGCGATTGATCGCCATCCGCAGGGAATCGATCAGAAACGGCATGTTCGGATGCAAAATGAAGATGACCGTGTGGGTGGACTGCCAACCGTCACTTTCCAGTTCCGGATTGAAAACGGCCACCGGCGTTTCTTCGGCATCGCGCTTCTGAAGGAACTGCCAGGCCGCCAGGACTGCACCGTAAGTATCTGAAAAACGGCGACTGACCAGTTCTTCCAGTGGAATATGGGCGTAATGCTGACGGGCAAACTCAGTGACCTTTTTCGCCTCGGTCTTGGGAAGCTTGTCCGTGAACGCATCAGCCAGTTGTTCGAAAAACTGTTCCTTGCTGGCGATAGTCAGCGCATTCATATTCCAACCTCTGGTTTTTTATGTGAAATAAGGGTAATTCATTCATGCTGCCATAAGCATAGTCAAGCCCTTGATTTTTGCCGAGATGCCACGAAAACTGCGGCAATTACCTAGACGCTTTTTCGTCTTCTGCAACTGACCAGCAACCAAGGGCTTAACACCTCATGTCGTTACAGCAAACGTTCGGTGATCTGAAAACCCAGCTCAGTCAACGCATCATCGGCCAGGAAGCCCTTGTTGAACGGCTTCTTGTTGCCCTGCTGGCCGATGGCCACCTGTTGGTGGAGGGCGCGCCCGGCCTGGCCAAGACTACGGCCATCAAGGCCCTGGCCGATCACCTGGAAGGCGATTTCCATCGCATCCAGTTCACGCCGGACCTGCTGCCCTCCGATGTGACCGGCAGCGAGATCTACCGCGCCGAAACTGGTCATTTCGAATTCCAGCGCGGCCCTGTGTTCCATAATCTGCTTCTTGCCGACGAAATCAACCGGGCTCCGGCTAAAGTCCAATCCGCTTTGCTGGAAGCCATGGCGGAACGCCAGGTCAGCGTGGGTCAGAAAACCTTCCCGTTGCCCGGACTTTTCATGGTCATGGCCACCCAGAACCCCATTGAGCAGGAAGGCACCTACCCCCTGCCCGAGGCCCAGCTGGACCGTTTTCTGATGCATGTGATGATTGACTACCCCTCGGCAGAGGCAGAAAAACGGATTCTGCACCTGGCGCGCGACGATTACCGGCACGGCGTCCCCAAGGCCGACATTCGCCTGACCGAAGAAGACGTCATGTCCGCACGTCGCGCCGTGGCCGACATCTACATGTCCGAGCCGGTTGAGCAGTATCTGCTGGCACTGATTCTCGCCACCCGGGATGCCGCCACCCTGGACCCGGAGCTGGCCCAGTGGACCGCCTTTGGAGCCAGCCCCCGGGGCACCATTGCCCTTGACCGCTGTGCCCGCGCCCTGGCCTGGCTGGACGGACGGGACTATGTCACTCCCGATGATGTTCGTACCATGGCGTTCGATGTATTACGCCACCGCATTCTCCTTACCTTCGAGGCAGAAGCAGAAGGCCTGACCGCCGACGATGTACTACAGCGACTGATTGAGCGGGTACCGGTAACCGCTTGATCCCATGGACCTGACGCAGGTAGAGCCAATGTCCGCCCCCAGTGAAGCGACTCACGTTACATTGAGCGACCTGGTCCGACTCCAGGCCGACGCCCGTGCCCTGCGCCTGCCTTCGGTAAAACCGGCGCGCAGCCGCCAGGCAGGCCTGAAACAGTCACGCCAACGAGGCCGGGGCATGACCTTTGCCGAGGTGCGCCCCTATCAGCCGGGCGACGACATTCGCAGCATCGACTGGCGGGTAACTGCTCGGCGCCAGTCCCCACACACCAAGATCTACGAAGAAGAGCGGGAACGGCCAGTCCTGCTGGTTGCCGACCTGGGTCCCACCCTGTTTTTTGCCAGTACCGGCGCCTACAAACAGGTACGTTGCGCGCAACTCAGTGCCCTGCTTGCCTGGCTGGCGCTAAGGGCCGGTGACCAGGTGGGCGGACTGGTGTTCAACGAAACCACCCTGGAAGTCGTCCGGCCCGCCCGCCGGAAAAAATCGGTGCTGCGGCTGCTGGATCACCTGGCGCGTCAACAGCACCAGCCGGGATCGGCACCTGCAAACGCCACCCCTGCCAACCGGCTGGACGTCGCTCTGGCCGAAGCGCGTCGGGTGGCGCATACAGGGAGCAGGATTTTCGTCATCAGCGACTTCATGACGCCTGGTGAGAACACCCGGAACCTGTTGGGCCAGCTTGGCCGACATAACACCGTTACCGCGATCCGCATTCAGGACCCACTGGAAAAGCAGTTGCCCGAAAAGGGCCGATACGCCGTTGCCGGGCCGGATGGTCCGCTCTGGTTTGACGCCGGCAACCCGGTGTTCCGGGAAGCCTGGCAGCAAAAAGTGGATAGCCATGAGCAGCAACTCAACGAGTGCTTTCGCACCACCGGCGTGGGTTTTACCACGGTCGTTACCGGCGAAGCGCCCACTGAATCGTTACGACGGCTGCTCGGGCCAGGGGGGCGCATCCCGTGAACGGTCAGGATCCGCTCTCGCAATTGCGCGATATCCAGTTGCCTGAAACCGGCGGCTGGTGGCCGCCCGCACCCGGTTGGTGGGTCCTTGCGATCCTGCTATTCCTGTTAGTGGTGGGCTCCCTGCTCTGGTGGCGCCGCCGGCGTCGCCACACCCAATGGCACCGGGACGCGATGGCCGAACTCCGGCAACTGGAACAACGCGCCGAGCCCCACCCCGACTGGTTTGGCGAGCTCAATACCCTACTCAAGCGGGCCGCCCGACACGCTTTCCCAGAGCGACGGCCGGAATCATTGAGTGGCAACGCCTGGCGTGATTTCCTGCTTGAAACCATGCCACTGGGTACCGGCGACGAAGAAGCCATCCAGGCCATGATCACCGCCTGCTGGCAGCCAGTCCCGACCCTGCCGCCCACAGAGGCCACGGACATCGCCAAAGCCTGGCTGGAGGCGCGATCATGATCACGCTGGCCTACCCCTGGTTATTGTTGCTGGTGTTATTGCCCTGGTTGCCCTTTGTCCGCAGGCCGCATCGGCAGAGCGTCGAGGCACCGGTGTTGCCGATCGGTCACTGGTTAACGTCCATGCCCGGTGTCAGCACCCATGGCCAGGGCACACCCCGGTGGCGGCGGGCACTGATGCTTCTTGCCTGGCTCTGCCTGGTGCTGGCCCTGGCACGCCCCCAACATGTGGGTGAACAGACGCAACTGCCGGTCACCGGTCGCGATCTGATGCTGCTGGTGGACATCTCGCCCAGTATGGAAGAGCGGGACATGATCCAGCAGGGGCGAAGCCTGAACCGGCTGCAGGCGGTCAAACGGGTACTGGACGATTTCATCACCCGGCGCGAAGGCGACCGTCTGGGGCTGATTCTGTTTGGCACCCGACCTTACGTGCAAGCCCCGCTGACGTTTGACCGTGAAACCGTAAGAACGCTGCTGCATGAAGCCGGACTGGGCATGGCCGGCCGCGCCACCGCCATTGGCGATGCAGTCGGCCTGGCCGTCAAAAGGCTGCGTGAACGTCCCCGGGAACAACGGGTGGCTATCCTGCTGACAGACGGCGCCAATACCGCTGGTGAAGTCACTCCGGACAAGGCAGCTGAGATCGCCCGCGCGGCAGCTGTGCGGCTTTACACCGTGGGCATTGGCGCAGAATCCATGATCCAGCGGGGCATCTTTGGCAACCAGCGGATAAACCCATCCCGGGACCTCGACGAGGGCCTGCTCACACGTATGGCCCAGCAAACTGGAGGCCGGTATTTCCGGGCACGCAACCTGGAGGAACTGGAAGGGATTTACGATACCATCAACCAGCTGGAACCGATTGAACAGGACGGACAGACCTACCGCCCGGTTAAAGACCTGTATGTCTGGCCCGCCGGCCTGGCCACCCTGCTGGGGCTGTTGTTGCTGGCCAGCCGCCTGGGCGGTGGGCACCGGCGCAACAGGGCCAACGCGGAGGCCAGCCATGACTGACTTTCATTTCCTGCGACCGCTCTGGCTCACGTTACTGCTACTCCTGCCATTGCTTTACGCACTCCGACACCGACTGAACCAGCAGGAAACCGGCTGGCAGGCTCACATTCCCGCCCGCTTGCTCAAGCCACTGATCCCGAACCGGGAGGGGCCGGAAGCGCATCAGCCCCGGCGCTCACCGTTGCTCGCCCTGAGCCTCGCCTGGATAACCCTGGCCATCGCCCTGGCCGGCCCAAGCTGGCGCGAGGCACCGACCCCCCTGAAACAGTCCGAGGACAGCCTGGTATTGGTTCTGGACCTGTCACTATCCATGCTCGCCACCGATGTCCAGCCGGACCGACTGACCCGTGCCAAACGCAAGATACGGGACATCCTGGCCGCGCGGGAGGACGGCCTGAATGCCCTGGTGGTCTATTCCGGCGACGCCCATGTAGTCACGCCCCTGACCCAGGACACCCGGACCATTGAGGCTTTATTGGACGTGCTGGAACCCGTGATCATGCCCGCCCAGGGCAATCGGGCCGACCTGGCCATCAAACAGGCCATCGAGTTACTCAGGCAAGGGGCCATTGGCCAGGGCCGCATCCTGTTGCTGACCGACCAGGTTAACGACGCCTACCGAGAACGGATAACTCGCGATCTTAACGCAACCGATTACAGCCTGAGCACGCTGGTGGTGGGTACCCGAGAGGGCGGCCCCATGCCGCTGGCCCAACGGGGTTTTATTCGCGATGGAGAGGAAATTGTCATAGCCAGGGCCGAACCAGAGGGGTTGGCCAGTCTGGCGGAAACCAGCGGCGGCCAAAGCCATGTTCTAACCCTTGATAATACCGACATCCAGGCCCTGAACCTGACAACGACCCAAACCGGTGAATGGACCGATGCCGAGGACGGACTGAGCGCCAACCGCTGGCAGGATGACGGCTACTGGCTGCTCTGGCTGGCTGCCCCGCTCCTGTTACTGGCCTGGCGGCGGGGCGCGTTTGCCATACTGGCGTTGGCACTGCTGCCCATGGCGCTGACGCCCAGACCGGCGCAGGCACTGGATTGGGCGGGGTTGTGGCAGCGGGAAGACCAACGAGCCCCGGAGCTGATTGAACAGGACCCGGAGACGGCCGCCCGGCAACTGGAACAGCCCGGCTGGAGAGGCACGGCGCTCTACCGGGACGAACAATACGAATCAGCCGCCCAGGCCTTTGCCAAACAACCCGGGGCCATCGGCCACTACAATCGTGGTAACGCCCTGGCCCGGGCCGGCAAGCTGGAACAGGCCATCAGTGCCTATGATGAGGCCCTTCAGGCCAACCCGGAACTGGAGGCCGCCCGCGAAAACCGGCAACTGGTCAAACGGGCGCTGGAGCAGCAACAGCAACAGCAACAGCAACAGCAACAGCAACAGCAACAGCAACAGCAACAGCAACAGCAACAGCAACAGCAACAAGATGGTGGCAATGGCAACGAGGGCCAGCAACCATCACAGCAAACCGAACCGGATCAGAAGCCCGAAGAGCGGGCGGCCAAACCGTCGCAAAGCCAGGAGCCCGACAACGAACCCGGACGTGGCAATCAGCCTGCCCCATTGGCGGATGACACACTGGACCAGGGCCAGGAGCAGGGCTAAGGCGCATTCCCGATAACCCGGGCGGCCTGTTACAGCGCAAATTCCTGCAACAGCACGAACAACGCCAAACGGCGACCGATGAAGGCGATACCCCATGGTGAAAAACGTACTCTGCACCCTGCTCACTCTGGCAAGCCTGCTCGCGGCATCCCTGCCGGTCACGGCGCAAAGCCGGGACGCCTTCCTTGAGCTCTCCGCGGACAAAGCCGAAGTCTATGTCCAGGAACAGCTGATCCTCAGTGTGCAGCTGTATTTCTCCGGAGCATTGGTCCAGGGCGAACTGTCCGAACCCTCGCACCCGAATGCCATCATTGAAAGGCTTGGCAGCCAGCGGGAATCGGTGCAGTTCCGGGACGGCGTCCGGTATCAGGTCATCGAACGGCGTTATGCCATTTTCCCCCAACGCCCGGGTACGCTCACACTGCCGGCCATCCACTTCGAAGGCCATGTCCGTGATTCCTCAAGGCGACTGCAGGCGGTTAAAGACCGTCAACAACTTTACGATGTACCGGTGAAGCCAATACCCGATGCTTATCCAGCCAACACACCATGGCTGCCCGCCCGCGATGTAACCTTAACCAGTGACGGCCTGCCGGCATCGAAGGAACTGGAGGCAGGACGAAACCTGACACGTCAGCTCACCCTGGAGGTGAACGGACTGCCAGCAGAAGCCCTGCCTGCATTCCCGCAAACCGGCTCGCCGGCAATCCGTCAGTACCCGGATCAGCCGGAACGGCACACACAGGCCTCGCCCGACGGGCTGCAGGGAATTCTCCAGCAAAGCTTTGCGCTGGTTCCGGTAGAAGCCGGGCCGGCTTCGGTGCCGGAGTTGACGGTGTATTGGTGGAATACCCAAACCGATCGGCTTGAACAGGCAGCATTACCTGCCCGGAACTACCAGATCAGCGGTTCCCAGCCGTCGTTGGAAGCGCCGGCCCCAGCCGACACACCGACCATGGATGCGGAGGATGCGCCGGGCACCAACAAAGAGGCGGAAAATCACGACATGTCAGTCTGGTTCTGGAGCACCCTTCTGTTCGCTGGCCTGTGGCTGGCAACGCTCGTGCTCTGGTGGCGTACCAGGGGACCAGCGGATAAAGCACGGAGAAAGCCCGCTCAGCAAACCCATGAAACGGACAAACAGGCCTATGAGCGATTGATCCAGGCGATCAAAGACAGCTCTCCCCGCACCTCCGCACTTCTGGTGCACTGGGCCATCCAAAAGTACGCCGGAAAACGCTTTGTCACTACCCAGGATGTGCTTCGTTACTTAAGGGATGCGGAGCTGGAAGCCGCCTTGACGGCCTTTGAGGAAAGCCTGTTCTCGATGAAGGGCCAGGACCAGCCAGTGCCGAAGGCACAAAGAGAGCGCCTGATTCA
>Ga0208561_100342_pt1 | contig 11214 bp, 6 predicted proteins | sample Shrwel1BS1Day9_FD_187536 | JGI IMG/M metagenome (GOLD analysis project Ga0208561, IMG submission 187536) | Subsurface microbial communities from deep shales in Ohio, USA - Utica-3 well 1 S-1-Day9 (SPAdes) (version 2) ... | reverse complement strand
TCCGGGAACTGGTCAGCGCCATCCCGGAAGACGACTGGCAGGATGTGGAAATCATCGGCTGGCTGTACCAGTTCTACATCTCCGAAAAGAAAGACCAGGTGATTGGCAAGGTGGTCAAAAGCGAAGACATTCCCGCTGCCACCCAGCTGTTCACCCCCAACTGGATAGTGCAGTACCTGGTACAAAACTCCGTAGGCCGCCAGTGGCTGCAAACCTACCCGGACAGCCCGCTGCGAAACCAGATGCCGTACTTCATCGAACCCGGCGAACAGCCCCTGGAAGTGCAGGCTCAGTTGGATGAAACCGTACCGGATGCCATAGACCCGGAAAGCATCAAAGTTCTCGACCCCGCCTGTGGCTCTGGCCACATATTGGTGGAAGCCTACAAGATCCTCAAAGCCATCTACGAGGAGCGCGGCTACCGCAGCCGTGACATTCCGCAGCAGATCCTCAAACACAATCTGTTCGGCCTTGACATAGACGACCGGGCAGGGCAGCTAGCCGGCTTCGCCCTGATGATGCTGGCAAGGGAAGACGATCGCCGACTGTTCAGCAGGGTAGCCGACGGTGACGTTACCCTTAATGTGCTGTCCCTCAAGGAAACCGGCCACCTGAATCTGCCCCAACTTTGGCAGGATCTGAACCTGAGTGGTGACTGGCAGCAGGGTAGCTCCCAGAGCCTTTTTGAAAGCGAGCAGGCTGACTTGAGCAGCGCGAGTGCCGATGAACGTTACCAACTGCTGCAACGCACGCTGGAGCGATTTGAAGAAGCGAAAACCTTCGGTTCGTTAATCGAGGTGCCAGAAGAGGACGAAGCGCCATTGAAGGCTTTGGTGGAGGAACTACAGCAGCTGGCCCGCACGGGTGACGTCATGCAGAAGCCGACGGCGGAAATGCTGTTGCCTTATGTCCGGCAGGCTTGGGTACTTGCGCAGCGTTACGAGATCGTAATTGCTAACCCGCCATATATGGGCAGCAAGTACCAGGCTCCGGCAGTGAAGAAGTATCTGAAGGATGCCTACAAAGGGTATGAGAAGGATCTGTTCTCGGCATTCATCATCCGAAATCTGGCGCTTACCAAAGAGAATGGACAACTTGGGTTTATGACGCCGTTTGTGTGGATGTTTATATCCAGTTATGAACAACTTCGTAAGCACCTGATTACTGAAAAGACCATCACATCACTCGTCCAGCTCGAATATTCCGGCTTTGATGGTGCAACAGTTCCAATTTGTACTTTTACGTTGGAGAACGCCTATAGCCCGCATTTCAAAGGTGGGTATGTGCGTTTATCCGCTTTCAGGGGCGCTGAACAGCAAGGGCCGCGGGCACTTGAAATCATCCAAGCTGCAAATGAGGCTGGAAAGTGATGGAGTTAAATGTTTCGACTGCAGACCTCGGCATCGCCTTCCGAAAAGCCAAGGTTGATTTCTACTACTCAATCAACCCCTCATTTTTCGCAATAGCTGACTATGAGGGGATACTGGAAGACTACCTTCAGCGCTTGCAAAGCAAGATCAATGGCAGGTCTACCACTTGGGGGAAGGATCCAGGTTTTCGCGGTTCCTGGACACTCGCGCTCAAAGCGATCAAATCGGCTGAACAGGTAGATGCCAAGCTGCACCATCATTGCTCGCCGGAAGATAAACGCCCCCGTAGCCACAGAGCTGAAGATCAGTGGCGAGAGTCCAAAACCGACAACCATGATTGCGGCGTTACCAGCAAAATCCACGTGGCGGCCTCTCGCCAACGCCGGTTCAGCCGCCGATCTAAAAAGGAAGGCCTCAAGCGGTTGCCGGATGGTTTTGCAGCAGACATGTTGAAAGACCGCGAAGTATTATCCAAAAGGGGAGCGTAATGAGCCAGCAAGAAGCAAAGAACATGGCGAAGTATTTTTACAGGGCCTCTTCATCAGACTTTATGAAAATCTCAGGTGCTCCGATAGCTTACTGGGCTTCAGACCAACTGCTGTCAGTTTTCGCGGAAAACCAACCATTGAGATCGGTTGCGAAGCCTGTACAAGGCTTGATTACTGGTGATACGGAAAGATTTGCTAGGCTATGGTTTGAAGTAGATCGTAGTAAAACTGCGTATCACTGCGCGACCACAGAGGATGCAGAGAAGTCTAACAAAAAATGGTTTCCATATAATAAAGGCGGCGATTACAGAAAGTGGTATGGTAATTACGAATATGTTGTAAATTGGGAAAATAATGGTTATGAATTAAAGAATTTCAAATCCGAAAATGGAAAATTGCTCTCTCGTCCGCAGAATGAAAGCACCTACTTCCGAGAAGGATTGACTTGGACTGCTATTTCCTCAAGCTATTTTGCAGTTAGATACTGCCCCCCAGGAAGCATTGGAAGTAATGCGGGAATGATGATTTTTTCAACTGATAAAGTTGAAATGATATCTCTTATATCTTTATTAAACTCCGCATTGGTCAATCACCTGATATCTTGTTTGACGCAAACATTAAACTTTGATCAAGGGATTATTTCAAGAATTCCCGTTCAGAAGCACTTCAAAGGCACATATGCGCATCGGTTGATTGAAATCCACAAGAGGGACTGGGATTCTTCGGAAACTTCTTGGGATTTTGAGAAGCTTTGTTTATTAGAATGTGAACACGAGTCGGCCACGCTTCGTGAAGCATATTTGGCTAACCGAAGGCGATGGAGCGGGATAGTTGATGAGGCGCAGAGGCTGGAGGTTTTAAATAATCAGGAACTAATTTCTGCCTTTAATTTGCAAGAAGAAGTTTCTCCCGTAACAGAGTTGGAATCAATAACTCTCTCTTGCAACCCCTACCATAAATATGGTCGAACACGAGGGGATAAAAATTATGAATCTGCATTACAGGCTGATAGCGTGCGAGATATAGTATCTTATGCTGTCGGCTGCATAATGGGGCGTTATTCATTAGATGCTCCGGGGCTGATTCTAGCGAATCAAGGTGAAGATCTAAACGATTATTTAGACCGGGTTCAATCGACGCGTTTTATCCCGGACGATGATGCAATTCTTCCGCTCACTGATCAGGAATGGTTTTCTGATGATTCGACAAACCGCCTGTGCGAATTTGTTCAGGTGGCTTGGGGCAAAGAGCATTTACAGGAAAACCTGGATTTTGTAGCAGAAAGCCTCTGCCTCCACTCCATCAAATCCAAGCAGGGTGAATCCGCCCGCGACACGATCCGGCGCTACCTCAGCACCCAGTTCTTCAAGGACCACCTGCGCACCTACAAAAAGCGCCCCATCTACTGGTTGTTCAGCTCTGGCAAACACAAAGCCTTCGAATGCCTGGTCTACCTGCACCGCTATAATGAGGGCACGCTGGCTCGGATGCGCACCGAATACGTTATTCCCCTCAGCGCCAAGCTCAACGCTTACGCTGAAAAGCTGGAACAAGACAAAGAAGCTAGCACCTCAGCCGCTGACACCAAGCGCCTGGAAAAAGAAATCGCCACTCTGCACAAACAACAGTCTGAACTCGCTGAATTCGATGAAAAACTCCGACACTACGCCGACCAGCGCATCAGCCTGGATCTGGATGATGGCGTGAAGGTGAATTATGGGAAGTTCGGGGATTTGTTGGCTGAGGTGAAGGCGGTGACGGGGCAGAAGTGATGGATGGTCTTTGGGGGTATTTAGCCACATTTTTAATCGTAATGGGCGGGATTCTTCACTGGAGTGTCAAGCGCGGTGTTCAGACATGGTTTGATTCTAAAGTGGCCGTTTTGGGTGCTGAATTACAAAAGGAAATCAGTGATCGGCAAAACCTAAACGCTATTTCAAGACCAACTTTCGAGAAAATCTTCTCAAAGAAAATTGAGGTCTATACCGAGCTATCGAAAATCAGCAACGAGTTTACCAGGTACAAAAATGAGAGCCATGAAGTGGAGCATGGGGAATTGTTCGAGGAGGTTACGGAACGGTTCTCTGGATTTTTTGCGCGATGCAGGGAAGTGATCGAGGCGAATAAGCTGTATATCTCAGGTGAACTGGCTGAACGTTATGACGTTTGGTATGGCGTTGCTCATCCCTACTACAAGAAGTCTGTCTTAGATGGTTATGAGGCGCACCAAAACTCGTACGATGATGAGGAAGGTAAGATGAAGGTGTACTACTCGGAATTGGGCGCAATATCGGAAATGGTCAATGAAACGATGCCCCAGATGGAGGCAGTCTTCGCTCAGATCGATACCGACATTTCTCGAATTCGAGATTACGTAGAATTGGCGGTCAGTACCAAGCCAATCCCTTAGGCCACGGCAACTATTAGGGGCTATGTTCAGTCCTATAACACGGAACACGACTTGATAGAACCAAGCGAACACGCATTGGTAAGAGTCGAAGGAAGCAAAAGAGATAAGCAGGGGTAATTATGTATCAAGCGGGCGGTACCATCGTTTCATTGATGGATCAGGTCAACAAGCACGAACTGATTCTCCCAGCGATTCAGAGAGAGTTTGTATGGAAGCCCGACCAGATCTGCAGCCTGTTCGACAGCCTTCTCCAGGGCTATCCGTTTGGCACGTTCCTGTTCTGGCGAATACAACCCGAGAATCGTGGGAAGTACCAGTTTTATGATTTTGTTAGGGACTATCACCAGCGAGATAATCCTCACTGCCCGCCGCTGAGAGATCTCCCGGAACGCGAGCTAGTTGCTGTGCTTGATGGACAACAGCGCATTACAGCACTAAACATTGGCCTGCATGGGTCCTACAGCCAGAAGATTCACGGCAAGTGGTGGTCGAGTTCCGATGCCTTCCCTCTTAAACGACTCTACATCAATCTCCTTGGGCAGCCAGAGGAAGAGACAGGGAGCAACTATCAGTTTGAATTTCTGACAGATAAGCAGGTTGGTAACAGCGCAGATGGCGAATATTGGTTTCGCGTTGGCCGGATTCTGGAAGAAGACAGGGACGATTTGAATGATGAGCTGAACGACGGTTGGGAGGGAGATCGAGAATCCCTGAAGTCTGCGCGTGGTGTCCTCAGGCATTTGATCACAACAATCTTCGATAAAGATAAGATCGCTTACTACGAGGAAAAGGAGCAGGACCTTGAGCGTGTCCTGAATATTTTCATCCGCATGAATAGCGGCGGGACCATCCTTTCATATTCGGATCTTCTCCTGTCTATAGCCGTTGCGCAGTGGGACAACCTGGATGCGCGAGAGGAGATCCATGCGCTCGTTGATGAAATGAACGAGACGGGAGATGGCTTTTCCTACAGCAAGGACCTGGTCTTGAAGGCGGGGCTGATGTTGTCCGACATCGGGAGCGTTGGCTTTAAGGTCGAAAACTTTAATAAGGTGAATATGGCGATCTTGGAGGAGAACTGGTCGGATATCCGCACGGCTCTTCTGTTAGCGACAGAACTACTAGCCACGTTTGGCTTCAACTCTCAAAACCTCCGCGCCGACAGCGCGATCTTGCCAATTGCTTACTATCTCTATACCCGAAAGCTTGATGATGGCTATTTGTCTCGGTCAGAGTATGCAAAAGATCGGGAAGCGCTGCGCCAGTGGTTGATTAAGTCATTACTCAAAGCTTCCGGCATTTGGGGGAGTGGGCTTGATACCTTGCTGACAAGCCTGCGCCGAGTACTAAAAGAAGAGAGCGATAAAGGCTTTCCGGCTGAAACGTTGAGTTCGGTGATGGCGTCCCGGGGTAAATCACTCCACTTTGTTGACGAGGAAATCGAAGAGTTAGCCGAGTTGGACTACGGTGGCAAAAGAACGTTTGCCCTTCTGTCCTTGTTGTTCCCTGGATTCGATTTCTCCAGACACTTTCATGTCGATCACATCTATCCGAAAGGGCTGTTCACCGCTAGCAAGCTGAGGAAAGCCGGCGTGCCAGAAGATCGGATAGAGATCTTCAAGGCATGGTCGAACCGATTGCCTAACCTGCAATTACTCGAAGGAACGATCAATAACGAGAAGCGACAGAAGATGCCTTCGGAATGGTACGCGGCTTGTTGGCCGGATCCTGGGGCCCGTTTGCGTCATCTTCAATCACAGGGGATAGATGAGCTACCTGAGGATCTTGTTCATTTTGACGATTTTTATGAACAACGGAAGGCGTTGTTAATGAGCAGGATTCAGCAAGTGGTGAACGAACAATGAAACCTTTCCGAGCTTCGGTATACCAAGAACATTCAGCTTTTGATAAGGCGTAGCTAATGGATTCAAAACAGCTCACCCAAGGGCTTCAGCAAGCTTTTTTCTCCGAAAACCACCGACTGGTGTTCTGGTACGACCCCGAGCAAAGCTTTGGTGACGAGCTGTCTAATCTGAACCTGCCGGATATTCAGGTGCTGGACATGGCCGGCGAGTCGTCTCTGGCCGTTAAGCTGAAGCTGGAGTTGAAAGATCAGAACGGCAGGTACTTGCTGTACTTCCCCCACGCAGAGCCGGAGCCGGAAGACGACTGGTTGCTCGACATGAAGCTGTATTCCCGCACCTTCCATGCGGACCGTATTTCCATCATCTTCAATGAACTGGGCCTGCAGCAGCAGAGCCTTCGGTCGCACCTTGCCCGGCGTGAGAAGTTCCTGAGCAAGGCCCGGCTCGCCGCCTTGAAGCGATTTATCCAGCCGGACTTCGATGAAGATGCGCTCGATCTGGCCATGATTGCCGTGGTTACCCGGGCCGAATCGCCGGATATCGCCAACATTTTGTTCACTCTGGGCGATGAGCTGGTGAAGGCAGATGGCGGCCTGGAGCAGGTGCCGGAGTCCATCACGGAACTGGAAAAATACGGACTGGTTCCGTCGTTGGTCAGGGCGTTTCAAGAGGAGGTGGGCTACCCGGCCTCGGAGCAGGAGCTTCGCGGCGAGGCTCCGTTCAACTTCGGTCATTTTCTGATCCGGCTTTTGGCGACGGGGTTCTGCGAGAGTATTTCCGAAGTGCCCGACTGGGCGCGTTCGGTGGCCATTTCCTCGGCTAATGCCCGGGCCACCTCCCGGGCGTTGCTGTCTCGCTGGCGTGACAGCTCCCGCTATTACCCCGCCTACGATGTGATCGCCGACTGGGTTTCCACGGCCCTCAATATCAAGTCCCGCATTGAGGACTACTCGATTGAGGTGCTGGCCAATGTCGCCACCTTCCGGGAAGCGGAGAACCGCATTATCGTCGATTTGGTGAAAGCCATTCCGGAAGCCCGGCCAGCGGATTTGAACCTGTTCGCCCGGGTTATTTCGGACCGGCTAGACGGCTATTGGGCGTCTCGTCACAAAGACGATGGTGTTCGCCGGAAATTCCGGACCATCTATTCAGCGCTGTCCGCTGCGATTGATTTGTTTGCGTTACGCCAGGCGCACCCGGAGGGCTTTCATTTCACTAGTGCTGAGGCGCTTTATCAGGCCTATGAGGCCGACCTCTACCGGTTTGACACCGAATATCGCCACTACTGCGCGGCTTCTCGCAAGGCGCATGTGGAGATTCTGAAGGCGCTGGATGAGGCCGTAGAGCAGTGTTATGCCTATTGGTATCTGGACCAACTGGCCCGCAATTGGGGTGACCTGGTGGAAGGCGAGAAGCTACTGGAGCACTGGGCCATTGGTGGTGTGCCCAATCAGCACCACTTCTACGACACCCTGGTAAAGCCCAAGCTGGACAGCGCCCGCAATAAACGCCTGGTGGTCATCATCAGTGATGCGTTTCGCTATGAGGCGGCGGTGGAGCTGCAGGATCGTATCAATGTGAAGCGCTACAGCGAGGCGAAGTTGTCCAGCCAGTTAGGGGTGTTGCCCAGTTATACCACGCTGGGTATGGCCTCTCTGTTGCCTCATCAAACCCTGGAATACCGGGAGGGGGTGAGTGATGACGTGTTTGTAGACGGCAAATCCACCAAGGGCAGCGATAACCGCAATCGGGTTCTGACCAGTTACAACGGGATGGCGGTGCAGGCAGAAACCGTAAAAGCCTGGAGCCGGGAAGAGGGGCGTGACGCCCTGAGGGATCAGAATCTGGTGTATGTCTACCACAACGTGGTGGATGCCAGGGGCGATAGCGCCTCTACGGAATCTGAAACCTTCAATGCGGTGGAACACGCCATCGAAGAGCTGACGGAACTGACCCGCAAGATCATGATGCACTTCAACACCAGCACGGTGTTGGTGACGGCAGACCATGGCTTCTTGTTCCAGCACAGCAAGCTGGAGGCCGCAGACAGAACCTCGCTTGCAGACAAGCCAAGCCATGCTCTCAAGAGTAAAAAGCGTTACGTTATTGGTCACGATTTGCCGGATGCCAAAGATGCCTGGTGTGGCTCTACCCGCCACACCGCTGGAACGGCGTCCGATACCCGCTTCTGGATTCCCAAAGGGGCCAACCGTTTCCATTTTGTAGGGGGTGCTCGATTTGTGCACGGTGGCGCTATGCCGCAGGAAATTGTGGTGCCGGTGCTGACGGTGAAGCAGTTGCGTGGTGAGAAGGCTGAAAGCCGCTCCAAGCGTAAGGTGGAGGTCATCTCGCCCAAGCCGACTCTGAAGATGGTCAATAACATCCAGCGGTTTGACCTGATGCAGACCGAAGCCGTGAGCGATCAGGTGCTGCCAGTAACCATAGCGGTCGCGATCTACGAAGGGGCGGAGAAGGTGTCCAGCGAAGAGGTGGTGACCTTTGATAGCGCTTCAGACTCCATGACGGAGCGGGTTAAACAAGTGCGATTGTCGTTGTCCGGTAAGGACTTTGACCGCAAGCGGGATTACTTCCTGATACTCAAAGACAAAGACCTGAACACCGAGATTGAACGTTACCGGGTGGTGATTGACCTGGCGTTTACCGATGACTTTTTCTAAGGCAGGGGCCATGCAGTCAGATAAGGATCTGGATCAGTTACTTAATGAGCACTTTGCGGGCCGGGTGGTGCGTAAGGATCTGACCAAGCAGATCAAAGAGGGCGCGAACGTGCCTGTGTACGTGCTGGAGTACTTGCTGGGCATGTATTGCGCCTCGGATGACCCGGAGGTGATTGAGACAGGCCTGCGCAACGTCAAAACCGTGCTGTCTGAGAACTACGTGCGCCCCGACGAGGCTGAGAAGGTGAAATCCCTGGTGCGTGAGCGGGGCAGTTACAAGGTGATCGACCGGGTGACGGTTCGCCTGAACGAGAAGAAAGACTGCTATGAGGCGGCCTTTTCTAATCTGGGCATCAAGGATGCGGAGATAGGGGCGGGCATCGTCAAAGAAAACGAGAAGCTTTTGGTCGGCGGGATCTGGGTGATTGCGACTCTGAGTTATTATCATGAGGAAGGGCAGAAAGGCTCGCCCTTTGGCGTAAGCACCCTTAAGCCGATCCAGATGCCCAACATGAATATGGCTGAGCTATTCGCCGGCCGGGCCGCGCTGACCGTTGACCAGTGGCGGGAAACACTGATCCGCTCCATAGGCATGGAGCCTGCGTCACTTGATGAGACGGTGCAGTGGCACCTGTTGGCGCGGATGATTCCGTTTGTGGAGAACAACTACAACGTTTGCGAGCTTGGCCCGAGGGGCACGGGCAAGAGCCACATATACAAAGAGTGCTCGCCCAACAGTATTTTGGTGTCCGGTGGTCAGACGACGGTAGCGAACCTCTTCTACAACATGAGCAGTCGCAAAATCGGTCTGGTGGGCATGTGGGACCTTGTGGCCTTTGATGAAGTGGCGGGCATCAACTTCAAGGAGAAGGACGGCGTCCAGATCATGAAGGACTACATGGCCTCCGGCTCCTTCGCCCGCGGCCGTGAACAGATGGAAGCCAATGCCTCCATGGTATTTGTGGGCAACATCAACCAGTCCGTTGAGTCGCTCGTCAAAACCAGCCATCTGTTGGCTCCCTTCCCGGAACAGATGATCGATTCTGCGTTCTTTGACCGGTTCCACGCTTACATCCCCGGCTGGGAAATTCCCAAGATGCGGCCTGAGTTCTTCACCAACCGATACGGGCTGATTGTGGACTACCTGGCTGAGTTTTACCGGGAGATGCGCAAGCGTAGTTTTGCTGACGCTCTGGATCGATATTTCAAGCTGGGTGGGGATCTGAATCAGCGGGATACCATTGCCGTGCGGAAGACGGTTTCCGGCTTACTGAAGTTGCTGTATCCCCACGGCGAATTTGACAAGGACGCCGTACGCCAATGCCTGGAGTATGCGCTGGAAGTGCGTCGCAGGGTTAAGGAGCAGCTCAAGAAGATCGGTGGCATGGAATTCTACGATGTGCATTTCAGCTACATCGACAATGAAGATCTGGAAGAACACTTTGTCACTGTGAAAGAGCAGGGTGGTGGCAAGTTGATACCGGAAGGCCCTTCAAAACCGGGAGTAGTACATACTATCGGTGTGAGCACTAAGGGGGTTCCGACTCTTTACCGCATCGAGCTTCAGGTAACCAAAGGCTCCGGCAAGCTGGCCACCTCTGGCCAAGTGACCAACCCTTCGGCCAAAGAGCAGGTGAAAATGGCCTTTGACTATTTTAAGGCCAATCTCTCACGCATCTCGGGTGCGACCAAGGTAATGGACCACGACTTCCACCTGCACGTCGTGGATCTGCAAAACGGCGGCCCCATCCAGTCGCTCTCCATACCCAGCCTTGTGGCCTTTGCTTCCGGGATCATGGGGCGACCAGCCCAAGCACAGCTCGTCGTACTTGGTGATATGAGTCTGGGTGGCAGTGTAAACGCTGTGCAGAGTCTCGCTGAGTGCTTGCAGGTTGCCTTTGATGGTGGAGGGAAGCGAGTGGCTCTGCCGATTACCAGTGCGGCGGATATTCCGACCGTGCCCGGGGAGCTGTTTACCAAATTCCAGACCAGCTTCTATGCGGACCCGGTGGATGCGGTGTTTAAGGCATTAGGAGTGGATTGAAAGCTAAAGGCCCCGGCCAGATAAAAGGTGGTGGGCGCTGTCCGGTTTTCACTGGTTATCATGCCTAAGTGTGGCAGATTGGACATATTCTATTAGTAAATTAGTCCGAAAGTGCCACACCGGGGTTGTGAATGATGATGACGGGCTTAGTGTGCTTGGTCGCGAGGCATGTAGCTAACCCTTATCCATGGCAGGGGAGGCCTGTGCTCAGTCTTAGCGGATTTGGGGGGGGGAGCTGACAGAGCGGGCTAGGCAGAAGTGGTCGGTTTTCCCGGCCAGGAAGATGTGGGTTTGGGTATGGAGTTCGGGCTTGTTTCGGCGCTCAACCAGCAACTGGCGCCGGTGTGGCAGATAGGGCA
>Ga0208561_100336_pt1 | contig 11353 bp, 8 predicted proteins | sample Shrwel1BS1Day9_FD_187536 | JGI IMG/M metagenome (GOLD analysis project Ga0208561, IMG submission 187536) | Subsurface microbial communities from deep shales in Ohio, USA - Utica-3 well 1 S-1-Day9 (SPAdes) (version 2) ... | reverse complement strand
CCGGAAACTGGCTTTGCTGAAGTATTGGCAATCCGGTCAGGAGTATTGGGCTAACTCCATCGCTCACTGAATTTAAAGCGCCCAAACGCAACGAACCCCGGAAAAACCGGGGTTCGTCAGCAATCTGGGGCTCCCGAAAGAGTATATACTGAAAGTTATGTAATCGTGTGAGTGAGTGACTGAGTGCCCCTCAAGCTGACGCTTTTGGGGCATTTTCTTTTTTTACACAGTGTGTAGGTCTGTGTGTAAAAGTTACGTGATCTTTAAGAAGTTCATGGAAGTGATACCTCCAGAACAGGGCTTCAATTTGGGGGGGGGGGCAATAGAGTGACTTGAAGCTCAGCTTTTCGGATATCATTCAAGAAACAACTGTTGATTCTTGAATGATTGAGCATCCTTGTGGATACTCATTGCCTATGAACTAATTGTACTCTCGCGTTTAGCAGCTTTCTCATTCCCTCATGAGAAGCCTGGTGTAGACGCGATTGCGCCGTACCACACATGCAAATGAATAAATTCTTTAACACAAGGGGGGGGGCAATGAACGATCAACTTTTGATGGTAGACCGGCTTGAAGAGTTAGCTGATCTTGCGTTGGAGGCTGAAAATAGTTTTGAGCGAGCAACAATTTATGCTGCAACTCAGGCAATCAAATCAGAATTTGGGGCTATCGAGGACAGTCTGGATGGTTATACCCTAGAAAAGTTATCATCCGCATGTTGGAGCATTCGTGCTTCTGTTGGATATGACATCGCTAATGACCATAGCGTCGATCAGCATGTTAGCTGGGCACATGGCCAACTGTCTGTTCTCAGAGATTTAATTAAAGAACGGAAGGTCCTTGAGCAATAGTGACTTAAGTAAATCACTTAGGCATGTTCTTGGCACGACGACCCACCGCAGGTTCTCAAGGTTCGCTGCTTAACTTGGCCAGGAATGAGATAGATGAGGGGTTCGCCACAGTTTGTTGTCTTCGTCCTCGGGATAGCTTTCGCGGTTTCATGGCTAAAAGAGTACGCTTTCATTTTCTCGTGGATTTTCACCGCTGCTCTATGGGTTATTCCTGTATTGGCTGTTTTGGCCGCAATTTTTTTCGTGTATGAGAAAGCTCACTTCGTAGGTGTTATTTACTACAAGCCGGTTTGGTACGGGGCTATGCGGTGCAGAAAATGTCTTTATCAATGGCAAAGCAGAAGGAATACCCCCCCGGCAAAGTGCCCCAAATGTGGTACTAGAGAAATCCGGCCCATTGAGGTAAAAGAAAAAACGATTCATCGGCTTGAGAAGAAAGGTTTGACCCCAGAGGACTGGAAAGAAATACAAAAAATGGGTACACAGAACGACGTCCCAAACTGGTTTGTATTACCATCTCTGCTCTTCATAGCGGAATTAATTTACCTCGGGGCTGGCAACACCGTCTAATCCAAGGAGAGGGCAATGAAGAAATTTTTGGTTATCATTCTCACTATTTTTCTTTCAGCGTGTGCAAATACAAAATACGTTGTAGAAAACCCGTCGAACAAGACTCTCGTTTCGCAAAAGATATACGAAGTTAAGTCCGAGTTTGGCGAGCACCGAATATTCGGGCCAGTAATTGAGGCTGACTATAGCGGCCTACTCTATAATGATAAAGTATCAATACAGCTGATGAAAACAGAGAACAACAACTACTACTTACGGGTACATAACTTCCACTCAGGGAAAGGCTGGAAGTTTATTGAGAGTATAACGACCCTAAAAAAAGAAACAATTGAGCTACAAGAGGTTAGTCAAGAAACGCCGGTGTGTCTTTCTAAAGGATGTTCGTTTACTGAAGTTGGATTTGCTCTACTCGATAAGGAAAAATATCTAAAAGGTGATAGAAGCCTGAAGATTAGAATTAATGCAAAGAGATGGGGTACGCGAGTTATGGAGGTCCCGAAAGAGTATATACAGGCTTTTATGGAGAGAGCTGGATAACCTGTCAATGGAGTATTGCAGCAGAAAAGCAGCTGATCAGTAAACGGTAACACTTCGCCCTGTGCGCGAATCGGCTGCTTTTGCTAACTAACTCCAACCAGCCTCCGTATGGAACAGGTGTTGGGACCGATGGATGCCTTAGACCAAACTTTGCAAAGAATAGGAGCTTCGTTTTGTTGGAATGGACCAACAGTGCAATATCAGAATGAAAGTACCGCCATGACTTTTATGGAGGGCTCTGCCCTCTCGCCGCAAGCGGCGATTCACCCGAGGTATTTCACGACCAGCGATGATCGTTTAAGATGACGTTGCGGTACAGGGAGAGGTCCCGATGGCCGCGACCGGCGATGAGGGGGCGTGCCGTTAATGGCTAACCCCCGAATCCCTCTCTTTCAGCAAGTCCCTCAAGAAACTCGCTCTTCTGGTGGCATTGCTTACCGATTTTACGATGGACGAAAAATCACTAGCCCGCCCGACAATGTGTATCTCTGCCTCGGCACGGGTAATCGCCGTGTAAAGCCACGCACGGTCGGAGATGTGACCCTTCTGGACTGCCACGATGATTCTCGGGAACTGGCTCCCTTGGGCCTTGTGGAGCGTGATTCCGTAGCCAAGCTCCATGCAATCGAAGACTTCATCCGTAATTGAAATGGCTTCGCCGGTATCCAGTGTCACGACACCAAATGTTTCCTGGCCGTCCTGGGTGTCGCGCTCTGTTGAGGATAATACGCCAAGAGACCCATTCTGAATGCCGATGTTGTAGTTGTTCCTGATGAAGAGGATCGGGTCGCCCACTCTCATATCGAGGAAGAATTCATCGCCATGCAGTCTAAACTGCAAGCGCTTTCCATCCGGATTGATCCGCTTTTGGCACTCTCGGTTCACCTCGCCAACCAGAACCTTGGTGGCTCCGATGATCTGGGTGTTGGAGGGTGACTCCGCGTACAAGGATGTGCACCTATCGACCACCTGCTGCGTAGGCGTCTCGTGGAACGTGATTGCGCCAACCGATAAAGATGGAGGCACCTCGCCCCGATTGATGGTGGTCGAGTATTCCGGGATGCCCGTTGAGCCTTCTTGGCGTTTGATGATATTCAACTCAACCGTAGCGATTGCGCCGGATTCAACGATGTCTGACAGAACTTTGCCACAGCCAATGGCTGGCAGCTGTTTCGGGTCGCCGGTCATGATGATGCGTACCGACGGATCGAGGTGCGTAACGATCTGATACATGGTCGGCAGGTCGATCATACTGGCTTCGTCGATGACCAGGAGATGCTGCGCCTGATCCAGTGACGGCGAGATCGGCTCTTCCCGCAACAGGCGAGCAATTGTCATGGTGAAGAATCCGATGCTCTCGTGCAGTCGCATGGCTGCTCGCCCCGACAGAGCGACGGCATGAACCTGATAGCCTAGTGCGGCATAGGCTTTGAGCACGGTACGAAGGACCGTGGTTTTACCCGTACCGGCACCACCCGTGATGCAGGACACCGCATTTGTAAGGCTCGACTCGACCGCTTGGACCTGCTGCTCGGTCAGGTCGTAGGGAAGCTCCTGCACGGCCTCGGTGAGCGCCTTGAAGACGGATTCATCTTCGTCCTTGGTGGCGGCCAAGGCCTTGAGCCGCTTGGCAACGACCGACTCCATCATGATTTGTGCGGTAGGATGGTAGGTGCCGGTTTCTGGCCTGAGAATAAACTGGCCGTTGCGATAACCGCTGGCGAACGCCTCTGCGACCAGGGCTTTATCGCCCAGAAGCCTGATAACCTCGGGCCTGAGAGCCTGATGGGAGGCGTAGGTGTGCCCCTTTTCTACCTCTTTTCGTATCGCGCCTTCTAAAGCAGCTGCGAGCCGCTCCGGTGCCGATTTCTCCATGCCCATCTGTTCAGCAATGGCATCGATATCGGGAAAAGACATCCCGAATCCGAGCAATGCGTAAGGATTGCTCTTGAGTATCTCAACGGTGCGATCATCGTGGTATTTCAGGATGCGTTGCTGAATGCTCAGCGGCACTCCCAGAGAAGCCAGCCAGTTCGCATGCGCAAGGTTTTTGTACTTGGCGTAGCCGTTGTAAAGCGCGGTTACTGAAACCTCGCTGAGAACCTTTCTGAGAAGGCCTCTGTGCTTAGCAGTGTCGGCCTGGAGCATGGAGTGCAGGTCGCTGCCAAAAGCGTCCCAGAGGGCTCGTGCTTTGGCCTCACCGATACCCGTGAACTCTTTTTCATTGGCAATGAAGCGGATCAGCGCCTCACCCGTTTCCGGCAGCGTGCATTCCATCTCAGCTGGGGCTTCATACATATGCTGCTGAAGCTCATAATCGCCTGCCTGAACGGTCTCCAGCGTCCTCATACCACGCACCCGCCATTGCTGGCCAACCGACGGCTTGATAGGCAAAGACTGGTTTTCACATCGGATGCTAACGATGTATTTGCCCGAGTTGATTTTGTAACTGTCAGATTTGAGGGGAATGCCCGTGAAGATCGTGTATTTATAGCCATTATGCTGGCAGCTAGTGACACGGAAATACTCTTCATGCATCGGGCGCTACTCCGAACTCTGTGAGGACTTCGGACAGTTCACCGTAACGCTTTAGCTTGGCTTCGAGGGTGGCCACGCGGGCCTTTAGCTCAATGTTTTCCTGCTCCAGCACTGAGAGCCTTCTCGATTCCATGGCTCTTTGGTTAACGCTAGGATCATAGCGCTTCGGTTCTGACCGCTGGGCCTGGGCGGTTGCGGTAAATTCTGGCAGAACACCCCGATCACGCAGGCTCTGCTCCAGATTCTCCAGTGCTGATTTAATGGCCGGATTCTGGCGCAACGCGCTCTTTCCGATGCCTATGGCTTTGGCCACTTCGCCACGGTTTAACTGGCCCCGAAAGATGATCTGCTTAAAATCGTCATCCGTTTGGGTAGCCACCCAGCTCTGGAAGGCACTCAGGTTCTGACGCGCTCTTTCCTGACCATTACTCATCCATTTCCCCTAGGATTTTTTTGATCGCTGTTAGAAATCCGCGAGGTAGGATTTCCGTACCCAGCTCATCTTTCACTTGGCCCAATGCGTTCGCTTTGAATCCGAGTTTCTCCAGCCATTCCTCGGTGCAGACGGTTTGCAACGCCTTGATCTCGTTCTCCGAACAGATCCCCTTTAACGAGGGCAGCAGCTCCACACTGGCTTCAGACTGGGGCTCCACATAGGTCGTCGGTCGCTTATCAATCACGATCTCGGTTGTGCTCTTGAGCATGTTGGCTTCGCTTCTGTAGCGATCCCGCTCCCGAATGATTTGCCCAAAGAGGGCACGCACCGCCGCGTCCTCAATACGCTCCAGAAGTTGGTGATCTTGGCTCACTCTCTTGGGTGGCCCGACCGGTGGTTTCTTCGTGGTGGTCTTTGCCTTGGCGGCCCACGCTTCCACCAGGTCCCGATAATGCTTGTTTGCGGTGGCACGAATCGATTGGTAGCCCACACCGCCATCTTGCTCGGATACGCGCCCAATGGTGGTAATGGAAAAGTCCCGAGCACCGGAGTCGAAGTAGGCGCTCAACGTTTCGTGGAGCTTATCCAGAGATGCCTTCGTCTTCGCAGTCTTGCCGTCTTTGAGGGTGTCCAGAATCGCATCAACATCAATGTTCATTCAGACACCTCCAAGGCCGGAATCCGCTTAAGAGCGCCCGACGACAGCGTGATCGGGGTGATTTGTTTGACGGCCTCAAATCCGGATTTCAGCAGCCCATCGTTCTCCAGGAACTCTTGCGCTTCGATGTAGTTTGTTGCGATTCGATAACCCTCCATCTTGTCGTCTGGGTCCGCGATCTTAGCCATCTTTCGAACGAGCGCATTACCCACGATCAACTGTGTGTTTTCGTCCATTTCCAGAAAGACGGGCTTGTACCCGGAGCGGGCCATCATGCGACTCAAGGCGTTGGTGCGCTTGGCAATGGCAGGTGTTTTGCGCAGGTCATCGTGCAAGTCGGGATAGAATTCAGCGTCCTCGCAGAGCAAGGACAGGTGCAGCAATTCCGAGTCGGTTTCGGTGAATTTCATGCTGACGTTGAGGTCTTCCTCAGACCCCACTGCGACCAGCTTTTGACGGTCATCGTCCTCAGTTCGCCCATTCTCAATCAGGACCACTTTGTTGATCAGATTGAAGATGGCGATGTAGTCCTTGGCGTACTGATCTGCCTCCACGTGCTGTTTTTCGAACCGACGCACCAGCGCCTGAAGTTCGCTGTGCTTTAGGAACGGCTTACCGGTTTCCTCGGCGATGAACAGCTCATCCTTCAGGGCCTCTAATTGGCCTTCAATCTCGACGGCCAGTTCAGCCGCCTGATGCGCCTTGTAGCTGACCTGATTGAACTTGGAATTCAGCGCTGGCAGGTAGGTCGCATCGGTGATATGCCAGCGACAGCGGGGGCAGTTTTCAGGGCCATGGGGTACCGGGCCATAAATCCTTGAGTACGCACGTTCTGAATCTTTTATAAGGGAGCCGCCGTTCCAGCAGCCGCCAACGGTGGACAGTTCATCCGAACGCACGGAGTTGCCGCCGACCAGGCACAGACCGGTGGCCCGCTCTTCCCAGCCAATCGGATTCCGGTTCGCCAGCACGGCTTCGACAGAGTTGTATGTATCACCGAGCGACGCAGTGCGAAGCTGGATCTGCCTCATCTCTGCGTCCTGAAGAAAGTTCTTCAGGGACGTTTCCCCGCGTTCAACCAGGGCGGAGTCGGCCTCGCTCATTTTCTCGGCCATCACCGAGGGCGTGATCTTGTTGTAATAGATCGTCATCAACAGCCGGGTATGACCAGCCAGTAGCTTGGAGATCACCGGCAACGGCAGATCGGTGTCCATGGTGTAGCTGGTGATCAAGGATACCCGAAGGCTGTGCAGCGGGTACTCCGTTGCCACCTTAGAGGTTTCCTGGCCTTCAAAGTCCTCGCCGTAGTCTTTCACAAACCGAAGGCGGTCGCCGTTCTTCATGGTCAGGCCTGACTGGAACAGATCTTCTTCCAGTTTCGACAAAAGGCGGTACCAAGAATTCTGGAAAGAGTTTCTGCCGATCGGGAGGGCGGAATTTCGGTCCCGAAACAAAAAGGCAAACTCGCCCATTTCGGTCAATTGCTTCTTAGGTTTGGCTTCGCCAATATGGCTACGCTTAAGCTCTGTGCCACTTACCAGTCGGTTAATCGGGTTGTATTTTTCCTGCCAGTTGCGGAGTTTTTCCAGCCAATACAGCAGTTCTTCGTGCTGCCAGGGGATAGTGTAGCCGCGCTGAATCTCATCCTTGTTTCGGTCGGCGGTTTTGTTAGTCGAGACGTACAGCCCCGTGGCATAGCTCTCCGTCATCGAGTCAAAAATGCGCCGGAAGACGCCTTTCTGATAGGGGCGTTTGGGGGTCCCGTACCTGAATGGGTGCTGGATGTTCTCGACCCAATGACCGTGCTCGTAACGCCACGTATCACCTTCACCGGAATCCAGAAACCGTACCTGAAAAGAACGAAGGGGCAGATGGAGTTTCGTGAATAGAAACATCGCCATCACAGGCGACCAGATCTCATGAATGGTCACAGGCTTGTTTGATTTACCGGCTTTTCGATTGACCATTCGTGTGCGGGCAATACAATCCGGATCATCGGGATCAATGACCTCCGGAGGCACTTCCATCCACGCCTGATTGCCAGACTGAAGCTGATCGATGGCCCACTGCCAGTCTTTAAAATGAAACCCGACCCATGGCGTTTTATTGCCGGAGTCATCGGTTGGGTAGGGGCAAAGAATGTGCCTGGCTTGCTGGATATAACGATAGGGTAACGGGCTGTGGACGGTTTCGGTGTTTGATGTGTTGTTCTTGATTTTATCGAACGGATTAGAGAACAGGGGTCGCTCGACGCCGTTATCGTCCTCGGCGCTTAGATGATGCTTGAGGATGTGGTCGCATAATTCGACTGTGTGCGAAACGTGTTTATGGTTATCAGCACTCGCTCCACTATTAACCAGAACGGCCTCAAATTCTTCACTGGACACTTTATGGCCGCTCGGATGGCCCTTGAACATTGTGGCCACGTCAGTGGCATACGGGGCTTTCGCGTTCAGGTACAGAAGAAATTTTCTTATACTCTTCAAGCGCGTATTAACGCCTCTGTCTTGCGCTTTTAGCCATTCGGCGGCGTACTGCTGCCATTGCAGCCAGTCGTGCCCCAGTTCCTCGGTCACCCACCCCAGCGTCAGATCCGTGGTGTAGCCTTTGCTTCCTGAATTTTTGTTCATGTTACCGTTTCCATAACCGTGGATTTTTGCCGGTGAAGTGGCCGTTTGGATCGAGGTGTTCAAAACCGTGTTCGGCCAACTTCTTCCAGTCGAAAGAGGCTGTGGTCTTTTCCTTATCCGATCCCAACTGAAGTTGCTGGGTTGCCTGAGACAGCGCTTCTGAGACTTTCACGCTGGAGGGCATGGTGTAAGGAACCTGAGACTCCAGGCTTGCGTGATGCAGGCACTTTTTGCGAATGAGCGGATCGACCCCGGCATCCGTCAATCGACGGCCATAGTTGTGGCGATGGCCATGAGGATCGAGCCCTATGCTCTTGTTGGGTTCGAGCCCAATTCGCCTTAATCCCGCCGCGTAGCTTTGGGTGAAGGCGTTGTAGGTATAGGGATTGCCCAGATAGCGAGAGTCGAAGCTGATAAACGCATAGGGGTGATGGCACTCCAACGATGCACGGAAAACCAAATACTGTCGCCACAGCAACATGAATATCCGAGCAAACTCCTGCGGGAAGAAATACGCCTCCAGGTAGCCATCCTTATGATCCAGGGTTTTGGATTTCCAGCCGAGATGCTGGGTGTTTTGCATCTCCTGACGCGGTATGCGTGAATACTTTTCTTGTAGGTACGCCTTGCGGGTTTTTATCCCTTTTCGGGACTTCCATCCTTCAGGTGCCTTGCCTTCTATCTCGTTGTAGATCCTCACGATTGCCTGGTCCGGATCTGAGGGGGCCTCGAAGACATCTGTGACCCAAAGCAACAGTGCTTCGCTACGCCTCAACCCGGCCGCGTGCATCAGGAGCAAGATAAGCTTGTCTCGCAGCGCAACTCGCGGGTCTTTGGCTCCTCCCAATCCATTCATGTAGAAGTCTTCAAACTTTCCCGTCGGGAAAGCAATGGCATCGTCATTGGTTTTTGCCAGAGGTGTTCGGCCCTTGATGCTGCGGGCTCTCTTCACAGTATTGTTGATCGACTTGTCTTTGATGTGTCCGAGGAAATCGTTCTGATTGCGCCTAAACCAAGCGGCATACTGAATGCGCTCCTCATGTCGAGTGGCTGTGCGCAAGGTATTAAGAGGCTTACCCAGACCTTTGTCCAAGAGCCAATTGGTGAAATTCGTCAGATTGATGATGTGCCGATGTATCGTGCCATTACTGGCCGGTATCCAATAAAGGCCAGAGGGGTCCAATCCATCTTCACCGATGGTGCCGCTGTAGAGCCGTCGGACAAAGGCCGCGAACAACGCTTCGGGTTCATCGAACATGCCTTCGTTGGCACTCATGAACTCGATGAGGAGTCTAATCGACTGAATATGGTTAGTGATTGTTGAAAGTGAGATGCCGTTTAGGTGAAGGCTAAGCACATAATCTGTGACTGATCCCAAAACCCCTTGGTCAGTCAGAATGACCGGAATCTCTGTGGCCACTCCACTTTTGTCCTGAACTACCTTGGCTGTGACCTTCGTTGCAAACATCCTTGAGCCCTACACATACTACACAGTATTCACTATACATATAGTGCAGTCTTCAGGAAAAAGAAACCCCCAATTAAGGGGGTTTTATCAAAATTACACAGTTTTATGTACTATACAGAACCACGGGAGCCCCTTCTTACTTGCTGAACGTTAAACGTTCTTTCTATCAGCGTTCGATGTGCTGGTACTCGCCGGCATCCTTGGTTGCCAGGGTCACCACCACAATGGCGATGAACGCGGCGATGAAGCCCGGGATGATCTCGTACACGCCCGGACCACCCATGAACTCGGCGTTCCAGCCCAGGGAGATCCAGATCATCACCGTTGCGGCACCCACGATCAGGCCAGCAATTGCGCCAGCGCCGTTGGTACGGGACCACATCAGGGACAGGATAATCAGCGGGCCGAAGGCCGCACCGAAACCAGCCCAGGCGTTACTGACCAGTGCCAGCACCTGAGAATCCGGATCCCGGGCAATAAACGCCGCCACCAGGCCAACAATAACCACGCAGGCGCGGCCAATGTTGACACACTCACGGTCACTGGCATCTTTGCGCAGAAACAGACGGTAGAAGTCCTCGGTGAGCGATGAGGACGACACCAACAACTGACTGGAGATGGTACTCATCACCGCCGCCAGCAGTGCCGCGTACAGGAAGCCTGTGATCAGCGGATGGAACAGCAACTCCGACAATACGATGAAGATGGTTTCCGGGTCAGCTATGTCCAGACCATTACGTACGGCGTAAGCACGACCGAAGACACCCAGCGCGATGGCACCAATCAGCGAGATGGCCATCCAGGACATGCCGATATTACGGGCCACACCCACTTCATGAATGGAACGAATCGCCATGAAACGAACAATAATGTGCGGCTGGCCAAAGTAACCCAAACCCCAGGCCACCGCCGACAGCCAACCGATCACAGTAAGGCCTTCTGTCCAGGACAAAAGCGTTGGGTTGACGGAGTTCAGCGTTTCAGAAGCCTGGGCGTAACCGCCACCGCCTTCGCCCCAGAGAACGACCGCCGGCATGATAATCAACGCCAGCATCATGATGCAGCCCTGGACAAAGTCGGTCATGGAGACCGCAAGAAAGCCACCAACCACGGTATAGGCCAGAACCACGCCCAGCGTAATCAGAATACCAACGGCATAGTCACTCATGCCCGGCACACTAATGATCTCGGCAAAGGCACTCTCGAACAGCTTGCCGCCGGCAACCAGGCCAGAGGCGGTGTAAACCACAAAGAACAGGACGATAACGATGGCAGACACCATGCGCAGTGACAGGGCCTTGGTCGGAAAGCGATTGGCCAGGAACGCAGGGATGGTCAGGGCATTGCCGTAGTGAACCGTTTGTTCACGCAGCCTGGGGGCCACCAGGACCCAGTTGATCAGGGCACCCACCCAAAGACCAATACCGATCCAGGCTGAGGCCAGACCCGTGACATAGAGCGCGCCGGGCAGGCCGAGCAGCAGCCAGCCACTCATATCAGATGCACCAGCTGACAGGGCTGCCACTTTCGGGCTCAACCCCCGGCCACCGAGCATATAATCCTCTGCGGTTGCCGAAGCTTTACGCATCGCATACAGGCCGATGACGATCATCAGCGCAAAGTAAAGGAACAGACTTATCCAGACACCACTAGCCATAGGGCTC
>Ga0208561_100325_pt1 | contig 11550 bp, 12 predicted proteins | sample Shrwel1BS1Day9_FD_187536 | JGI IMG/M metagenome (GOLD analysis project Ga0208561, IMG submission 187536) | Subsurface microbial communities from deep shales in Ohio, USA - Utica-3 well 1 S-1-Day9 (SPAdes) (version 2) ... | reverse complement strand
GTCTTAGTGTGGACAGTGAGGTTGGCAGGGGCAGTGTTTTCCGCTTTAACATACAGGTGGAAGAAACTGACGCTCCTGAAAAGCAGCTCGAAATAAAAGAACTGAGCCATGTGGAAAGTTTACAGGCCGGCACCGGTGCATTACGGGTACTTGTGGTGGATGATCAGATAGATAATCGAAATCTACTTCGCCATATACTTGAGCCCGCAGGCTTTGAAATTAAAGAAGCATCTAACGGTGAAGAAGCTCTGGAATTGTTTGAAAGCTGGTCACCGCATGCAGTGCTTATGGATTTGCGTATGCCGGTAATGGACGGCTATGAGGCCACACGCCGGATAAAATCTACTCCTAAAGGCAAGGACGTGCCGGTTATAGCTGTAACGGCAAGCGTATTTGAGGATAAAAGACAAGATGTGATATCAGCCGGTATGGATGAATATCTGCGTAAACCTTTTCGCCCGGAAGAGTTGTTTGCCGTTTTAAAAAATGTCCTTGGTATAGATTATACTTATTCTGATAGTTCCGAAACCAGGCAGCGGAAATCAGCAAAAAAACAGCTCACCGCAGAGGATATTTCATCTTTGCCTGAAGAATTGGTAACAGGAATGAAAGAAGCCGTTGAGAACGGAGACACTGCCAAATTGAAAGATTATATTTCAAAAGCGGAAGAAATTGATTCGGAAATAGGCGGTGGCCTGAAGCTGTTAGCGGATAGATATAATTATGATAAACTGTTAAAGTTATTAGATAAATAAGGAGGTGTTAGAGATGATATACGAACCTGAAAAAACAAATATCATGCTTGTTGACGATACACCTGAAAACTTAAAATTTCTTGAAAATATGCTGCAAAATTATGGATATAACACGACGGCTTTCCCGAGCGGTGCTATGGCTTTGCGTGCGGCTGAGAGGACTCCACCCGATTTAATTCTTCTGGACATTATGATGCCTGAAATGGACGGATTTGAAGTATGTCATAAGTTAAAAGAAAAGGAAAAACTTAAAGAGATACCCGTGATTTTTTTAAGTGCTTTGGATGATACTGAAAACAAAGTCAGAGCATTTTCCGAAGGTGGCGTGGATTTTGTAACCAAGCCTTTTCAGCAGGAAGAGGTGTTGTCCAGAATCAATACTCATTTAAATTTAAGGCGTTCACAACAGGAACTGCAGAAATATAGTTTGCATCTTGAAGAGCTTGTTGATGAAAAGGTGAAAGAGATTTCAGAATCTCAATTGGCAACAATTCATTCACTCTCGAGTCTGGCTGAATACCGAGATGATGATACGGGGCAGCATATAAAGCGTACTCAGGTTTTTTGTAAACTTTTGGCGGAACAGCTGCAGGACAATCCAAAATGTTCTGACAGAATTACAGACTCTTTTGTTTAAAATATTTACTGTGCGGCTCCGCTGCACGATATTGGAAAGGTTGGGATTGCGGACAATATCCTTCTTAAACCCGGAAAACTCACCGATGAAGAGTTTGAGATTATGAAAGGTCATGTAATGATAGGTGTTAAAACATTGCAGTCGGTACAAAAGGATTATCCGAATAATGAATTTATTAATATTGGTGTTAATCTTACAAGAGCTCATCACGAAAAGTGGGACGGGAGCGGTTATCCGGACGGTGTTGCAGGCGAGGATATACCTTTGTGCGGACGCATAATGGCTGTTGTTGACGTTTATGATGCTCTGCGCTCAAAAAGACCGTACAAAGAGCCTTTCTCCCATGAAAAAGCGGTGGAGATTATTCAAAAAGATTCCGGTACGCATTTTGACCCTGATATGGTGGAAGCATTTATGTCAGTTGAGAAAGAGTTTGCCAGGATACGGGATGAGTTTGACGGCTAACCTATACAAGGAGAAGATGCGATGAATCTAATAAAAATAATATACGCATCAATTATTGTGTTTTTTGCAGCAAATGCTTTTTCTTACAGTGGAATGAATACTGATAAATTCATTTTGCACAAAAATAATGCAGAGCTGATTTTGCAGCAAAAACAGAGCAGCAATGTATTATTTGGATTTAACAGGGATGCCGATATCGAGTGTAACAGTAACAATACTTCGATTAGCTTAAGAAAAGCGGCAGTTAGTGAATTGAACGGAGAAGACTGTTATCTTTGCAGCTTTTATAAACATTACATTTCAACAAAGAAGAACTATGTGCTTACAAATGGTGAAATAAGCGGCAATAAGCTGTTTTTACAGAAAATTGATATGCGGAATTTCAACAGTGACGAATTAAACAGTGTCCGAAATACAATACTTGATACCAAATCCACAATAGTTAAGCTTGAAAGAAAAAAAGATGAAATAAATTCGGAAATAAAATATTTAACCGGTCAAATACGAGAAAATTCTGTTTCAGATAAGCCGTATTATATAGAAAATAGCGATTGTGAAAAAATATCAGTGAATTTCAAAGGTGTACAGTTCAGCCTGGAAAACACCATCAGTATCTCTGGGGCTGAAGTTGGTAAATATAAAGGAGTGGTAATCAGAGCAATAGTGTTTAAGAATAAATCCGGTGTGGATATAAAAGGCAATGGGTATGTTGTTTTTGGTTATAAAAATCCTAGAACTCAAATTCCGGATTTCAGGCCTCAGCCGATTTATATTATAAAAGAACCATCTAAAGATCAGGTGGTCAATAAACGGCTTTACAGTGCAAATCAAGAAGCTGCAATGGCCCCGAGTAAAACGGATGTGAGGAAAGGAAAAGGGAACGTTTATTATATCGATAATCTTTTGCTTAAATCGAATGGTGAAAACCAACGCTACAAGATTGATAATAAATCAGCTGAAGTCAGAGTGCGAAATGTCGTTTATCCGTATATGAATCTTAAAGTTTTCAAAGAGATAAGTTATAAGAAGAAATTTGATACAGGTAATGTAGCATATAATGTTCATCTGGGGGATGAATATTATAAAAATGTCGATGCTAAAATTAAAGAGGGAAGAGTATTTCTTTACGGCGGTGAAAACAGGAACTTTGTTGTTTCCAAAAGCCGTGATGTAAATTTTAAAAATGAAGAAGGCTTTTTTGATAAAAAGAAAGTAATAACGGACGGATATAAAATAACAATATCAAATGCTTATAATGAAACACTGCCCTTGAATATTGTTGAAAGGATTCCAATATCCACTGATGAAAGAGTCGTGGTTAGAGATGTAACTGTTGAAGATAAGTCGGGGAATAATTTACTTGAAAACGGCGTGTGCTCAATAAATGAAAAAGGTGAGATAGAGTGTAATATTCATGTTGATCCGGATGGTACTCAAAATCTAATTGTTAAATACAAAATTGTATATGACAATGATATCTATAAAATACGGTATTAAGCTGGAGGTACCGTAATGCGTGATGAGTGATGGGTTATGGGTTATGGGTTATGGGTTATGGGGGTTATGGGTTATGGGTTATGGGTGATGCATTTGTTCAAGGTTCAATGTTCAATGTTTAATTTTCATTTATCAAGTTTCGCACTTGCACTTTTTATAAGTCTTTGCTCGCCCTGTTAAATCCATCTTTAATGTGTTCCACATATTTACCAGCCTTCAGCTGGTGCTAGATGGGCTGCCTTCGGCAGCATTTAGCGGGGCAGGGAGTGAAAACGACGAAGCAATCCCCTATCGGGAATTGAGATTACTTCGGGACTTCGTCCCTCGTAATGACTTGAAAGACGGAGATCGTTACGTAAGTGTAAGTGCGAAACTTAAATAATAATATGAAAGAGTGCATTTTATTATGGAAAAGGTTTGAAATAGTCAAAATAATTGAGATTATCGCTGTAAAAGTATTTTATGCGGTTATAATAGCTGTTGTCTTCCATTGAGCAGACGATTGAAATGAGATAATTACCGTTTTCCGTTACGAAATCACCTGTTTTGCAGTTCACATCGTAATAGCCTGAACTTTTCAATTCATTCTCTTTTGAAGAGACCAGGCTGCTCATATCTTCATAAGCTATTTCACAATAAAAAAGGGACTGGTACATAATACCATAATACTCGATCTGTTGAAAAAATGGGATAGTTAAAATATGCTTTAATTGATAAATCATAATTTATTGTATAACAGTGCCAACTAAAAAACAAAATATTGCAAAAAATATAGTTTCTTGTAAATTATAACTAAGAATTTTTTAGGAGAATTAAATATATGAAAGAGTTGATTTTTCAAATTGAAGATGATCCAGAAGGTGGTTTTACTGCCAGAGGTTTAGGAGAAAGCATCTTTACCGATGGAAACAGTTGGAAAGAATTAAAAACAAATATAAAAGATGCCGTAAGATGCCATTTTGACGAAAGTGAAATTCCAAAAGTGATAAGGCTTCATTATGTTAAAGACGAGGTAATGGAAGTTGCTTCGTAAAAATGTCAATGCATCAGATTTGATTAAATTCCTGCAACAATACGGATATAGAGAAGTGAGGCAAACCGGAAGTCATATAAGGTTAGTTTCAGAATACAAAAAACATAAACATAAAATAACAATACCAAACCATAAACCAATAAAAATAGGTACTTTGAATAGCATTGTTAATAACGTAGCAGAATATGTGGGTAAAGAAAAACATGCTATTATCAATGAACTAAACGAAAGTCTTTAGTAAGAATGGATAATCTATAATTCATGAAAATCATTTTAATGTTTGCTGGACCTGACAGGTAATACCAAGTTGCATTTGTTAAAGTAACAAAGGATGCACGGTGTTAGCTTGCCAAAGCAGTTTTTGCAAAACTATCATTGTAATCATGGCGGGGCTCAGCCCGCTGTCTAACACGTGAAGCCCCACTTCCAAAAAACTTTTTAGGCTTATTATTCTTTTGACAACAACTTGTAAGCCAGTAGGAGAGACCATTTCCTCCCCAAAGCACATAAGAATTTATGTGCTTGGTTAGGCGGGGTACTTATTCAAAGTTCTAATCACGGAAACGGTTTGAAATAATCGAAATAATTGAGATTATCGCTGTAAAAGTATTTTATGCGGTTATAATAGCTGTTGTCTTCCATTGAGCAGACGATTGAAATGAGATAATTACCGTTTTCCGTTACGAAATCACCTGTTTTGCAGTTCACATCGTAATAGTCTGAACTTTTCAATTCATTCTCTTTTGAAGAGACCAGTCCGCTCATATCTTCATAAGCTATTTCACACGGCCAGCTGTAAGGAAAAAGGGAATTACCGTCCACAGTCTGACTATAGGAATATTTGTCACAAACACCACTGTCGCAGGTCTCTTTATCTGTCTGTATTGTATAGCTGTTGTTGGAGGTTTGGCATGAGCCCGGATTGAAAGTTAAGTCCACAATATTTATATCGGTTGTACGTTTGTTGATATAAATTGTGTGGTCAAAGTCCTCCTTATCTATTTTTTGGATATGTGTCAGGTAATCCAGATTTCCCCTGAAATTTATTTCTGTATTATCTATATCAAAATCACTTCCGAAAAAGATATACCATTGAAGCTCTGAATCGGAATCAGAAGAGCTGTAATAGCTGCTGAAACCTATGTTGCACGCGGCGGAAACAAAAACTGCCAGAATGATTATTAGTGTTTTTTTCATGATAATAAGCAAAATCCCTGTAAATTTTTAAATATTAAACTTTGAATAATTACAATTTAAGGAGCATTACATATTAGTTTGACATATTGTCTGATAAAGCATGAGATTTCTCACTTCGTTCGAAATGACATAATATCTTGTCATTTCGAGCAATTTTGATTGCGAGAAATCTATAGCGTTAAAATATCAAAAAAATTTCCAACAAAACAAGACTGCCTTTTAGGCTTATTCAAAGTTCTTAATTTAATAAAATTGCTCAGAATGTAAAAAATTGCAATATTTTATAACTGCTATGCTCCCACTGCGCACCACGCCCACAAAATTGTGGGCGCGATGCGTGGTAGTGAAGTAAGGAGATCGTGAGTTAGGGAGAGAGTGAAGTGGTGAGGTGGATAAATAGAGAAAAATAGTAATTTGTTGAGTGGTTTATTTGTTGAGTGGTAGATTGGAATAGTGGATGAGTGGAGTAGTAGTTGATTGGTTTTGGGGTTTAGATGATAAGTAGTATTATAAGCTGAACCTTGAACCTTGAACCTCGAACCTTGAACCTCGAACCTTGAACCTTGAACCTCAACTAAAGTATATCAGTTGACAATTTAAAAGAAAAGCTGATAAAATTAAATATTGATAAAGGAGGGTGGATGTATGCATATGGCCGATGCTCTGCTTTCAGTGCCGGTGGGTGTGACTTTTTTGGGGATATCAGGTGCTGCAGCCGGATATGCTTCTTCAAAACTGAAAAAAAACCTTGATGAGGAAAAAACCGTTCCTCTGATGGGTGTAGCGGGTGCTTTTGTATTCGCATTGCAGATGGTGAATTTTGCAGTACCGGCAACCGGCTCAAGCGGACATTTTGCCGGTGGTTTCCTGTTGGCACTCCTTCTGGGGCGGCATGCATCATTTCTTGTAATGTCATCGGTTTTATTGGTTCAGGCAATGTTTTTTGCAGACGGAGGCCTGCTTGCACTGGGATGTAACATTTTTAATCTTGCTTTTATTCCTTCATACATAGTTTATCCCTTGTTTAAGAACATAATTGATAAAAATGAGAGCAAAATAGCCATATGGAGCGGCGCATTTCTGTCCCTTGTTCTTGGTTCAGTTATGGTATCGATTCAGACGGGAATTTCAGGCGTTGCCGAGCTGCCGTTTTCGAAAATGCTGCTGTTAATGCTGGGAATTCATCTGCTTATTTCAATATTTGAAGGCATTATCACAGTAGGTTCATATATGTTTATCAAACGTTATTCGCTACAAACAGAGCTTAACAGTGAAACAGGAAAGCTTAAGCCGTATTTTGGTATACTTTCTGTTTCATTGATAATTGCAGCAACTGTTTCACTGTTTGCATCTTCAAAGCCGGACGGTTTGGAATGGTCTGTATACAATATTATGGGCACGGCATCCGAGCCTCATTCCATGATAGGACATTTCCATAACCTTTTAGGCGCTTTGCAGGATAAAATAGCATTTTTGCCTGATTATTCATTTGCCGGAGGTTCCGGTCAATGGGGCACATCGGTTTCAGGGATTGCCGGAGCTGTTATTGTTATTATTCTGGCGTCTTCACTGGGATATATAATCAGAAAAGCCAATAAAAATTGAAAACAGCTCAGGACAGACTGCAACACCTCACAGCATTTGAGGAGCTCGCCGAGAGCACTTTCCCTTTAAACATGGTGAGTCCGGTTGTGAAAATCATAGTTGCAGTAGTATTTGTCGTATTAACCATCAGCGTTAATAAGTATGATATTATACATTCTCTTCTGTTGACATCTTTTACCTGTTTTCTCATAGCAATTGCTCCTTTGAAAGTGACAAGTATCTTAAAAATGCTTTTATATCTGAGCCCCTTTGTCCTGCTGCTTGTTGTCTTTAATCCGGTTTATGACAAATCTATTATTAAAATCGCGGGGTATCAGGTTCATGGCGGATATGTATCAGCTTTTACTACAGTGCTGAAATTTATAAACACTACCACTGTTTCTGTGCTGATAATTTCCAGCACCAAATTTAATCACATAGCATCTTCACTGAGATTTTTCAGAATGCCGAAATTTCTTGTTATACAATTTATGGTGATGTACAGATTTATATTTATTTTTCTTTATGATATTATTCAGTCACTGCAAGCGGTTAAATCAAGGGGGTTTTATAGTGCTAAGTTTTCCTGGCATAATATGAAAGCGATAGTTTCAACCTTTTTTGTGAAATCGGTATTCCGTGGTGAAGAAGTATATAATTCCATGCTTTCCAGAGGGTTTGAAATCAAAAATTTCAAAATGGATAACAGAGCAAAAGCCGGAGATGTTTTTTTCGGTTTCTGTTCACTGTTTTATATTTTTATCATGAGGTTTATATAAAATGAGTCATCACTATATAGAAATTAATGAGCTGGAATATACATATCCGGACGGTACAAAAGCTGTGGAGGATGTGAATCTGTATATTTCACACGGAGAGTCCGTTGCCATTCTCGGCTCCAACGGGGCTGGTAAATCCACACTGATAAAACATTTGAACGGGACTATTCTCCCCATGAAAGGTTCTGTGAATATCGGCGGTACGCCTGTTACAAAAAAAACACTGAAAACGATCAGGGCAACGGTAGGACTCGTTTTCCAAAATACTGATAATCAGCTTTTTATGCCGAGTGTGTTTGAGAATGTTGCCTTCAGCCCTAGAAATATCGGGATTACAGGGGACGAACTTTATAAGGTGGTTGAAGAATCGCTTGATAAAGTTGATGCGCTGGGGTTGATAGATAAACATCCGTTTAAACTTTCCGGCGGCGAAAAAAGAAAAGTCTGTATTGCTTCTGTAATTGCTTCCAACCCTGAAATCCTGGTTTTGGATGAGCCGACTGCTGAAATTGATCCTAAAGGAATCGGAGATCTGGTTTCAATTCTAAGACAGTTCAGTCATACTAAGATTATTTCTTCCCATAATCTGAAATTTTCCAGAGCTGTTTGCAGCAGGGGTGTGGTAATGCAGGATGGCAGAATAATATTCGACGGTGAACTGGATGAAATTTTCAGTAGCGATAAGCTTTTGGAAGCAGCCGGTCTGAAAGAAGATTATTGAATTTTATCCACCAGTTCTTCCAGGTTTGATACCGTAATTGTGGGCTCTATTTCCCATGGATCGAAAACGGCACTGTCACTTCTTTTTACCCATGCGGACTTAATCCCGGCTGACACAGCACCGATCACATCAAACGGGTTACTGGATATAAGCCATGCTTCATTGTTGTATGCTCCGGCCGATCTTAAGAAATGGGCATAGACGGCAGGGCTGGGTTTAAAAGTTTTAAGATCATCCACACTGATTAGATCGATGAAATAATTTCGTATGTTGGCATTTGTCAGCAGGGTTTCCAGAGCATCTTTGCTGCCGTTTGAAAAGGCAAAAAGGCGGAAGTTCATATCAAAAGCCTTCTTCAGACCTTTTAATGTGTCAGTAAAAGGCGGCAATTTTGAATACAAAATCATAAGATTGTCTTTATCTTTTGATTCAATCTTTATATTAAATGCCCTGCAGGTGTATTCCAAAGCATCTCTTGTGCATTCTGCAAAGGTTTTATAATTTTGCATCAAACCTCTTCTGAAAGAGTATTCCAGCTGTTTATTCCTCCACATTTCGGAAAATTCCGCAGCTTTTTCACCTGCGTATTTTTCCAGCTCAACCTTAATGCCGTGTGTATCAATAAGTGTTCCGTAAACATCAAAAGCCAATGTTATGTTGTTTTTGCTCATAAATCCCCCTTGTCTTCGGAAGTGGGACTTCAGTCCCGCATGTTTAACAACCTCGCTCTTTCTAATTTATTTGCTACAAAGTAATATGTCAATGTGCGGTTTAAAAACCGTGATGCGTAATGGGTTATGGGTGATGGGTGATGGGTGATGGGTGATGGGTGATGGGTGATGGGTGATGGGTGATGGGTTCAGGTGTAAATATAGAATAAAATTATTGGGAGAATGAAGAGCCATATCGGTATGAAAATCCAGATTCTTCCTCCGAACAAATTGTAATCATTAAGCAGATCGGTAAGGGGTATTTTTGCCACAAAATGACCGAACAAAAATTCGAAAGTTATTGTTAAAACTGCCCACATCATACCGATACTGGCAGCAGGAAAAAGTGATAAAACAGGAGTAAAGCCGCCTAAAATAAAGACATAAACAGTGAAGATTACAATCAGCAAAAAGGTTGACAGCTGATGAGACTTAAGTTCATCAAAGCGTCTTGTCAAAAATTTTTCACGAACTATGCCGTTAGTTATTGCCAAAGGAATCATTCCAAGCCAAATCAAAAAATAAGTATAAAATAAATTCATTCAATTAGCCATTAAAGAGGTATTTGAATTGATAAATTTGTTTAACTGTGTTAACTTCAATATATAATTGTTATTATTCAAGTATTTAACAAATATGTCAAGGAGTTTAAAATGAGTGAAATTAATATGAATTTTTCTGATTTAAGCGCTGTATTTCTTAACTGTACGCTTAAAAAAACACCTGAACTATCCCACACAGAAGGGCTTATGAAGATTTCCAAAGCTATTATGGAAAAAAACGGTGTGTCTGTGGAGATGCTCAGACCGGTGGATTATAATATAGCTTACGGTGTTTATCCGGACATGAAAGAGTATGGATGGGCTGATGATGAATGGCCGGGGATTTATGAAAAGGTAAAAAAAGCGGATATTATTGTTATAGGAACTCCAATCTGGCTTGGAGATAAATCTTCCATATGTGCCAAAATTATTGAAAGACTATACTCCTCCTCCGGAGATTTGAATGAAGAAGGACAATATGCATATTACGGCAAAGTCGGAGGATGCGTTATAACGGGAAATGAAGACGGTGCAAAACACTGCGCAATGAATATCATGTATTCCCTTCAGCATTTAGGCTGCCTCATTCCGCCACAGAGTGACGCTGCATGGCTTGGAGAGGCCGGTCCCGGTCCTTCATATCTTGATGAAGGCTCAGGCGGTCCTGAAAATGATTTTACCAACAGGAATGCTACTTTTATGTCCTGGAATTTGATGCATTTGGCGCGTATGCTAAAAGATAAGGGTGGTATTCCGGCACATGGGAATCAGCGTTCAAAATGGGACGCCGGCTGCAGGTTTGATCATCCGAACCCGGAATACAGATAGTAGATCCAGGGAGGCTTAAATATGAAAAAGCTTTTGGGAATTTTGTTTATAACAATTTTTTTGGCCGGCTCCGGTTTTGCTAAAGAAGAAGTGGTTGTGGGCTCTAAAATCGACACCGAGGGTTCTCTCTTAGGCAACATGATTATGTTAATGCTTGAAGAAAATAATATATCCACTGTCAATAAAATCCAGCTGGGACCTACTAATATTGTGCGTAATGCCATAAAAACAGGGCAGATTGATATTTATCCGGAATATACCGGAAACGGAGCTTTTTTCTTTGATAATTTTGAAAAGGGCGTGTTTAAAGATTTCCAAAAAGGCTATGAGACAGTAAAAAAGCTCGATTATAAAGAAAATAAAATTGTATGGCTTACCCCTGCTGATGCAAACAATACCTGGGCGATAGCCACACAGAAAGAGTTGGCTGAAAGACATTCTTTGAAATCACTGGAAGATTTTGCCACTTACGTTAACAACGGAGGCTACGTTAAACTGGCCTGCTCGGAAGAGTTTGCCACAAGGGAAGAGGCACTTCCCGCTTTTATGGAGGTTTACGGTTTTAAGCTTAAGGATGAAAACCTTCTGGTTTTATCAGGAGGCAATACCGCCCAAACGGAAAAAGCCGCTGCCCGGCAAACAAGTGGTGTGAATTTTGCAATGGCTTACGGCACGGACGGAGCTTTGGCGGCTCTCAATCTTGTCGTGCTTGAAGATACTAAAAACGTACAGCCGGTATATGCACCTGCACCAATTATCAGAGAAAAAGTACTTAATAAATATCCTGATATAAAGAAGATAC
>Ga0208561_100320_pt1 | contig 11783 bp, 13 predicted proteins | sample Shrwel1BS1Day9_FD_187536 | JGI IMG/M metagenome (GOLD analysis project Ga0208561, IMG submission 187536) | Subsurface microbial communities from deep shales in Ohio, USA - Utica-3 well 1 S-1-Day9 (SPAdes) (version 2) ... | reverse complement strand
AGTCATTTGCTTATATTTCAGGGGGAAAGTTGGCGGGTGAAACATTCGCTTGTTAACAAAAAAAATTCCTCACCGGGGTAGGGAAAAATTTTTTGCAAAAATAGGGAATTTCTACTTGCAAAAAACACCCAACCTCAAAACAAAGTATTTTTTAAAGCAAATTCAGCCTGAGAATCTCTCAATTTTTTCCACGAGAGTCCTAAACATATTTTAAAATGAACAGTGCAAGAGACAAAACCGATTGCTGTATTTTCCCAAGAGCTCAGATTTCCGGTCCCGGCTTTCACCTCGTTCCACGACTTCCTGGAATTGAGTGCGCAGACGTTCACTGCCAGTCTTTCGTCGTCGCACAAGATTAGACAGGAAGGAAACGTGCTGCTCCCCTGGGTTCAATGTGTAGTTTTCCCACTTACACTTCGCAAGTGTAGGTGGGAAATGAACAGCCCTTTGAACTGCGAAAATTTACTAAACTACCTCAATTGCCTCACCTTTATCTACCATCTCAACTTCTTCAATTCCTTCAACTGTTTCTGCGCTATCGACAGATAACATTATTAACACAATAAAAAGAAAACTATAAATATAACAATGGGTAACGAGGCCCTACTTAAGTACTTGTTCAAAACTGTTTACATGGGAAGATTATCATATTTTTAGCAGACACAGAATTATTTGTTGCATACTAAAAATGGACAAAGTTGCAAAAGGAATTCTGTTACTGTCGGCTTGAGCAAATTAAATCCACAAAAGCCTGCAATGCCTTACTATACTTTTCATTTCTACGACGCACAAACCATGTATTCATTTTACCAACGTCACTGGGCAGACTAAAAAGTGTACAAAGGTTTTGATAGTGCGGCCGCTCGACAACTGAACGAGGCAAAAAACTCACTCCCATTCCAGCCGCAATGCACCCAATAATCCCCTCTATAGAACCAAAAGTCATTACTTGATACGTAAATCTGCCTGTTTTCCTGAGCCACTCCTCTAACTGGGTCCTGTAGCTACATCCTGATCTAAAAACAAGAATTTTCAAATTCTCAATGCAATCAATTGAAGTTACACCGGGGGGCGCCACAAGAAACAACTCTTCTTCAAATGCCAATTCTGCTGACAAATCGTCATGGTCAATTTCACCGGCAACTAATGCACCGTCGATCTGGTAATCAAGCAAACGCCACAGTGAATCTTTAGAAGAGCCTGCCACAAGATTTAATTCGACCTTGGGGTAGATTTTATGATAATAGGCTAAAAGACGTGGTAAACGTACAGCGGCAGTAGTTTCCATAGAACCAATAGACAATCTGCCTTTAGGTTCACCTTGATCTGAGACAGCTTCTTCTGCCTCCCTGGAGAGATTGATGATTCGTTCAGCGTAATTCATCAATAAATACCCTGAGTGGGTTAGCGCTACACCTTTACTTTTTCGATGAAAAAGAAGGGTTCCAAGATGCTCTTCCAGTTGCTTGATACGGGTGGTTACATTGGATTGGACACAATGAAGTTCTTCTGCAGCTCTTGAAATACTTCCTTTGCGGGCTACAGCTAAAAAAATTTTCAGTTCACTTAGTTCCATTGATATCACTTTTTATGATATATAATTTCATAAATATTCATTTGCAATAATAACAAGTAATAAGTAGTATGTCAAATATGAAAGCAAACATTAATCAGCAATCATCACAAAAAGACTTTGAAGCCCTGAAAATTATTGTGGGCGGTATCTGTGGTATGGTAGTGGTGATGGGGATAGGCCGATTTGCGTTTACCCCGATACTTCCTCTCATGCAGCGGGACCTTGGTGTGAGTAACACCCTTGCAGGTTGGCTTGCAGGCTTAAATTACCTTGGTTACTTGCTTGGAGCTGTAATCTGTACAATCACCCCCCAACTTATACGCTCACGAACTGTTGCAAGCAGTGCGTTGTTGCTAAGCATTGCTACCACCTTTCTTATGAGTCTAACAGTCTCAGAGTTCTGGTGGTCTGTGCTGCGCCTGGTTGGTGGGTTTGTCAGTGCAGTCATGTTTGTAATCATTTCAGCAGAAGTTGGTGGTACACTCATCAAGCGGGGCCATGGACACTGGGTTGGAGCTATATACGGTGGAATCGGTTTAGGCATTGCATTAAGTGGTCTTATAGTTTTTCAACTGGACAAGATTGGAGGATGGGATGCCGCCTGGGCAGGGATGGGAATCATTGCAGTAATTGCAGCAGTTTTCGCCTGCTATGGTATAATTTGGGGGCAAAGTGGCATTTATAAAGCAGAGGCACCATCCGGCCTTGCTAAACCAACAGGTAATTTGGGTAGAATTTGGATTCTTAACACCGCTTATTTTCTGGAAGGGATGGGCTATATCGTAACTGCTACGTTCATTGTAGCCATTATTGCTGCTACACCTGGGCTGGAGGCTTTTGCATCTTATAGCTGGGTATTCGTTGGCCTTGCTGCTGTACCCTCAACAATTTTTTGGCCTTACCTGGCCCGCCGCATTGGCAATAAAAAAGCCCTACTGGCAGCATATGCCCTTCAAGCAGCAGGTATTATGATCAGTGTCCGTGCTGTCTCTGTCATCGAAGTCATGTTTGCAGCCTTATCTTTCGGAGGTACTTTTCTGGGAATCGTTGCATTAACGCTATCTGAAGGTAATATGAGGCTAGGAAATGATGGAGGGCGTGCAGCAGCAATCCTTACTGTTAGTTTCAGTATAGGTCAAATGATTGGTCCGATCATTGCTGGTAAATTGGCCGACCAGCAAAACAGTTTTACTTTGCCTCTTTCACTCGCAGCGTTCTGTGTTATATTAGGAGGGATACTAACAGCTATAGACAGAGATTTTGCAACCGAAAAAATCAAAAAAGGAGGTTAACAATGCCATACGTTAACATCAAAATCACCAAGGAAGGGGCTACTTCTGAGCAAAAAGCTCAATTGATCAAAGGGGCAACACAGTTGCTGGTGGATGTACTGGGGAAAAATCCGGCGACAACAGTTGTTGTTATCGACGAAATCGAAACTGATAATTGGGGTATCGCTGGTGAAACAGTAACTGTAAGGCGTAACGCCGGCAAGTAGGCTAACTTAAGGGTTGCTGGCACAAATTTTTTTACAAGTTGAAATTCCTATATTTTCTTTTGGGTAATAGTTGTGTGCTGAAAATTTTTTCATACTCTGGTTGTGTAATTGTTGTAATTATTTCCTGCGACCACCTCCATCTTTGGTATGCAACAAATAAATAAGCATACGTGCATATTTGTTTGCTATCGTTTCCAGCGGCGTAGATTTCTCGTTTCGTTTGAAATGATCGATACAGGCATCATCTCGAGCGAAGCGAGGAATCTCTACCTCTATATTAACAATTTCTGCTTTTCTGCTTAGTAAGGCAAATAGGAAGGCACAGGCAAAACGGAACTTGAAGCAACAGGGTTAAAAATGTTAAAAACGGTGTTAAATTATCAAAAACAAATGGTTGAAATATCTCTTCCAAAAATTTCTTTTTGATATTTAAGCTTGCACTTACACTGATTTCCAGAAGCTCACAATAACCGGGTTAAGTTCGACGCTTGACTTATTATCAAAGAAATCAGACGATAAAATTAGGTCATACAATTTTGATACAATTTGATCTGGATGCTATATTATATTAAAAAGAAAAGGTAAGCATAGTGCAAAAAAATATTAACTTAGAAGAGTTTTCGAAAGATGAAAAAATCAGATTGATGGAAGCAATTTGGGAAGATCTATCGAAAAACGAAGAAAATTTATCGTCCCCGAACTGGCACAAAAAAGCTCTTTCTGAGACTGAGAACAGACTTAAAAATAACGAAGAAAATGTAAGAGACTGGCATACAGCAAAAAAAGAACTTCTGAACAGATTTGAATGAAATTGAAAATACTTTCTTCAGCCATCGAAGATGTAGCTGAAGGAAGACTTTTCTACCATAAACAAGGCGAAGGATTAGGGGAATATTTCTTTGATCCCCTGTTTTCAGACATAGATTTTCTTTTGCTATATTATGGTTATTTGCATATATCGGAGTAAAGCAAACGGCATTTCGTTCGTTTATGAACACCGTATCTGAGTTATTCGGACAGTTTGAATTAAGTTAGACCAACATTTTTATTTAATACTTAGTCACAATAGAAAAAATTTTGCTGAAGCTACTAATATATCTCGCTCAGCGTCGAACGGCGCAGAATGAGAAATTTAAGTGTCCTAAGCTGGAAAATTTATTATAATTGTGGCAGCTATGGAATAAATCTGCCAAAGTTCAGGGAAAACCAATCAATTGTTTTCGCTCTTCGTCCCATAATTTCAGAGTCATCGCCGATAGACTTTTCCGGATAGTGAGTGGTGGCTTGTCTTTAAGTGCCGGGATGGAATTGTAGCACTGCCTGAGTCGATAGTTCGGAATTCGCGGGTTCAGATGATGAACATGATGATACCCGATGTTGGCTGTAAACCAACGAAGTACCGCGGGTAACTTATAAAAAGAGCTGCCTTCCATGGCTGCCCGCAACGGATCCCACTCCCGTCTGCGAGCCAAATAAACTCCTTCGAATTGGTGTTGCACATAAAAAGGCCAAATTCCTATTATTCCTGCAAACCAGACAACCGGCAGTTGAATGAGAATAAACGTTAGCAAGCCTATAGTTCGCGCAGTTACCATAAATAGTATTGTTATTTTCTTTAAGAGCTATGTTGATATCGGGACGTTATTGGTGAGATGGGAGAAGTAAAGGCAAATGCAAAGGTATAGAGTGCAGTAAACTTTCCAAACAATCAATTTTTTCAACTTTAATACTCCTACCACCCTTACTACCTTTCCTGTACGCATCACGGCTTTTTAAATGCGTAAATTTTGGGAGAGTGTCAATATGAATAAAAGTGAAAGTAAAGGTAAAGAATGGCGGTAAAAAAACCGCCATTCTTTAAATATTATTTAAAAAGGTCTGTACTCAGATATCTTTCTCCGGTATCACAGATGATAAACACAATATTTTTATCCCTGAATTCATCAAGTTGCGCAAGCCTGTATGCGGCTGCAAAATTTGCACCGCTGGAAATGCCGGAAATAATCCCTTCCCTTTTAAACATTTCCTTTGAAAAATCGATAGCCTCTTCATTTTCAATTGTTTCCACTCTGTCAACTACCGATAAATCGAGGTTTTTAGGGATAAATCCGGCTCCGATTCCCTGAATTTTATGGGGTGCAGGCGTGAAACTTTCATTATTAAGATGTTTTGTTATGGCAGGACTTTCAGACGGTTCAACAGCCACAGCGATAAGGGGATGGGGCAATACTCTTTTTAAAAACCTGGACACCCCAGTAATAGTACCCCCTGTGCCAACACCAGCAACAAAAACATCAACATCACCATTTAAATCACGGTAAATTTCCGGTCCTGTTGTCCCTTCATGAATTTTAGGATTGGCAGGATTGTCAAACTGCCCCGGGATAAAAAATTTATCCGGATTCTCGTTTGCCATCTCATTCACCTTGTCAATTGCACCTTTCATTCCCTTTTCTGCAGGGGTAAGCACAAGCTCTGCACCAAGCATCTGCATCATCGACCTTCTCTCAATACTCATAGATTCCGGCATCGCAAGGGAAACCTTAAATCCCATGGAAGCTCCCACCATTGCCAGAGCAATCCCCGTATTGCCGCTTGTGGGCTCGATAATTGTCATCCCTTCCTTTAACACGCCCCGCTCCACTGCATCTTTAAGCATGGAGTAAGCTATCCTGTCTTTAACGGAAAATGCCGGATTTCTGCTTTCCATTTTGGCAAACAATCTGCCTTTGAGATCTTTGTTAAAATGGGACAGTTCAACTATTGGAGTTGCGCCTATACTGTTGTAATAATTTTTAAAATAGTTTCTCATAATACGCCTCCCGGCTGTCAGATATTATTTAAAGCCTGATCAAGATCCTGCATTATATCGTCAACATGCTCAATACCAACGGAAAGTCTTATAAAATCATCACTTACTCCCGACTTTTCACGCTCCTCAGGACTGAGCTGCTGATGAGTGGTACTTGCAGGATGAATCACAAGCGTTCTCGCATCACCTATATTTGCCAGATGAGATATCATCTTGACTGATTCTATAAACTTAGCACCGGCTTCAAAGCCGCCCTTTACTCCGAAACCTATTATACCGCCGTAATTACCTTTCAGCAGTTTTTTAGCCGTTTCATGGTTCCTGTGGGACTCAAGGCCGGGATAGTTCACCCAATTAACCTTCGGATGTTTCTCAAGAAATTCTGCAATCCTCTGAGCATTTTCACAGTGCTGTTTAATTCTGAGAGGAAGTGTTTCCAGCCCCTCGATAATCATAAACGCATTAAAAGGAGATATACACGCTCCCATATCCCTCAGCAGTTGAAGTCTCATTTTAATAATAAATGCAATTCCCCTCACAACGGCATTATCATGGTTTCCGAAAGTTTCCCAGTATTTAACACCATGATAAGAAGGATCGGGCTCTGTCAGACCGGAAAACTTACCGTTATCCCAGTTAAAATCGCCTTTTTCCACAACAGCGCCGCCCACACTCGTTCCGTTGCCGGAAGCGTACTTGGTAAGAGAATAAACAACAATATCCGCTCCATAATCAAATGGATTAAAAATATACGGAGTTACAGTGTTGTCGATAATCAGCGGGACTCCAAGATTATGTGCATGTTCGGCAATTTTGGGAATATCGTCAACATTGTTACCGGGATTGCCTATGGACTCCGTATAGAATGCTTTCGTATTCTCATCGGCTGCATTTATAAAATTATCCGGATCGGAAGGGTCTACAAACCTCACTTCAATTCCCATTTTCTTAAGTGTGTATTTATAAAGTGTAGTAGTACCTCCATAGAGGTAAGTTGAACTGACAATATTGTCACCAGCCGAAGCTATGTTCAAAACACTGTAGGTGATCGCTGCCTGACCGGAAGAAACCGCCAAAGCCCCTGTACCCCCATGTAACGCAGCAAGCCTTTTCTCCAATACATCCTGAGTCGGGTTCATAATACGAGAATAAATATTCCCGAACTCTTTTAAATCAAAAAGATTAGCGGCATGCTCAACAGACTTAAACAAATAAGATGTGGTCTGATAGATAGGCACCGCCCTTGCCCCTGTGGAATCGGGCTCATACCCGTGATGCAAAAGTAAACTTTCAATATTTTTCATTTCTGCCTCCCAAAAAGTGGATTATTTAAGATATTGCCCCAAAATGCATACTTATTTTAAAGATACATGATTAAAAACATAAAGCAACATCCGTCTTTATAGCTGTATATTACACAGAATAAATATATTGTCAACAAAAAACATGATATTTATGATGTTTAATTGACTAATAGGAACATAAGTATATTAAGCTTAATTACATATTTATACCATGTTGCATTTGTTTGAGTAATATTTGAAGATTTTCAATAACACAGGAAATCGAGCACCGAGCACATAAGAATTTATGTGCTTGGTGCTCGAGAGATCTCTACCATAAGAAACAGTATAGCAAATAAATATGAGAGTATGCTTATTCTCTTTTTGTTTTTTATTTTATGGCTGCATCTTGGTATATAGTTGATATATTTTTGACGGAGAGAAAAGAAACCTGTAATGGAAGTCAATGCCCCAATTATTTGCCCGTCTGCTTAGTGATTATATAATAGCCAATATTATAAGAAACCGGAATCTTGTTTTTTATAGAAAAAAGTTTTTTATAATATTTTAAAAATGAATTATAATTATTTTTGCTTATAAATTTATTTGCTTTTACTGTGGCACCTGTCATCTTGTGACTGTTTAAAAATTGTCTGACAGAATCAAAAAAGATGGTGTGTTTTTCTTCGTGGCAGAAGTCCACATTGAAGCCGTTGTTATAAAAATTTTCCAAATAATATCTGCTTTCTTTCATTTCTAAAATGTTACCGAATCCTGTCAACTTACTTACTTTATCCATTTCATGAAAAGTTCCTTTCAGAAAGATACTGAAAGCCCCTTTAAAACTTTTCTTACTAACATATTCAATCTCTTTTAAAAGCTTATCCAAATCATCTATCCACTGGAGAGTCGATGATGAAATCACATTATCAAATGATTGATTTTTAAACGGCAGCTTTAATATATTACACTGAACTTTGATCGGCTCACCGTTGAATTTAAGAAAATTATACGCCAGATCGGTACAAAAGATATTTTCATAATCAAAATTATTTTTTATAAGATTGGAAAAAATACCGTTGCCGGCGCCTAACTCCAGTATATTTTGTAAATTTGTTTCCCCGGCACCTTTCAGTATTTCGATCATTCTTTTAGCTGCAATCTTCTGGACATGGGCATTGTTATTATAAAATTTCGCACTTTTATCAAAATTATTTCTTAACGTAATCATAAAAATTGTGACAAAACCCTCTCTTTCACAAGATGCTGTTGTTGCACTTCAATATAACAGGAATTGCTAAACATTTTGAGTATCTGGATAATTTCACTTTTTTTTACTATTCCGTCATTGGTTCCATATATGACTGTAATTTTATCAGAATAGATACCTTTGACTAATTTTGACTTTTTTAAAAAAATAAGTCCGGATTTTAGCTTTTCAGCATCTTTATGGTCTACCTTAACGTTCTCTTTTATTCCGCATCTTTTGTAAAAGTTGTCCATAGTATTATAAAAATTTTGATCAATCCCCCTAATCATTGCATCCAGTATTTTTGAGCCAAAGGACTTGGTGAAATCCGAAAAAGGTGCTATCGCAATAATTTTATCCCATTTATCGATATATTTAGGTGCATATTTTAAAAGAATATGGGCGCCTGTTGACCACCCCATCGCTGTCTTTCCCCCCTTTTTTATACTACGTTTTATTACATCCATAGGGGCAAGGAAAGGAACATAAAAATCAGTTTTTTCAGTAATAAGAGGGAAAAGTTCTTTATAACCACCCCAGCCGGAAATAAAAATATTATTTAAATTATTTTCTTCAGACATTTTACTATTTTAACAATATCCTCATTTGTAAAATCTGCTCTTAAACTGATTCTCAATCGTGGAGTGGTCACTGAAGGTCTCCTGGCGAGAAGTGCGTATACGCCTGAATCCAACAGTCTCTTTTGTGCTTCCAACGCTGAATTATTGTCTTCAAAAAAGAAAGGGAATATCTGACTGTTACTTTTCTCATGATCAATATTCAGCGTTGCCAGAAGATTTGTAAAGATTCTGCAGTTATCTAACAATCTTCCCCCATATTTTTCATGCTCCTGACTTACAATTTCCACAGATTTTACATTTCCACCGATTACAGAAGGTGGTAGCGATGTGGTAAAAATAAAACTTCTGCCTTTATTTATAAGATATTTAACGATATTTTTATCTGCACATATATAAGCGCCAAATCCTCCCAATGCCTTGCTGAACGTTCCCATATTCATATCGACATCCTTTTCAACACCTTCCTCATGAGCTATTCCCCGCCCTTCACCGAAAATTCCTGTAGCATGAGCTTCATCGATTACAAATAAAAAATTATATTTGTATTTTAATTCTCTTATCTCATTAAGTCTTGCTTTATCTCCGTCCATACTGAATATTGTGTCAGTTATTAATATCTTATTCGGATATTTATCGTACTTTTTGAGCAGCATTTCCAAATGATTCATATCGTTATGTTTGTACCTTACCATTTTGGCACCGCATAATTTAATCCCGTCATATATGCTGGCATGATTTAATTTATCTGTAAAAACAATACTGCGGGGGTCCGCAAGAGTACTTATTATAAGTAAATTGGCGGTGTATCCGGTATTAACAGTCAGACATGATTCATAATTTTTAAACTTTGCTGTCTCATATTCCAGTTTATTGTATAAGTCATAGTTGCCAGCTACTATTCTCGAACTTCCTGAAGAATTGCCATACATTTTCAAAGCTTCTGCTGCAGCTTCTTTTACTTCGTGGTTGTGTGAAAGCCCTAAATAGTCATTGCTGGCGCAATTTAGTTTTTCTTCACCATTAAAAATGATATATTTAGCATGCGATTTAGTAATGGGTGGTATATTTCTATAGAGGCCCTTAGCTTTTATATCTTCCAGATTATTTTTAATTGAGTCTATCATAATACCCGGTAACCTCGCGTTTTTATCATTTTAATATCTTCAATATAAGCCCTTCCTTTTCGTGTAAGATAATCCCCGGTCATAATCCCACTTGCACCAGCATCAAAAACGTTTTCGTGCAAATGTCTCATATTTTCAATTCTTCCTGCACATACAAGTATATCTTTATCTGGAAAATAAAATCTAAAAAAGGCTATAATTTTTAAGCATTTTTCAGGACTGAGTAAATTATAGTTTTCGAAAGGTGTGCCTTTAATGGGGTTGAGAAAATTAACAGGGATTGAATCAACATCAAGCATTCTAAGTTCATATGCGAGATCCAGAATATCTTCATCAGACTCTCCCATCCCGAAAATTCCACCACAGCAAACGCTGAAACCTATTTTTTTGGCTTTCCTGACTGTTTTTACTTGTTCATCATAATTATGTGTTGTGCAAATCTTATCATAGAAATTTCTGGAAGTTTCCAAATTATGATGATATCGTGAAATACCTGCATCCTTTAAAGTTTTCAGTTCCTCTTCATTGAGAATACCTAAGGAACCACATAAATTTTTGCTGGTAAAACTATTGTTTACCAATTCTGCAAGTTTTTTTATTTCCCTATTCACTAGTTTTTTGCCAGATGTAACAAAACATAGTCTGTGTAGATCATTATTCTCGTTGTTTTTAATAAAGTCCTTGATTTTCGTTTCCTGGACAAAAGGGTATTTATCAATACCAGCATTGTAATATTCGGATTGCGCACAAAATTTGCAATCTTCACCGCACATACCGGATTTCGTATTTAAAATACTGCAAAGATGCACTGTATTATCAAAAAAATGTTTCCTTAGTTCAAAAGAAGCTTTCAATAAATCCTCTAAGTTCTCGGTTCTTAAAATTGATAAAAACTCTTTTTCATCAGGCCTTCTGTCATTTAATATATTATCAGCCAATATTTCAAATTGATTCATTTATTACCCCCTTTATTCCATCTGCACTTGGAAAATTGTTGTAATAAGGAAGCCTTAGAATAGGTTTATTTATGATTTCATTAAGACATCTGAAATTGTATCCTGCTGGTTTATATTTATTGAGTGCGATGAAGGCAATTTTACACCCTTTTTCAACTAGAGCTTTATATGTGAGGAGGGTATGGTTCAATGTTCCAAGAACGTCTTCTGTCACTATCACCACAGGCAATGAAAACTTTTGTATAAGATCGATCATAAAATGTTTATTGGATAGCGGCGTATATACACCACCAGCTCCTTCTACTATTAAAAGCCTATGTTCTCTTGAATCCGGCAAATTAATTTTATCGATTTCTATTCCCCTGCTTTCCCTTTCTGCAGCTATGTTTGGTGATACAGGATATTTAAAATGGTATAACGCATTTGAAAAATGATTTTCGTTTAATTTTGTCATCTCTTTTACTGATGTAATGTCACTTGTTCCAGTTTGTATCGGTTTGAAATATAATCCCTTAGTATATTTCAAAAGTATTGCAGAAAAATAGGTTTTGCCTACATCTGTTCCTGTACCTGTTATAAAAAAACCGTTTGAAGAATTTATTATTTTTTCGAAAATTCTTCCCATAATCCTTCCAAAACCGCCTTACAAAGCTTTTTTAGCGATTCTTCTGAAATAATATAGGGAGGCATAATATATATAAGGT
>Ga0208561_100308_pt1 | contig 11973 bp, 12 predicted proteins | sample Shrwel1BS1Day9_FD_187536 | JGI IMG/M metagenome (GOLD analysis project Ga0208561, IMG submission 187536) | Subsurface microbial communities from deep shales in Ohio, USA - Utica-3 well 1 S-1-Day9 (SPAdes) (version 2) ... | reverse complement strand
GTCACCAAGGCCTCCAGGCGCTGGTCCATGGCGTAATCCTCATCCGGCAGAAGCAGGTGGAAGTCCATGTCGCTGGACTGCAGCTGCTGCAGGGTCTGCTCATAGGCGTGATACATGAATGGCGCCAGATCATCAGACTCTTCCATGGCCGCCTCGGCCAGCCCCATGTATTCACACACCATGGCAAGCCATTCCTGCTCTTCCATACGTGCTCCGGCCGCCAGTCGACCACACAGTACGCCATGCAGCTCGGAGGGATGACTGAACGCCTTGTGCGCGGTAAAAACGTTGGCCCAGCGTTCAAATTCAGCGGCGCGGGTGGCGCCGGAAGTGTCGATATCAGACATGAAACAAGGTGTTCCTGCGTGTTGGGGATTCGTTGGACTCACTATCGTAGCATCCTGGCGAAGACAGTGGCACTGACGCGGATCATCAGAGCGACTAAGCCCATCTGTATGCCCGGCTATTAAACGACGGCAATCAATTTCACGGTTAATCCGGCATGACAGCCCGGTAAATTGACCGGTCTGGCATCGGCACTTATAGTTACTGGCACTTAAAGGTGCGTTCACGGAGCAGTGAATGCCCGATATCCACTCATCAATGTTGGGCAGGCCATGGAACAGTCCGAAGTACAGGCGCTGGCAGACAAGCTGGACAAACTGATCGAACGCTGCGAAAAGCTCGAGCAGGACAACGCTCTGCTGCGGGAACTTCAGGATGACTGGAACCGTGAACGGGCCCAGCTGATGCACAAGAACGACCTTGCCAAAAACAAGATCGAAGCCATGATCGGCCGCCTCAGAGCGCTGGAGCACCACTGATGTCAGAGCAGTCAACCACCGTTTCCGTCCGCATCCTCGACAAGGAATACCTGGTGGCCTGTCCGGAAGAGCAGCAGGAAGCCCTGTTGCGTGCGGCCAAATACCTGGACAACAACATGCGGGAGATCCGCGCCAGCGGCAAGGTTTTCGGTACCGAGCGCATAGCAGTCATGGCCGCCCTGAACATTACCAATGACCTGCTGGAGCGGGACACGATGTCGGACGCCACCAGCAGCATCCTCGAGGCCATGGACAACCGGCTGGACGAAGCCCTGGGTAAATCCTCAGGTCACTGATTGCAAAACAGGGTTGCAATCGCCCCCGTAACTGCCCCTATAATGAAACCAACTTCCTGGGCTGTACGGGGTGTCGGATACGTCCTCGAGCCGATGCGCACTACCCAGGTGGCTACTTCAGGGCATTGTGAGCATGCCTCCTTCGGGAGGAAGCCTAATATGCTACAGCGGCCACCGACCTTGAACTCTGGGTTCAAGGGCCACATCCGATAACGGCAGCCCGGGAAGCTTTATTTTGACTGAGTACCAATCCCCCCAACCGTTTGAATCCGAACCAGATACCCCCACACGAGACGCCCTGCGCAGGCAGATGCGGCGACAACGTCGGGCGCTGTCGTACGAGCAGCAACAGCAGGCCTCCGAGAACCTGGCCCTGAACCTGCTGAAACACCCTTCCCTGCATCGCGCCCGACACATTGGCATTTACCTGGCCAACGACGGCGAAATCGACCCACACCTGTACATTGATCTGGCCCGGCGAAAAGGCATTCAGTTTTACCTGCCCATCCTGCATCCGATTTACCCGGGCAAGCTGGTATTCAGCCCCTATTTCGACGGCGTCGAGCTGACCGCCAACCGTTTTGGCATACCCGAGCCGCCCTTTCCGCGTTCAAGGCGCAGGCCGCCCTGGGCGCTGGACGCGGTATTGTTTCCGTTGGTGAGCTTTGACGAGGAAGGGGGCCGACTGGGCATGGGCGGTGGTTTTTATGACCGCACGTTTGAATTCAGCTGTATTCGACCGGCGATGGCACCAAAGCTGATCGGCCTGGCGCATGATTTTCAGAAGGTGGCATCATTACCCACAAAACCCTGGGACGTGCCATTACACGGGGTGGTGACGGACAGGCGTTGCTACCGTTTTCGGCGTTAATCCGCCGACTGGGCCATTTCAACAACCGACGCCGGCAGCGGACGGTTGTCCTCAGAGGCCTGCAGGGATGTAAAACCGGTAATCACAAGGCCAACTGCAAATATCAGAAGGACAGTACGCAGAATATCAGGCTTGCGTGCCATGGGCGTTGCTTTCCGTTTCTCTAACCAGAAGTGGATGAAAGGTCATTAGCAATAATTTATGTCAATGACCAGCATAGGATCCTAACATGAAACGGCCGTTTTACAATTTTTGACGTCTTAAAATTGCGTAAGGGTTCCGATTTCTGAAACTTTCAGCTCAGAGTCACCCGACCGAAACCGAGCCGGAGGGCCTTGCCGGGAACCGCTACAAGCACATCCATGTGCGCTTATCTCAGGCCATCCATGGCCTTCGAAATTCCCGGCAAGGCCCTCCGGCCCGGCTTCTAACTCTGAAATAACTGCCAAGTTCCCGGAAAGCGGTACCAGCCCCGTTTCGGGCGATTTACTGCTCTTTTAGGACGAGACTGAATTCCCAGCCCCAAGAAACAACCGATACGCTTGGTTATCGGTCATGTTCTCGTACTCGAAGCCGACCTTGTCGAGCATCTTCTCGAAATCAGCCACCTCGCCCTCGTTCACTTGGGCACCCAACAGCACCCGGCTGTACGCCGCACCGTGGTTGCGGTAGTGGAACAGGGAGATGTTCCAACGGGTACCCAGCGACATCAGGAACTTGAGCAAGGCGCCCGGGCGCTCCGGGAACTGGAACTGGTACACCACCTCGTTGTTCACCGAGGGCGCATGGCCGCCCACCATGTGCCGGATGTGCTGCTTGGCCAGGTCGCTGTCGGTCAGGTCGATCACCGAGTAGCCGTCTTCACGCAGTTCCTGAACCAGCTCGTCGCGGCCATGGCCGCCAGCCTGGATCTGGATACCCACGAAGATCACCGCTTCGCGGTCGTCGGCGTAGCGGTAATTGAATTCAGTGATGCTGCGCTTGTGCAAGGCATTGATAAAGGTTTTGAACGCCCCCGGCTTTTCCGGAATGGTCACCGCCAGGATGGCTTCGCGTTTCTCGCCAATCTCGGTGCGCTCGGAGATGTAGCGCAGACGATCGAAGTTCATGTTGGCGCCACTAAGAACACCGGCGAGGTTTTCGCCTTCGATGCTCTCCCGCTCAACGTACTTCTTCATGCCAGCCACCGCCAGTGCACCGGCTGGCTCCGCAATGGATCGGGTATCCCCGAACACGTCCTTGATGGCGGCGCAGATCTCGTCGGTGGACACGGTGATCACCTCATCCACGCTGTCTTTGCAGATTTCCCAGGGCGCTTCACCGATCTGCCTTACAGCCACACCGTCGGCAAAGATGCCCACCTGCTCCAGCACTACACGTTCACCGGCCTCCAGTGCCGCTTGAAGACAGTTGGAATCTTCCGGCTCGACACCAATCACCTTGATCTCTGGACGCAGGTACTTGATGTAGGCCGCCATGCCAGCGATCAGGCCGCCGCCGCCCACGGGGATGAACACCGCGTGCAGGGGCTTGGAGAACTGCCACATCAGCTCCATGGCCACGGTGCCCTGGCCGGCGATAACGTCCGGATCATCATACGGCGGGATGTAGGTATAACCGTGCTTCTGGATCAGCTCCTGGGCATGGGCAGCGGCTTCATCAAACGCGTCGCCCTTGAGCACCACTTTGGCGCCCCGGTCGCGTACCGACTGCACTTTGATATCCGGCGTGGTCTGGGGCATGACAATCACCGCTTTGATACCCAGCTGTTTGGCCGACATCGCCACACCCTGGGCGTGGTTGCCGGCGGACGCGCAGATCACGCCTTTGGCTTTCTGTTCTTCCGAGAGCTGGGCAATCCGGTTATAGGCACCGCGAATCTTGAAGGAAAACACCGGCTGAAGGTCTTCGCGCTTAATCAGAATGTTATTGCCAAGGCGCTTGGACAGGCTACGGGCTTCAGTCAGGGGTGTTTCGATGGCCACGTCATAAACGCGGGCATCGAGGATCTTCTTGATATAGCGTTGCGGCATGATGGTTCCGGTTGCTGGTGAATGTCGGCATGAAAACCAACAGTGTAGGAAGTTTGCACGGTTGCCGTCTATAAGCACAGGCCTTGCGGGCGTATAATAAACTTAAACTTACCAAGATCTCGGGGAGCGTTCCCATGACTCAGGACGAACTGAAAAAAGCCGTGGCCCAGGCAGCCGTGGATTACATCGTGCCTCACCTGGATGACAACAGCGTTGTCGGCGTGGGAACCGGCAGCACCGCCAACTTCTTCATCGACCTGCTGGCCCAGCACAAGAACGATTTCGACGGCGCTGTCGCCAGCTCCGAAGCCACCGCTGAGCGTCTCAAGAAGCACGGCATCCCGGTGTACGACCTGAACGCCGTGAACGGCATCGAGTTTTATGTGGACGGCGCCGACGAAACCAACGAACACCTTGAACTGATCAAAGGTGGCGGCGGCGCGCTGACCCGGGAAAAAATCGTGGCGGCGGTCGCGAAGACCTTCATCTGCATCGCCGATGAATCCAAGAAAGTGGACATCCTGGGCGACTTCCCCCTGCCGGTAGAGGTCATCCCCATGGCCCGTAGCCACGTGGGTCGCGAGATCGTGAGACTCGGCGGCGATCCGGTTTACCGGGACGGTTTCACCACCGACAACGGCAACATCATCATCGATATTCACAATCTGGACATTTCCCGCCCGATTGCCATTGAAGAGAAACTCAACAACATTGTCGGCGTGGTCACCAACGGCCTGTTCGCCCGCCGTCCGGCAGACGTGCTACTGCTGGGCACCGGGGATGGCGTCAAGCGTATCGATCGCGACCATCAGTAAGACGGATATCTCGCCCGGCTCTGGTTTCTAACCAATCCGGGCTTCCGTATAATTCCGACGACTGTTTATCTGCAGGCACACCTGCCCAACTATCACAAAGGATCGCACATGCAATTCGATAACATTCCCGCTGGCAAGAATCCGCCTGAAGACATCTACGTTGCCATCGAAATCCCGGCCAACAGCTCTCCGGTCAAGTACGAACTGGACAAGGACATGGGCGCCCTGCTGGTTGACCGCTTCATGGCCACCCCGATGTTCTACCCGGCCAACTATGGCTTCATTCCGCACACGCTGGCCGACGACGGTGACCCGCTGGACGTGCTGGTGGTCACCCCCTACCCGATCCAGGCCGGCTGTGTGATTCGCTGCCGTCCGGTCGGCGTCCTGAACATGGAAGACGAAGCCGGCGGGGATGCCAAGCTGGTTGCCGTTCCGCACGACAAGCTGACCCAGACCTACCACAACGTCAGGGAAATCGAAGATCTGCCGGAACTGCTCCGCGACCAGATCCACCACTTCTTCGAGAACTACAAGACGCTGGAACCCGGCAAGTGGGTGAAGGTTCAGGGCTGGGCAAACGCCGACGCAGCCCGCAAGGCCATCGAAGAGGCGGTTGCCGCCTACAAGGGCTAAGCTTTTCGCAGACACAAAAAAGCCGGGCGGTTACCTCAACCGCCCGGCTTTTTTATTTCTGAAATCCGTCTTGCGTTAACCGCGGGACAGCAGATCCCGAAGATCACTGATCGCAGCATTGGCCCGCGACAGGTACGAAGCCATGGTCAGGGAGTGGTTGGCCAGCACCCCGAAGCCGCTGCCATTGAGGATCACCGGGCTCCACATGGTTTTCTGGGTGCCTTCGAGCTCGATAATGATCTGCTTCACACTGGCCATGGCGTTCTTGTCCTGCAACACACTCCGGAAATCCACCTCGATGGCCTTGAAGATGTGCAACAACGCCCAGGCGCTGCCCCTTGCCTCATAAAACACATCGTCGATCTCGGTCCACGGTGTCTTGACGTCTTCACCGCCGGTCTCCTCGGCCAGGGGATCGTCCGGATTCACGTTAGCCACGGCGTCCGGGACGGAGGCCTTACCCACACTCTCACTCAGGGTGCGGGACAGGCTGCCCAGGCGGGTTTCCAGGTCCGCCAGCCAGTTGTTCAGATTATCCGCGCGGGCAAAGAACTGGGCATCACCCTGGCCCGGGGCGGACAGGCGATCCAGGTAGCGCTTGAGCGCAGTGATGCCCCGACGGTATTCGTTCTCGGTGGACGGATCCAGGTAGCGCTTGAGCGCAGTGATGCCCCGACGGTATTCGTTCTCAGTGGATGGAATCGCCCAGCTGCCGTTATCAAAATGGAATTGCGGCTCGGCAATCACCAGGTCCGGATCTTCCGCGGACTGGCTCTGGGACCGGCTGATGTCTTTACGCATGGCCCGCGACAGGTCCCGGAGCTGCACCAGCGCTCCGAACTCCCAGTGCGGCATGTTGTCCAGCCAGAGGCCCGGAGGCGCAATATCGTTGGTGATGTAGCCACCCGGCTTTTCCAGCAGGGTTTCGGCAATGCGAATCATGGTGGCGGTGGTGGCAAACCCCACCACCGGTTCCCGGTTCATCTCTGTGGCCAGGGTGCGGGTGTGTTCACGCACCGAGTAGGTGTCGGGCTCACTGCTCCAGTACATTCCCAGGACAACGGCCACCAGCAGGTAAATGACCAGCACAGCCAGCAAAAACTTTACAATCACGCCACTGCCGCCGGTGTAGTCCTTCACATCTTCTTTCTTGTCTCTGAAAAACTGTCTGATTTTGCCCGACATAAGAGGTTCATTCTCCCGTTGATGACTGGTCAGCCGCAAAAGGCCGTCCAAGATGGTATCCCATTGCCCCATCAATACCCAGCTCACAGAGTACCGAGTATTCGGCCGCGGTTTCCACTCCCGTGGCGAAAACACGCACGCCACGGCTCCGGGCAATACCAATGACCGATTCCAGCCAGAATCGGTTGTCGGCATGGCGATCCAGTTCATGGATGAAACTGTTGTCGATACGCATGCCGCCAAAGGGCAGATTCTTCAGATAACTGAAAGGTACGCCGCCCACACCAAAGCGGTCCACCAGCACCGGCACGCCCGACCGATACAACGCCATCACCAGCGCCGTCGCGGCATTACGGTGGTAACTCATCGCCAATTCCGGCACACCCACCCACAGCCGCCTGGCGGTGTAACCGGCACCGTCCAGCATGGACAAAAGATCGTCCCGAAAGCCTGCGTCCGCCACCGAACCCCGACCCAGGGAAATGGCCAACACCACGCCCGGATGCTCGCGCAGGTAATCCAGGGCACTGGCGACCAGAAGCCGGTCCACATCTTTCACCAGACCCAGGCGCTCCGCCACCGGCAGGAACAAGCCCGCCCTAAAGTCGCCCTCAGGCGTGCGAATGCGGGAAAAGACCTGGTAATGTACCAACTGACGATCCTCTCCCCGCACCATGGGCTGCAGCCACATCGACAGGTTCCGGTGGCGAATGGCATCCACGATGATCTTGCGCCAGGCCTCCATATCATGATGCTGGCCATCACCGGCATCGGCCGCCTTCACGCCGGATTCTCCCTGCTCCCGAGCATCAACCAACGCCTCGTCCGCCGCCGCTAACAGCTCGCGAATGGTTTCACTGGGGCGCGCCGGGGCCAGGCCAACCCACACCATGGTGTCCATGGGGGCCGCCAGGGCCGCGTATCGCTGCTCCAGCTCCTGGACCAATGCCGATGCCCAGCCGTGGGCATCGTGCAAGGACGCGCCGGGCAGGAAAACCGCAAACTCAGCCCCGGTCCGTCGTCCGGCGAAAGACTCCACGTGGTGACTGACAAAAGCTTCGAGAATGCCAGCCACTTCCTGCAGCAATTCGTCACTTTCCTGCTGACCGTAGGCGTGGCTGTAATCGGCAAAATATCCCAGCTGGATCAGCATCAGCACGCCGGGTGCGGCCTTTTCTTCCGACTCCACCTCGACCTTCAGTCGCTGGTCAAACGCCAGCCGACTGGCCAGGCCGGTCACCGGGTCTTCGTTGTTTACCTTACGCAAGTGCTGGATGAGCTTGCCCTGCCCCAGAAACAGACGCCCCAGGTCATCGGCCATCTGGTTCATGGCGGCAGTGACCCGGTTCAGCTCCCGGGTCGAGCGCATATGAATGCGCTGACTGAAATTTCGTTGGCTCAGGGCGTGGGCCTGGGCTTCCAGCGCCTTGAGCGGGCGCAGCAGCCAGCGAAGCATGATAAAGAGCGAAAGCAGCCCGATACCGCCAATCACCACCAACCCCATGAACAGGCCCATGGTGATGCGCCAGAGGTTGTCGTAGGCTCGCCCGGGATGACTGACCACTCGCACCTTGCCAAGCCGTGACCAGCCCCGGACCACTTCTGCCTCGGCCATGGGCAGGGGCAGCTCCGCTATGGCCAGAAACCATTCCGGCGCGACTTGCGTGCGAAGCGCCATGGTTCTGCCAGCGATCACCGCGCCGTCATGGTCAACGTACTCAACCATCAGGTACTGGCCGCTATCGAAGACCGCATCAATCAGCGAAGAAGAGGCAACCGGATCGGTCCCATCAATCGCGTTGGACAACGAAAGCCCGGTCGCCGTTGCGCCATCCTGCGCATGCGCCTTCAACTGGTCCGCCACGTAGTCCCGGAAATACCCGTAACTGGTGACAAAAGCCGCCAGAAGCAGGGCCACCAGCAAGGTGCCTGTAAACAGCAATAACAATGTTTGAAGGGTAATGGCCCCCTGCTGCGCGCTCGCGCGTCCGCCACGTTTCCCTGCCATGGCATTGTGCCCCGGATCAAGAAATGAGCAATTGCACACACAATTGACAAACATTTACAGTCTTCAGCCTGCGCCGACACCACTAAACACTATAGACTCTACGCAGGAATAGCGGGAGCTTCTGAATCAGCCGAGAGTCAGCCAGAGGGTCCCCGAGTCTCTTACAACGTTCAACAACCAAAGACTCGTCCCCGGCCAACCGGTGACCAGTAGTGAAAGGAGGCAAGCTGGAGCGCAATGAACGAGGAAAGCCAAAACGAAAAGCTCAGGCAGCATTTTGCCCGACGCGTCACGGCACAGGCCCGCGTAGTGCTCGATAGCTGGCAGAAGATCCACGACAACCCGGACCAGGCGACTCTCTGGCGGGAGGAACTTGGCGGCGCCTGCGACAAACTCGTCCGCTACGCCAGGCGATTCGAGATGAAGGAGCACGCCAGTGCCGGCGAGCAGATCCTTCAGACCATCGCCGAGTGGCAACCGGATGCCCCGCTGACGGACACGCTGATCGAGCAACTCGAAGCAGGCTTTACCGCCTTGCGCAGCACCACCCGCCGCAGCACCGACCCCGAGCAGGGCGCCGAGCCACAGCAGTACCGGCGCACTCCGGTGTATATTGCCCTGCCCAACGGCGAACTGACCGCCCGCCTGATCCGTCAACTGGAATTCTTTGGCTTTCGCGCCTCCGCCTTCTGTTCCGCGGACGAACTGATTGAAGCCTGCGCCCTGAACAAACCCGAAACCATCCTCATGGATGTGACATTTGGCGGTGAACCCAACAGCGGCATCGCAACCATTGAGCGCCTCCAGGCCCAGCACGAAACCCCCATTCCCATTATCTTTGTCAGCGAAGAGGACGGGACCATAGAAACCCGCCTGCGTGCGTCACGATGCGGTGGCGAAGAATTCTTCTTTCCCGCCGTGGACCCGGGGCAACTGATCGAGAAGATCGAAGCCTACACCCACGGCAACAACATCGAGCCTTATAAGGTATTGGTGCTGGATGACTCCAAGGCCCAGGCAAAGTACATGGAAACGGTGCTGAAAAAAGCCGGCATGATTGCCCACATCATCACCGACCCCATGGACATCATCCGTGCGTTGGAATCGTTTTCCCCGGAAATTATTATCCTGGACATGTACATGCCGGGCTGCACAGGGATGGAGATTGCCCGGGTGATCCGCCAGCAGGACAAGTTTCACAGCGTGCCAATCATCTACCTCTCCGCCGAGGAGGACCTGACCAAACAACTTCAGGCCATGAGCCTGGGCGGCGACGACTTCCTGACCAAGCCGATCGACCCCAAACACCTGATTGCCACCCTGCACAACCGGGGGCGCCGGGCACGATCCCTGCTGGCCCTGATGATCCGTGACAGCCTGACCGGCCTTTACAACCACACCCATACCCTGCACCTGCTTGAACAGGAAATTGTCCGGGCCCGGCAGAAAGACCAGCCCCTGTGCTTTGCCATGCTGGACATCGACTACTTCAAGAAGGTCAACGACACCTACGGCCACCCCATTGGCGACCGGATACTGCGAAGCCTGTCCATGTTTCTCAAGCAGCGACTGCGCAAAACCGACTACATTGGCCGCTACGGCGGCGAGGAATTTGCCATCATTCTTACCGGCACTGACCAGGACGGCGCCCGCCAGGTGCTGGACAGCATTCGCGAGAGTTTTTCCAACCTGCAGCATCAGGCCGGCGATCAGGAATTCACCGTCACCTTCAGCTGCGGCGTTGCCTGCTGGCAGGGTGAAAACTCCCAGGCGCTTTGTGAACGAGCCGACCGTGTGCTATACGCGTCCAAGGAGAAAGGACGGAACCAGGTCACCGTTGCCTGCGATTGACCGGAAATCGTAAAAAGGGAGGTAAAATTCATGAAACCAATGTCGAATATCGACATCGCGCAGCATCGACGACAATGCCAGCGTCAACGAAATGTCATCGCACAGGCTCTTATTGCTGTGTAACCTCGCGCTTGGACACCAACAAAAACAGGCTTCGTCATGTCGACCATCCTTGTACTACATGGTCCCAATCTCAACATGCTCGGCACCCGGGAACCGGAGGTCTACGGCTATGAGACCCTGGCTGACATTGACGACCGCCTGCGCAGCAAGGCTGCCGAATCCGGCCACCACCTGCTGCACCTGCAATCCAACGCAGAATACGAATTAATTGAAAGAGTGCATGAAGCCCGGGCCGAAGGCGTGGATTTCCTGATCATTAATCCAGCTGCGTTCACCCACACCAGCATCGCACTTCGTGACGCTGTTCTCGCTTCAGACATTCCGTTTATTGAAGTTCATCTTTCCAACGTGCATGCGCGGGAGTCTTTCCGCCATCATTCCTACTTTTCCGATATCGCCGAGGGCGTTATCTGCGGGCTGGGCAGCCAGGGCTATGACCTTGCCCTGCAGGCGGCCCTGCAACGAATTCACCGATAGACCAGAGACAAAGAGACTGGAAACGCTATGGATATTCGCAAAATCAAGAAACTGATCGAACTGCTGGAAGAGTCAGACGTCGAAGAGCTGGAAATCCAGGAAGGCGACGACTCGGTACGTATTTCCCGTCGCCGTGAGCAAGTTGCCGCGCCTGCACCGCAGGTGGCCCACTATGCCGCTCCGGCCGCCCCGGCACCGGCGCCCGCTCCGGCCGCTGAAGCCGCTCCGGCTGAAGCTGCACCGGCGGCCCCGTCTGGCCACGCCGTGAAATCTCCGATGGTTGGCACCTTCTACCGTGCTCCGTCCCCGACTTCCTCCCCGTTCGTGGAAGTTGGCCAGACCGTCAAGGAAGGTGACGTTGTCTGCATCGTTGAAGCCATGAAGATGATGAACCAGATCGAAGCCGACAAGTCCGGCACGGTCACCGAAATTCTGGTCGAGAACGGCCAGCCGGTTGAATTTGACCAGCCTATGGTCGTCATTTCCTGAACTCGGTAAACGTAAATCATGGCCATGTTAGATAAAGTTCTGATCGCAAACCGTGGTGAAATCGCTCTGCGTATTCTCCGCGCGTGCAAGGAACTGGGCATCAAGACCGTTGCCGTTCATTCCCAGGTCGACCGTGAACTCATGCACGTTCGTCTGGCGGATGAATCCGTGTGTATCGGCCCGAACAGCCCGGTTGACAGTTACCTGAACATCCCGACCATCATCAGCGCGGCGGAAGTGACCGACTCCATGGGTATCCACCCGGGTTACGGCTTCCTGGCGGAAAACGCCGACTTCGCCGAGCAGGTCGAGAAAAGCGGCTTCCGATTCATTGGCCCGCGCGCCGAAACCATTCGCCTGATGGG
>Ga0208561_100305_pt1 | contig 12237 bp, 7 predicted proteins | sample Shrwel1BS1Day9_FD_187536 | JGI IMG/M metagenome (GOLD analysis project Ga0208561, IMG submission 187536) | Subsurface microbial communities from deep shales in Ohio, USA - Utica-3 well 1 S-1-Day9 (SPAdes) (version 2) ... | reverse complement strand
GTTTTGATGGGGAGATTAGGCAGCCTGCCGGGGTGGCAGCTTTGCCGTGGAATCAGTGGCAGCTTTCGCGTGGAATGGGTGGCAGGCTTCGTCTGGAATCAGTGGCAACCTTGGTCTGGAATACGCAGCCGCTGCTCGGTTTCGCTCAGGGCGCTGAAATCGAGCCGCCTCACGATATGATCAAGCTGCATTCCGGGTCCCCCCAACGTATGCACTAGCCACTGACACCCGATTGTGCCCCAGCTGCCTTGCAACCTCCTCCCGAGCAACTCGATCCATAATTTTGTCTCGAATTGCCTCCTTCAGCGGGGATGGCCCTGCCATCACTTCTTCATAAACGTCCTGAGCGAAACCAGCTCTAAGCTCCCGGAAATGCGGAACGCCAGAAAACTTCAAAAATTGCCTACAAGGGTTAACCTCGCTCAGCAAAAAGGATTTCACAGTGTCTGCTTCAGACAGTAGGTTCCGGGATCCCTCAGGTCTTACCTCGATTGCGTAATTCAGCGCCTCCATCCGGAACTCGGTCGCCCGAATAGTGCGGTCTTTTGACCTACGCCCTCCCTTGCACCCTTCGAGTATCGTCGCTTCTCCAGTAGCCTCAATTTCTCGCTTCATGCGATCGAGATCCTGCAGAATACATTCCCGCACTCGCATACCCCATGCGCGGGCCAATCGCATTACAGCGGCACCGCGCTCAAACCCATTTGCGATGGCTTGATCAGCGGCATACTGAGTATCCACAACATCAGCCTCAATTGGCCTGACACGAACTGACTGCCGACAAACCCCGAGAACCTGTTTACCTGAGACCTTTAGCGCGTCATCTCCGCGAAAGGCCTTCATCAGGATATTAACGGTGCTGATGGCATTGTGTGCATAGGCGACACTGATGCGCTGATCCACGGTGCCATCAGGCCACTCGTAATCGCTCTCCAGCCTCGCCTTGATATAACTCCCGAATTGCAGAACACACTCCCGATCAATTTTCCGGGCATCATTAATTCCGTGATATCGACAAAAATTGACGAACACGACCATGCGTTTTTTATGAGTAGCTCGGGTGTTGTAATGACTGTCTCGGCCATAAAACTGGTCCACCGCGCGATGAGCCGCCTCAAGAAGTTTTTTTCCCAGGCCGTAGTTTTTGTTCCCATCCGGCTTCTTCCGCTTAGCAGAGCGGCGCCCTCTAGCAACAGAATTGTTACTCATACCATTTTCCTCGTCGTTCAAATCATAGAAATACAGGGTGCGCGGCCAACCATGCGGAATCTGGGGCTAAGAGCCGGTCCCCGCGCTGATACTCCGCCCCGTAGTCCGCATTAAGTGTGACTGTGCCAAGACATAGGGCCTTGACGGTGGGAGCATCCATCGTGCTTCTGTATCAGCACTATTTCGTTACCATTGCGAGCCGTGGACACGTGTCGATGATCGACAGCGCGTACGGGGAGCGGCGTCTCGTAATCAGCGAGACATCACAATGGCGGGGATGCCATACGGCGGTGGGATGACCGGTGGGGTGAGCAGCCAATGATGATGCACTGGTAACGGTCCCTGTTGCTCGAATGCGGGGTTAACGTAGACATTTTCCGCATTGTTCGGTCATTGGTTAGAACTGTAAGCAACTGATATCAATACTTTTACAGTTCTTTTCCTTCTATCCATCTCACTATGTAAACAGCAGCATTGCTGAGTAATCAGCGGATCGGGTTTGGGGTAGGCGCCAGGTACAGAACGCACGTAGAAGGATTAGTGGCATGGCCACCAGTTTCAGATTGGACCATGGAGATCCATTGGGCGGGATGATCACGAGGATCGTTTCTAAGTCCGGCACAGCCGGGAGAAGTTGCTGTTTGTTTGGGTTGCCCAGCTAGCAACACCCAGCTCAACGTTGATTGAGCGAGGATTTCCCTTTAACTGTAACTGAAATGCGACAACAGGCTCCACACGGGAAAACGCGAATTTTCTGAAATTAGACCGGAATTAGAGAATAAAATAGACTACCATTGAGGCTTGCCCTCCTCAGATGCACCATCATCACCAAGACCAAAAACACCCTTGTCCTGGACATAATGATCCCCTAACGGATTGTCGTCCTGGATGTATCCCTTACCAAGCGGGTTGGTATCCTGAACGTAGCCCTTGCCCAAGGGGTTCTCTCTCTGGATATAGCCTTTGCCCAGGGGGTTGTCATCCTGAACATAGCCATCGGCCAGCGGATTCTCATTTTGGTAGTAGCCTTCAGCTAGAGGATTACCCTCAGCCCGTAAGCCAGGAACTTGAACTAAAAGAAAAAGAGTAAGAGTAAAAGTAAGAGTCAATTTCCAAATGCTATCATGCTCCAAATTCAAGCTCGCCATGTGTGCTTACACTCTTTACATTTCCATACTTTAGGCAGAAAGGGAATAAGCAGAATGCCAATAATTGAAATAAACAATATGCCAATAAGGAGGCATGATCCTCCTTGACTTTCTTTTGTGCTATTCCTATTACCACAATTTGGACACCAAGCTCCTTTCTTGTCAATCTTCCTTTTTCGCCTAGAACTGCGCGAGAGAGTTACATCTCCACCCCCATTAATCGGATTTCCACACCCAGGACAGGCAGCTGCTTTATCTGAGATTCTTTTATCGCACTCCGGGCATTTAATTAACGCCATATTCACCTCAGTTAGTTACACGCCCAAATAGAACAGGCTTGACTAGCAACTACCCGTCCTCACTATCAGTAATGTTTAGAGCAAAGTATCAAGATAATCTTAGTCTGCCGTTCACTTCAACCAACAACCTATTTCTCACCAACTGACCTATCACCTCCCTCATCCTGCCACTAATATTATCTGTCAGCCTTTTAAAACCGAGCAGATTAATAGCAGCACCCATACAGTCCTCACGACTAACAGAGCGAGCATCCTTTACGGTTATGAGGACCGCCTCTGCCAACTCATCACTCGGTACAAAATCAAACTTCCTCTGACTTGCAGGCAGGTCACTCCAGTCTCTCAGAGAGATAGCGCCAGAGCCGGGCAGCCTGATAAAGGTTCCATCGAACTGTAATTCTTTGCTTCTTTCGAGAGCCAAAACTGATTCAAGAATACGGTTCTTGATCTTCTTGCCCGCACGACCCAAACCAACAGCCTCTACAAGACGGAAGGTCAGAATATTGATGTGGATAGGCGCTTCGTGCTTAGCAACCAATACGATCGCCTTCATCAACTGCTCTTTGGGTATGGTTGAGAAGTCTTCAACGTAAACCGGCAGCCCCAAACCGGAAGTTTTAACCACTTGGTAAGGGTCAACAGCCCTCATGGGCTCTTCTTCCGAAAACGTCTGTCGTGTAATCGTTGGCGTTTGAGTGTTCTTTTTGACCGGCGCGAGGCTGGAAGCACTCCCGGCATCTGATCGTTCGTCTATCGTTGACTGCCGCTCTATCGTCTTCTCAATAACCTGCTGCAGGCGTTTAATTTCCTGGGAGGGGTTTCTGAACCACTCGGTACTCCAGATTCTGTGGAATCGCCATCCAAGTCCTTCGAGAACACCCTGGCGCAAGCGGTCTCTCTCACGAGCCGAAGCAGAGCTATGGTAACTCGCGCCGTCACACTCAACGGCCAACAGATAACGCCCCGGCTTTTTCGGGTCGACAATAGCCAGATCAATGGAGTAACCGCTACACCCGACTTGAGGCTCCACCTGGTACCCAAGGCTCTCGATTGCTTGCTTTACCTCAACTTCAAAAGGCGAATCCGGGGCTTTGCCGGTTTCGTGAAGCGTTGGCAGGTCGCCCTTCTCTGCATAGTTGAGAAATACCTTCAGCGCTGACACACCGAAAGGTGAGCCGGCGCCTGTCCTCAGGTCATCGCCATGGAAGTTGGCAAAAACCCGCATCGCTAATTTAGCCCGTGAGATAAGTACGTTGAGCCGGCGTTCACCGCCTTTGCTATTGAGCGGGCCGAAGTTCTGACTTACGTTGCCGTTTTCGGTTTTGCCATAACCGACGCTGATGAAGATGACATCCCGCTCATCACCTTGAACATTCTCAAGGTTTTTAATGAAGAACTCGTCACCGCCTTCATGGTGGCGGAAGAAATTCTCAGTCTCGGGGTGCTCACGCCGGAGTCGCTCAACTTCAAACATCAGAGCTTCCCGTTGTGCAGTGCTAAACGCCACCACACCCAACGAAAGCCCTGGAGTATTCCGGCTATGATCCAGGACGGCTTGGGCCACAGCTTTCGCTTCAATGGGGTTAGAGCGGGTTTTACCTCGCTCGTAGACGGCATCTGGCAGATAGGTGAAGCTCAGGCCTTTCGCCTGTGGATTGGCACCCGAGCTTGGGAAGAAGACTAGCCGACCGTCATAAAACTGATCGTTGGAAACGGCAATGAGCGAATGATGCCGGCTGCGATAATGCCAGCTCAACATCCGTTCCGGGGCGCCACGGGCCTGCATCATGGCAAGAATACTTTCTACATCCGCGGTGACACTTTGGTCCGCGTCCTCGTCACTGACTTCTACCGCCTTGCTGAAAAAGTTGGTGGGTGGCATCTGCTTGCTGTCACCTACCACCACCGCTTGCTCGGCCCTGGCCATCGCGCCCAAAGCTTCAGGGGCGGGAATCTGACTGGCCTCATCGAAAATGACCAGATCGAATTTTATTTTTCCCTGGGGGAGATAGGTTGCCACCGACATCGGGCTCATCATGAAAACAGGCTTCGCCTGCTGTATGACAGTACCGGCTTCGGTGATCAGACGACGGATCGGGATATGCCGTCGCTTCTTGTTTATCTCACGACGTATCAGCTCCATTTCACCGGGCGCGTTGAAGCTGGGGAGCTCATTGTGGAGCTTACAAACCAGCTGTTCCTGTGCGTAGCTCAAACTGGCCGTGTCCAGCTCCCGGAATTCATGAATCATCCGCTCATGACTGACACGATCAAAACGACCGACGGTATCGGACGTTGAATACACATAATCAACCAATCCGGAATAAAAGCTGAGCTTCAGCCAATCCGACAAGGTTTCGGGCGAATGAGGCCACTCCCGCAACTGGGGAAGGATATCTCCCAGGCCTGCCGCCTCAACATCCGCTTCAAGTTGATTAAACCGGACCATGCCGTAAAGCTCGCTCCAGCTTTCACTCCACACGCCAAGGCGTTCAAACCAGGTTTTGAGGCTGTCCTTTTTCGAAAAGCCTTCCTTAAGCGCCAGCGCTTTGGACAGTTCTTCGAGCTCCGCACAGACTTCCCGCGACTCGGTCGCTAAAGCTTCTATTTGATCAGCATGAGACCGAACATCCGGGTTGGCTTCAACAAAGTCGGTCAGACCCTCTGGCAACTCACCGTTACCAATTTCGTCGTACAGTTTGAAAATCCACTCAGAGATTCTGGAAAGTACCTGCCAATCTGATTTTCGGCCTTGCCATTGAGCACCGAACAGCAGCTGCCCAATGCCTTCCATCTCCCGGAAACGCTTCTCTTGCTTTTGAAATTCGAGCGCGTCATCAACTGTCTGAAGCCATTCGGTCGGCTTGCCTTCAAGCTTACCGTGTAGATACCCCTGAAATGTGGACTTCGCTTTGCGGTATTCACCCGAGAAAATTCGCCACCACTTGTCTGCCTTACCGGCCAACCCCATGCGCACCGCCATTAAATCGGCCTCCAGCGCACTGCTGACAAAAATCTTCAGCAGCGAGTCCTCCAGGCGATTCAAGGTCGAACCAAGCGCAATGAGCTCACGAACCTCATCACGGCGAAGCTGCCAGTCGCGCGTCTTGACTTTCACGCCTTCCAGATGTGGCGCATTCAGAGCTCTCTGCCCTGCCTTGTGAACGAGGTCGATATCCTCAAACGTTTCTGTTCCCGGGATTCGCATCAGATCCGTCAGACCGTCACAATCAGACTGCAGTTTCTGGAGCGCGCTTTGAGCATTTTCCGTGTGCTGTTCAATCTCCCGTTCTTCTGCCGGCGATAAGCGAGTGCGGGTTGAGAGGGCGAACGCATTTTCCCCGGGACGGCCGAATTCCTGCAGGTAAGCTTCTACTGTTTGCAGCAACCGCAAGCCCCGCTCCAGATCCTCCCTGGACCACTCTTTGAGCACCTTGAATGGAATTCTGTTGATCGACTCCAGAGCAGAGTTTTTTTGCAAACTCAGCGTTTCACCCAGAGCCTCGCGATAAGTCACACCAGACTGTAAGACCGGTTGGCTGATTTCTTCCGCGTATTTGTCGAGGTGTTCTCGTAGTTCCGATAACCGGCGGTATTGATACCCGCGATCCGGCACATTGGGCTTACCCTGCTGAAACGTGGATTTCAAAGAATCGAGCACTGTTTTCTTGCTCGATTTATGACTATGCAACTCCAGCACGGCCTCTCCGAGGTGTGACTCGTCCAACCTCGACTTCACAACCTCCAGAGCTGCCATCTTCTGGGCTACGAAAAGCACTTTTTTCCCGCGCCCAACAGCTTCCGCGATCAGGTTTGTGATGGTTTGAGACTTGCCCGTGCCAGGCGGCCCCTGCACTACCAGATTGGCTCCGTCCATGGCCGCGACAAGCGCCTCCATTTGAGAGCTGTCGGCATCCTTCACCAGGTGCAGCTTTTCCGGTTCGACCAAATCACGATGGCCACCGATCCCGTCGAGCAGCCGGTCGTCTTTGACAAACCCGGTCTCCAACACTTTTCCTAACAAGGGATTTCGGGACAAAGGACTGACAGACGGCCAGCTTTTTGAATCCAAATCCATATACATCTGAAATTTGCCGGACGAGAACAGGCCCAGGAACATCTTGTCTCGATGAACCTTCCAGTTCGTCTGGTTTTCAATCGCTTTCTCTACTTTAGCTAGGTAGTCAGAAGGAACAATTTCATCAGGGAAACCGGGCAAATCTACACGGAACTCGCCTTTCAACTTGGCAGCCAATGTCAGGTTCGGTGACAAATCCACGTCGGTATAAGACACGGAAAATCCGGAGCGGGCGGACTCGCGATTCAGCTCGACGGGGATAAGCAGCAAAGGCGCGTATCGTGGTGTTCTGGCGTTAGGATCTTCATACCACTCCAGCACCCCGAGTACCAGGTGAAGCACGTCAATGCCTTGTTCCTGTAGAAGCGTGTGCGCCTCGTTTTCAATCTTCAGAAGCCTTGTATCCAGCCGGTCTGCGAACTGAGCGGTTTGTAAATATCGGTCACCAAATCGGGATTCGCCGGAGGTTTCCTGCAGGTACTCATGCAACGTTGGCAGGGATTCATCTTCATCGCCCTCATCGTCTTCATAGGCTCCGGGCAATGGCAAAAAACTCATGGCCTTCCGGTTTTCCACCAGCAGACGGAAGATATCGTCAGAGCGCTCTTCGACCACTTCCAGGAATTTCATGTTTTTCGGAATACTGAGCAACGGATTTCCCCGAAGCCCCATATCCAGGAGCTCCATCCGGGCAAGTTCCAGCTTTTGTTCGATTGACATGAAACCCTCTTTAATTCAGTGATGTGCCCCAAAAGGCAAACGGCGAAACGAAGAAAACGGACACGCGGCTCGCCCCAAGCTTGGCGTTACTGAGACTTAGCCGGATATTAAATGGGAGGTGCGACATCCTCTGTCGTTGCATATTGATGGGCTCGTCCATGGTTTTGAGCGTTTTCAAATGCAGCAGCCTCGAAACTTTGCAATTCACGGGAGGCTCTGCAGCTGATTTGTACAGATATCTGTAAGCAAGGTAATCGTTCTGCGTCAAAGGAATCAAGCCCTGATACCCGCCTTCAGGTAGATCATCATCATTCAGATTGCGACCTGACATGTCGCACCACTGCCGCATTATGCTCCAGCGACGCACATTGCCGGTGCACGCCTGGATCGATACACTCCAAACACGTTTATCCGCATGGGCATCACACGCCCCATGCTCATTGCAGTAGATGGAACCCATTGAATGAGCCACAACATCACCCTTCAGCAACTTGAATCCTTCCTGTGGGAAGCTGCCGACATTCTGCGCGGCAACATGGACGCCTCCGAATACAAGGACTACATCTTCGGGATGATGTTCCTGAAGCGCCTGTCGGATGCATTCGAAGAAGCGCAGGAAGGCGTTGTCCGGTACTACAGGGACAAGGGCAAGACCGAAGACCAAGCCCGCGAGCTGGCGGACGATGAAGACGAATACGACAAGACCTTCTACATACCAGCCATTGCGCGCTGGGGTGCCATCAAAGACCTGAAGCACGACATTGGCTCTGAACTGAACACTGCTACCGAAGCCATTGAGGAATACAACCCCGTTCTGGAAGGGGTGCTGGTGTCCATCGACTTCAACATCAAGAACAAGCTGTCGGACAAAAAACTGCGTGACCTACTCAGCCACTTCAGCCGCTACCGTCTGCGCAATGAAGACTTTGAACGCCCGGACCTGCTGGGCACCGCCTACGAATACCTGATCAAGATGTTTGCTGACAGTGCCGGTAAGAAAGGCGGTGAATTCTATACGCCATCCGAAGTGGTGCAGCTGCTGGTTGCCCTGCTCAAACCCCATGCCGGGATGCGTATATACGACCCCACCGCCGGTTCTGGCGGTATGCTGGTACAAACCCGGAACCATCTGGCAGCCAACGGTGAAAACCCGTCCAACCTGTCCCTGTTCGGTCAGGAGATGAACCTGAACACCTGGGCAATCTGTAAGATGAACATGTTCTTGCACGGGGTCTACAGTGCGGACATTCGCAAAGGCGACACGCTACGCGATCCCCAGCACACCCAGCACGGCGAACTGATGACCTTTGACCGGGTTATTGCCAACCCGCCCTTCAGCCTGAAGAAATGGGGCAAGGAAGAAGCGGACAGTGACTCTTATGGTCGCTTCCCCTACGGCACACCGCCCAAGGATGCCGGTGACCTGGCATTCGTTCAGCACATGATTGCCAGCCTGAATGCCGAAGGCATGATGGGTGTGGTGATGCCCCATGGCGTTCTGTTCCGGGGTTCCAGCGAGAAAGCCATTCGACAGGGCATATTGAATGATGACCTGTTGGAAGCCGTGGTGGGTTTACCCGCTGCGCTGTTCTACGGCACCGGCATTCCCGCCTGCCTGTTGATCATCAACAAGAACAAACCGGCAGAACGTAAAGGCAAGGTGCTGTTCATCAACAGCGAACTGGAATACGAAGAAGGTAAGAACCAGAACAAACTCCGCCAGCAAGACATTGAAAAGATCGTCCAGACTTTCGACAACTACGCCGAAATCAAACGCTATTCAAAAGTCGTCACCCTCGCTGAAATCGCCGAAAACGATTACAACCTGAACATCCGCCGCTACGCCGACACCAGTCCGCCCCCGGAAATCTTCGACGTGCGCGCCATACTGCACGGCGGCATCCCGGTGCGAGAAGTGGAAAGCGAGTACATTCGGGAGGAAATTCTGGAAGATTTCGACGTGTCCACCGTGTTTGTGAGGCGGGATGCGGAGCCCTCAGCGGATGAAGAGTACTACGACTTCAAGCCGGAGATCGACACCAAAGAAGCTATCCGGGAAGCCGTGGGTGATGCGGATGCAAAGGTGATCACCCAGCTGGAACGGTGGTGGGACAAGTACCGGGTGTCATTGAACGAACTGGATGCACAGGTTGCTGAAGCTGAAAGTGTGATGAAGGGGCATTTGAAGGAGCTGGGGTATGAGTAATACCGTTCCCAAGGAGTGGCAAATTAAAACCGTCGATGAGGTCGCGACCGTTTTTGCTGGCGGAACGCCATCACGAAGTAATCCAGATTATTATGAGGGTACAATACCTTGGGTGAAGTCTGGCGAGGTTAACACCCGTTTGATTTATCGGACTGAGGAAACCATTTCAGAACTCGCGGTCAAGGAAAGCAGCGCCCGCTGGGCAAAACGCGGGTCTGTTTTAGTAGCGATGTATGGAGCTACTGCTGGCAAAGCCGCAAGGCTAATGATTGATGCCACACTGAATCAGGCTGTTTCAGCCATCAATGGTAGAGAAAAAACAGCGGACAACTGGTTTCTTCTTTATGCCATTGAAAACAACACACGTGAACTTTTAAACACAGTTCAAGGTTCCGGTCAGCCAAACTTGTCAGGTCAACTAATCAAAAACTTGAACTTACCCATTCCCCCACTCCCCGAACAACAAAAAATCGCAGCCATCCTGTCATCCGTCGATGACGTGATCGAAAAAACACGCGCACAAATCGACAAGCTGAAAGACCTGAAAACCGGCATGATGCAGGAGTTGTTGACCAAAGGGATTGGGTCGGGCGGCGTTCCGCATACGGAGTTTAAGGAATCGCCGGTGGGGAAGATACCAGCTTCATGGGATGTCGTAGCAATTTCGGAATGCACGACTCGCTTCTACCAAGGAATCAATACTGTTGCAGACAAAATATCGTACACGGATAAAGGCACCCCAATCATTCAGGCTAAGCATATGACTTCCGGTCAATTGAACCTGGATGACACGCGTTCGGTAGGCGAAGCTGATTACAAGAAATACAAAAGTAAATTCCAACCCCAAAAAAACGATATTCTTTTTTCAAATATCGGAACTATTGGCAAGTCAGTAATCATCGACAAAGAAGAACAGTTCCTAATTGCCTGGAATGTTTTTCTTATGAGAATAGAGAAGAATGTAACCCCAAAGTATATGCATTACATTCTCCAATATCTTGATTGGCTGAAATTTTATGATGACTTGATGACAGGCAATGCAACTAAATTTGTTAACAAATCTGCATTAGGCTCTATCTTGATCCGAGTCCCCCCGAAAGAAGAGCAAAAAACGATCACACTGTCCATTGACTCTATAGATAAAAAACTGAGTGCGGACGGGAATAAGCTACAGGCTTTGACAAAATTGAAAAAGGCACTCATGCAAGACCTTTTGACAGGAAGAGTTCGAGTATAAATCTCTCGACTCTCACAGCCATACAAGGATTATTTACATGTGCAATGAAAACACTCCGGCTTATGACGCTCAAGGAAAACTCATTGGTTATTTTGATGGGGAGTATTTTTACACTTATGAGGGTCAGATCACACATAGAATAGACGGCAATGAAGTGTATTCTGTGGATCTACCAAACGAGTACGTCGCAAACTTTGAAAATGGTGTAGCCCGAGATTTTGGTGGTTCAGTTCTTTTTCAACTGAATTAAAGGATTAAGCTGTGTTTCAGGATGAAATCGAAAAAGTCGAATTGCCCGCCATTGAGCAACTGACCCGCCTTGGCTGGACCTTTGTGCCCGGTGCAGACCTTGTGCCGGCGTTGCCTGTTGATGGCTCACCAGTTGGTGAAAGAGGCTATTACCGGGATGTGGTGCTGCCCAAGCGTCTGGAAGCTGCCATAGTCCGGCTGAACCCATGGATTAGTGACGAGAACCTGCGCAAAGTCATCCGCGAGTTCACTCACCCCAATCACGCGGGTCTGATGGAATACAATCAGTCCATTTACGACCTGCTGGTGAACTACCTGTCCGTTGAACAGGACCTGGGTGCCGGTCGCAAGGGGCAGACGGTCAAGGTCATTGATTTCGACAACCCTGAAAACAACGAATTCCTGTGCACCAACCAGTTCAAGGTTGAAGGCATCAACCAGAACATCATCCCGGATATTGTCTGCTTCGTGAACGGCTTGCCGCTGGCAGTGATTGAGTGCAAGTCGCCTTATGTTGCAGATGCGGTAGCCGAAGGCATTAACCAGTTGCGCCGTTACGCCAACCTGCGCAACCCGGAAGATGATGAAGGTGCCCAGAAGCTGTTTTGGTACAACCAGCTGATGGTGTCTACCTGCCGGGACCAGGCAAAGGTGGGCACTATCAGTTCCAGTGCGCAGCATTACGGGGACTGGAAGGATGCTTACCCGTACACCGATGCCGATATTCGGGCGATGGCGCAACAACCCGCCTTTATCTCGACCGGGACTGCCTCAAGCAGCCACAAGGCAGGTGATGTGCCCTCACCGGAGTATCTGGTTGCTGCCAAGCAGGTGGCTGCCGGTGTCGATGCGGATGCGTCTATTAGTTCCAGTGAGATCACACTGCAACAGCGGTTGCTTGCTGGCATGTTCAACCCCGCCAGTTTTCTGGACCTGATGCAGAACTTCACCCTATTTGAACCGGTGGCAAGCCCCCGATATTCTAGACACCTGACAGCTGCTTAAAATACTGCTTTTCGAAGTCCACGGGAGACAATCCACCGTTGTTGCCGTGCCGGCGTACCGGGTTATAGAACATCTCGATGTAATCG
>Ga0208561_100300_pt1 | contig 12396 bp, 12 predicted proteins | sample Shrwel1BS1Day9_FD_187536 | JGI IMG/M metagenome (GOLD analysis project Ga0208561, IMG submission 187536) | Subsurface microbial communities from deep shales in Ohio, USA - Utica-3 well 1 S-1-Day9 (SPAdes) (version 2) ... | reverse complement strand
AGAGTTTTAACAGTTACACGATCAAGTTCAGTTTTAGGCATTGATTGTCCCCCCTTAACTATATATTACATCAATCTCTTTTATTAGTCGAACTTGATTAGGGGCGGACAAATGTCCTTATTTTAAGTTTTATAATTAACACAATTCTCACTAAATTATTTACCTCTAAATCACAATTAAAATATAATTTTATACGAATTTTACCTTCCAAAAACAAACGTTTATTATTAAAAGATCCTATTGCATGTTTATCAAGCAATTATTTCAATAAAATTTACGATTTTAAGGTAGTTATTTTAGTAAGACATCCATGGCTTTTATTTCAAGCATAAAAAGAGTAAATTGGGAATTTGATTTTGACAATTTTTTAGAACAAGATAATTTAATGAATGATTATTTATTTAAATTTGAAGATCAAATTAGAAATATTGATAAAAATTCAAGCATTATAGAACAAGGTGCTTTGTTATGGAACTGTATATATTATGTTTTAAGCCAATACTTATCTGAGAATGATAGTTTGATTTCAGTTAGACATGAAGATATTTGTTATGAACCAATAATTACTTTTAGAAATCTGTTTGAAAGTTTAAATATAAATTTTACAGATGAAATAAAAAAAAGTTTATCTGGTTTTGTCTCTGCCAATAAAGTTGAAGCTGAAAATAATAAAGTTCATGATTTACATAGAAATAGTAAAAATTTAGCTAAAGTATGGAAAGAAAGGTTAACAGAAGAAGAAATAAAGTATATAAAAGCAAAAACCTATAAGCTTGCTAGTAAGTTCTACAATGATAGTTCTTGGGATTAAAATTAATTATTCAAACTTGATAAATAATTGTGCAAAAAATTCTTGGTGATTTGTTAGGAGTTTCTTTTATGAAAATAACATTATATGATAAATCAATAAAAGGGCATCATCTTCAATATTTATTACCGTTATTAATCTTTTTGAACAAAAAAAAAATTGAAGTATTATTTATTACTAATAAAAAAGTTGAAGATCATCATTTGCACAATAAAATAAAAAAATTAGCTCAAGTAAAATATTTGAATATTTCAGAAAACAAAAATCCATTTATAAGAATATTAGACGACTTGAAAAATATAAAAAAAACTTATACGTATGCTTATAATTGGGGAACCGATATTCTTCACTTTTTATATTTTGATTTTTTAGAAATACCACTGTTTTTATTTAATTTAATAAATAAAAGTAAATTTGACTTTAAAGTTATATCTACTTTACATTGGATTCATTTTTCGGGAGAACTTTTTGGTGAAAAAAGAGGAATAATAAGATCCATTTATGATAGTGTGCAGAAGAAAAGCATTGGCTTTTTATTTAAAAAAGAAAAAATAAATAAATTATTAGTACATATTGAAGAAATTAGACCATTACTTCAAGAAGAATTAAATATAAATGAGCATTATATTAAAACAATACCTTATCCTACAGATGAATTCAAAAATATTTTAAATAAAGATGAAGCTAGAAAAGAATTAAATTTACCTAAAGATGATATTTTATTTTTATATTTTGGTGGTTTAAGATATGATAAAGGAATTGACTTATTATTACAATCTGCTAAAAATATAAAAAAAGATTTTAAAGTAATTATTGCTGGAAAAGAAGATTATTTTAATAAAAATGATATTGAAAGTATGATTAAAAGTTATAATATAAAAGATAATATTATTAAGAGAATAGAATTTATTCCTGATAATGAAATGGGATTATATTTTATTAGTTCTGATGCAGTTGTATTACCATATAGAAATATATTTAAAGGACAAAGTGGACCTTTATTACAAGCATGTTATGTAAAAAAACCTATTATTGCTTTTGATTCAGGTGTTTTGGGTAAAATAATTAAAAATAATAACTTAGGAATATTAGCTGAATCAGAATCTGTCAATGATTTGAGTAAAAAATTAAATTATTTTATAGAAAATCAAAAAAATATTAGGGAAAAATTTAGTCTAAATTTACAAGAATATTACAAAAAAAATACAATAAAAAAAATGACGGAAAAAGTTTATAATATTTATTTAAAAGAATTTAATGATAGAAGGTGAAATTATGAACAAACCTAATTTGTTTATTGTTGGTTTTCCCAAAACAGGGACAACTGCTCTAGCGGAGATGTTAAATAATCACCCAGAAATTTCTTATGGAAAAAGAAAAGAAGCTTACTATTTTGACACTTTATATTTTGAAAATAAAGATTTATATCCATTCCCTAAAGCAGATAAATTATTTAAATCTCACAATATTCTTTCCAGAAATAAACCTGTATTTAATAATGAAGAAGAATATTGCAGTTTGTATAATAATGTAGATGATATAAAATATTACTTAGATGCAACAGTTTTTTATATTGCTTACTCTGAAATAGCAAATTTAATTTATGAATTTAATGAAAGCTCAAAAATTATTATTATGATTAGAAATCCTATTGATCGAGCTTGGTCTAATTATGTTTATTTGAAGGGGATATATGAAGATGATTTTTCTGAAGCTATAGCTAATGAAAAAAATAAAATTAATCAGGGATATCATCCTTTTTCTTATTTTTTAAATTTAGGATTATATTACGAAAGAATAAAAAAATATATAAAAGTTTTTGGAAAGAGTAATGTCAAAGTTTTTTTGGATGAAGATCTTAAAAGTAATACTCAAGATACATTAGAACAAATTTTTAGTTGGTTGGAACTTAGTAAAAATTTTAATCTTGATTTAAACAAAAAATATAATAGTAGTGTAAATACTAATAGTAAAGTTAATTGGATTCGTACTAATAATATTTTTTTAAAAATAAAACCGTTAGTTAAAAAGCTTATTTCTAAAAAAAATATTAATAGAGCAAAAAAAATTTTTAAAGACACTGAAGAAATGAAAGATAGCGATTTATTAAAATTAAAAAAAATTTATAAAGAAGATATAATAAAAACAAGTAAATTGATTAATAGAGATTTAAGTCATTGGACTTAAGAATAATATTAAAGGGAGAATATTATGGATGTAGCACTAATAATACCAAATTATAACAATGAAAAATATTTAGAAAAATGTTTAAAAAGTGTGATTAATCAATCGCGATTACCTGATGAAGTAATAATAGTAGATGATTGTTCGAGTGATAGTTCTAGAAATATAATAGATGAATATTGTAATCAATATAGTTTTTTTAGAAAAATGTATAATGAAATTAACCAAGGAGTTTCGATTACGAGACATAAAGGTATATTAGCTTCTGATAGTGAGTATATAACTACATTAGATGCTGATGATTATTATTTAAACACAAAAAAAATTGAAAATGAAGTGAATTTAATAAATAAAATATCAAAAAAAGGCAAAGATAATATTATTGCATATTCTAATATCACTTCTGTAAACGATTCTGGGGAGAAGTTGAAAACTGAATTTAATAATTTTAATTCAAAAGAAGGCAATATTTATGAAAATATACTCCTTAGGTCAATGCCAATTCCTCGTGATTTTATATTTCCCAAAAGAATTTATATGGATTTGGGTGGGTTTTCAGATATCCCCTTATTTGAAGATTGGGATTTGAAAATTAAATTAGCTAAGAAATGCAAATTTTATTATACTAACGAGCTTGGAGTTGCTTATAGACAACATTCTTCCGGGTTATCTTCTCAAAGTAAATCTAAGGTATTATTTTGGTTGCTTAAAGTTTTTTTTCAAAATATAACCTCAGTAGAGTTACATAAAAAAATAAGATTAACAAAGATTTTTATTTTTAATTTTATAAAAACAAATTTAATAAATAAATAAATAAACACAAATTTTATTAACATTGATGGAGGGATAATTAAATAATGAAAAAAGCATTAATCACAGGAATAACAGGACAGGATGGTTCATACTTAGCAGAATTATTACTGGGAAAAGGATACGAAGTTCACGGAATTATTAGAAGAGCTTCTACCTTTAATACTCAGAGAATAGATCATATTTATCAGGATCCACATGAAGAAAATATAAGGTTAAAGCTTCATTATGGTGATATGACTGATTCCAGTAATTTAAGTCGTTTAGTAGAAAAAATAAATCCAGATGAAATATATAATTTGGCTGCACAGAGTCATGTTGGAGTATCATTTGATATGCCCGAATATACAACAGATGTAGATGCAATGGGTACTTTGAGATTGCTGGATGCTATTAAAGAATCAGAAGTTGAATGCAAATTTTATCAGGCTTCTACAAGTGAATTATATGGAGAAGTTCAAGAGATTCCTCAGACAGAAGAAACACCATTTTATCCCAGAAGTCCTTATGCTGCAGCTAAACTTTATGCTTATTGGATAGTTAAAAATTATCGAGAAGCATATGATCTTTTTGCTGTGAATGGTATTTTATTTAATCATGAATCACCCAGAAGAGGTAAAAGATTTGTAACCAGAAAGATAACCAGAGCTGTTGCCAGAATAACTAAAGGTAAACAGAATAAAATATATCTGGGTAATATGAATTCAAAAAGAGACTGGGGTTATGCTAAAGATTATGTAAAAATGATGTGGATGATGTTGCAGCATGATACTCCAGAAGATTATGTGATTGCTACAGGAGAAACACATACAGTCAGAGAATTTGTAGAAGCTGCCTTTAAACATGTTGATGTAGAAATAGAGTGGCGGGGCGAAGGCGTAAATGAAAAAGGTATAGATAAAGAGACAGGTAAAGTATTAGTAGAAGTTGACCCTAAATACTTTAGACCAACAGAAGTAGATTTACTAATCGGTGATCCTAGTAAAGCAAAAGAAGAATTGGGTTGGGAACCAGAAGTTAAGTTTAAAGAATTAGTACAGTTAATGGTTCAATCAGATTTAGAGGCAATAGAAGAACAAGGAGATATTTAAATAGTATAATGAAAGGTGTGTTATAGATGGAAAAAGATGCAAAGATTTATGTAGCTGGTCATAGAGGTTTAGTTGGCTCAGCTATTATGAAAAAGTTAAAAAAAGAAGGCTATAATAATTTGGTTTATAGAACCTCTTCTGAACTTGATTTAAGAAGACAGGAAGAGGTAGAAGAATTTTTTGAAGTAGAAAAACCTGAATATGTAATCTTGGCAGCAGCTAAAGTTGGTGGTATTCAGGCTAATGATACCTATTCAGCTGAATTCCTATATGATAACTTAATGATAGAAACAAATGTAATAGATGCAGCCTATCAGAATGATGTAAAAAAATTATTGTTTTTAGGTAGTTCCTGTATCTATCCTAAATTTGCTGAACAGCCAATGAAAGAGGATTATCTTCTTTCTGGGAAGCTTGAATCAACCAATGAAGGTTATGCAGTAGCTAAAATAACAGGTATTAAACTATGTGAGCATTATAATAAGCAGTATGATACTAACTTTATTTCTGCAATGCCGACCAACCTTTATGGACCTAATGATAACTTTGATTTGGAAACTTCTCATGTACTACCTGCTTTAATCAGGAAGTTTCATGAAGCAAAGGTTAATGATGAAGGGGAAGTAGTTATTTGGGGAACAGGTAAACCAAGAAGAGAGTTTTTACATGTAGATGATCTGGCAGACTCCCTATTATTCTTAATGAATAACTATAACGGAGATCAGTTTGTTAATGTAGGAGTAGGTAAGGATATTTCTATTTTAGAACTTGCAGAATTGATTAAAGATATAGTTGGTTTTGAAGGTGAGATAGTTAATGACTTATCTAAACCAGATGGAACCCCAAGAAAGTTACTGGATGTTAACAGACTCAATGATTTAGGCTGGGAAGCTAAGATATCATTGGAAGAAGGAATTAAAGATACTTATCAGTGGTTTAAAGAAAATTATTAGTTTGTGAGGTTATAATTGTGAGCAAAGAAAATACAGAGAATCCATTAGTTTCAATAATCACTATTTGTTATAATAGTGAAAATTATATTAGAAATACAATAGAATCTGTTTTGGATCAGACGTATGAGAATATCGAATATATTATTGTTGATGGTAACTCAACAGATAATACTGTGGATATAATTAAAGAATATGAATCTAAGTTTAAAGGGAGAATGAGATGGATATCAGAGCCAGATGATGGTTTATATGATGCTTTAAATAAGGGTATAAAAAAATCTAATGGTGAAATAGTTGCACTAATTAATTCAGATGATTTTTATTCTGAAAAATATGCTGTAAAAAAAATGATAGATAAATTTAAACAAAATAATAAATTAGAGGCTGTTTACTGTGATGTTGCCTATGTAGATAGAAATAACACAGATAAGCTAAAAAGGATATGGAAAACTGACTTTAGAGATTATTTTTCGAAGTTTAAATATGGTTGGGCTCCCTGCCATCCATCTTTATTTATAAAAAAAGAAGTGTATAAGAAATATGGTTATTTTAATTTGAATTATCGAATCTCAGCTGATTTTGATTTAATGAGTAGATTTATAGCTAAAAATAATATTGAAATTGGTTATGTACCTGAAATATTAATTAAGATGCGTGCAGGTGGGATTAGTAATGAGGGTATATCTGCAATTATAGAAAATAATATTGAAAGTTATAATATTTTGAAATCTTATAATATATTCCCCTATTTTATCTTTTTAAAACCATTAAGAAAAGTTATATATGTTTTTCACGCTAAGATCAAAAATATTTTCGAAAAGTAAAAGGAGATCAATTTTATGGAAGTTGTAATTATTACCCAGGAAGATTCTTTTTTTATTCCTAAAAATATAAAAAAAATAAATAAAGTATCAGATATAAAAGAAATTGTTGTATTAGATAGTAAAGGTTCTTTAAGTAATAAAATCAGTGATTTTTTAAAATGGTTTGGATTTTTTCAGGTTAGTAAAATGGGGTTAAAACTAATCAAACGAAAAACATTTGATTTTGTGGATAATATCTTTAATTATAAAATATTAAAAGGAGAAGGTAGTATTAAATCTTTTGCCAAAAAAGAAAAAATACCTTTTCAAATTATTGATAATGTAAATGACAGTAAGTTTATTTCTCACCTTAAAAAGATTGGTCCAGATATAATAATTTCTTTTTCTGCTCCTCAGGTAATTAAAGAAGAATTGCTATCATTGCCTAAACATGGATGCATAAATCTTCATGGCAGTTTTTTGCCATACTATAGAGGGTTATTGCCAAGTTTTTGGGTTTTGCATGATGAAGCTGAAAATGCAGGTGCTACTGTTCATTATATGAGTGAAAAAATTGATGATGGTTCAATTATTAATCAACAAAAGATACCAATAGAGGGTTGTAAAACTATGTTTGAAGTTATGGAAAAGACTAAAGGAGTAGGTGGTAAGCTGATGATTAAAACCATCAAAGAACTGGAAGCAGGAAAAGTTGAAACTAAGAAAAATAACATAGAAGATGGTAATTATTATAGCTGGCCGGATAAAGAAGCTGCTCAAAAATTTAAGCGTAAAGGATATAAATTAGTATGAAAAATTTCTTTTTAACCTTAGATTTAGAAGAATGGTATCATTTAGATTATTTCAAAAAATATCAGTTAGATAAAAAACAAAAAGTTATTCCTTATATTAAAGAATTTTTAGATATATTAGATCAATATAATGTTAAGATAACTATATTTGTCTTAGGTGAATTAGTAGAGGATTATGGGAATATAATCAAAGAAATTTCTGATAGAGGTCATGAGATAGCCTGTCATGGTTATGATCATGATTTGTTGTATGATAAAACTAAAGAACAATTTGAATCAGAAATTACTAAAGCAAAGAATAAACTGGAGTCTTTGATTGGTAAAGAAGTACTGGGATATAGAGCCTCTTGTTTTACTATGACTGATGAGAAAATTGACAGTTTAAAAAAGGTTGGCTTTAAGTATGATTCTAGTTATATAAATTTTAAAGAACATCCTCTTTATGGTTCTCTAGATATAAGTAAGTTTGATAAGAAAGAAGACTTAGTTTATCAGCAGGATGATTTTTATGAATTTGAAATTCCAACATATAGTATTTTAAAACATGAAGTACCGATTTCCGGTGGAGGTTATTTTAGACTTTTTCCTTATGTTGTTTTTAAATATTTATTTAATAAATATTTGGCTGATAATGATAATTTCTTATTTTATATTCATCCTTTTGAACTAAGTAATCAATCAATCAATCTACCTGATGATGTTAAACTATTGGAGAAATTTAGATTTAGTGTTGGTCGCAAAAAGAATCTTAATAAATTAGAAAAATTACTTAGAGAAATAAAAAATAGAGAGATGAGGTTTTTAACTTTTTCAGATTATTTGAGCTGATATGGCAGGAGGCATTAGATGAAAAAAGTATTAATTACTGGAGTAAATGGTTTTATTGCCAGTCAATTGATTGATAAACTTAGTGATAATTATCAATTATATGGTCTTGATATTTCTGAAAATGAGGATCCTAGATTAGAAGGATTTATTCAATCTGATATAACAGATAAGGTTGAGTTAGAACAAAAACTGACTGATTATAAATTTGATCTGGTTATTCACTGTGCGGCTATTGCTCATAATGATGATAATAAATTTAGTGATGAAGATTTTTTCAAAGTAAACTACCAGGGGACTAAAAATCTTATTGATGTTTTAGAAGTGAATTCAGCTAAAATAGAAAAGTTTATTTTTTTAAGTACTGTAGCTGTTTATGGAGAAGTAGACTATAATGGGGCAGTTACTGAAAAAAATGAAATAAATGCACTTACCGCCTATGCTAGAAGCAAATATCAGGCTGAAGAATATCTTTTGAATAGTGATTTATCTTATACAATTTTAAGATTTGCTCCTGTATATGATATTGATTTTTTAAAGGATATTAATAAAAGAACTGCTTATAATAAAAAATATAATTTTATGCTTAAAATTGGTAGGGGAGATAATAAATTTTCTTTCTGTCATATTGAAAATCTTAAAAAAGCAGTTAAATTTCTAGTTGAGAATCTAGATATTACAACAAATGAAACATATAATATTTCTGATGAACAAAATTATAAAGCATTAGATTTACTAAATAACTTAAAATCTTTTTATAGTAATGACATTAGAGTTTTTAAAGTTCCAAAATTTTTTCTTAAATTTTCAATTTTAATTCTTGGAATAATAAGAAATGATTATAAATACTATAAATCTTTATACTGGAAAATAGCTGAGGATAATATTTATAGCAATCAAAAAATTAAAGATTTGGGTTTAAAATTAGATAATAATTTATATAATTTGCTTAATAACGACTAAATATATTTATCTGGAGTGATTTTAAATGATAACAGCATTAATCATGGCTGGAGGAGAAGGGACTAGATTCTGGCCTCTTAGTAGAAAAGACCATCCAAAACAGTTTTTAAAGTTAAATGATAATCAAAAAACAATGCTGCAGGAAACTGTAGAAAGAATTAATGAACTTGTTCCTTTAGAACAGGTCTTTATTGCAACTAATGAATCCTATCAAAAAGCAATTAAAAAACAGCTGGATGGTATACCAGGAGAAAACATAATAGTGGAACCAATGAAAAGAAATACTGCTGCCTGTATAGGTTTATCTTCAGTAGTTATTGAAGATAAATATCCTGGTTCAACAATGATTGTTTTACCAGCTGATCATTTAATTAAAGATCAAAAAAGATTTGTAGATATTTTAAGAAAATCAATCATGACTGCAGCTACCGGTAAAAACTTAGTTACTATTGGTATAGAGCCAACTCACCCAGAAACAGGATATGGATATATTCACTTTGGTGATAGATTACATACTATAGATGGGGATCAGGTATTTGAAGTTAAAAACTTCACTGAAAAACCTGATTTAAGCACTGCTAAAGAGTTTTTAAAAGAAGGAACATATCTCTGGAACAGTGGGATGTTCATTTGGCAGTTAAGCAGCATTATATCTAATATCGAGACTCATTTACCTGAGATGTATGAGTCTTTACAGAACATAAAAAAAGCTTTAGGAACAGATTCAGCAAAAAAAGTAATTAGAGATGAATTCGAAAATATGCAGAGTGTTTCCATTGACTATGGAATTATGGAAAAAGCAGATGATATCTTTGTTATTCCTGGTTCTTTTGGCTGGGATGATCTTGGTAGCTGGCCTGCCTTAGAAAGAATTAAAAAGGTGGATGATGATGGTAATATCGTTATAGGTAAGCATTATGGTATAGATACTACTAATTCTATTATTCACAGTCCTAATAAAGTAGTAACAACTATTGGACTTGATGATGTAGTGATAGTTGATACAGAAGATGCTATTTTAATCTGTGATAAAAAGCGAGCTCAAGAAGTTAAAGAGATTAGAAATATTTTGGCCGATGATGGTTTGGAGGATTGTTTATAAAGTAAAACGTGATTGTGTCTTGCATCACTCGATATATGGATAAATTTGTCGAATTGAATATTAAATGCAGTTATCATTACACTACTACTCTCACCAGAAAAATTTAGGTGGGAGTTTTTTGTTTATCTGGAGTAAGTTGATTGCTTTCATAAATTTTAACTGCGGAGTCTGCGGGGAGGTTCCGGCAAAGAAGCCGGTCATTTTTTTAGCTTGTGCTAGAAAAAGTGCCAGCAGCAGAAACCGCTGCTTTGCTAAGCAAAAAATGTACCACCTGCTAATTGAATTGTGTACCAGTTGGCAGTGATAAATAAGATTTTACTGGTTTTACTAAAATTTGTAATTGTGTTTACTGCAATAATAGGGAATTTCAGTTTGCAACTTTCTGCATTGTTACTTTGTAATTCCCAATAATTTTTAAATAACACATTATGGAGGAAGTTATAGTGAAAAAAAGTTGAGATATTAAAAAATAAAGGGGAATATAACTAGTTATTGAATATATTACTATGGAAATTAATATTTTCAAAAAGGAGTTTTTTTTATGGAGCTATCCTCAACAATAAATATTGTTATAGGTATAAGTAAGGGAATTTTAGCTTTTAAAGATAAAAATGATATGGGAGTTGCTTCAGCAATTTGGGAAACTTTTACTGAAGCAGTAGGATTTAAAGATAATAAGGATGAGCTTGAAGATTTATTTAGAGAAGCGATTTCTGAGACAATTGAAGAAGAAAAGAAAATACTTGAACAATATACTTCTCAGGATGGGGAAGTTGGGCTAGAAGTTGAAGATTTTATAGGTGCAATCAAAAGATCTGATGTTTCTTTTGCTAATAATGAATTATTAAAAATGAATGAAGAAGAATTCACAGATAATTTAGTTAACTATTTGCAAGAACATCTTTTAATTGGTGGAAATAATTTATCTAGAGATGATCTGAAATCAGTTTGTCGTAATTTTTTATCTCATTTCAGAAATAAGTTGCAAAAAAAGATTAAAGATAATGAACATCAATTTAATGATTTAATACTGGATTATTTAAAAGAGAATGTCGAAATTACAATTGAAACAAAAGAAGTATTAAATGCTTTCATAGAAGATTATAATTTAGATATGCCGCAAGTTATTAGTAAGTTAGATATATTGATTGAAAAGGTAGAAAAATTAGAGAATGAAAATAAGCTAAGTTTTGATGAATTATTAGAAAAAATCTATCAAGAATATAAAACCAAGGATTACGATGATCCTGAAATCAAGAATTTATTTTTAGAAAAATTAAAAGAAATATTAGAGAAAATTGATCAACAGGGAGAAAAAGAATTTCAACTTTTAATTAATACAATATTATTACCTTTTCCACCATCTTATAAAAAAATGAGAGAAATAAACTATCATGAGAAATATGATTACATAAAAAGAATTATTTATATTTTGACTCTAATAATTATTAAATTTCCAGATTTAAAGTTAAAACATGAAATTGGTTATCCCATCAAGATTACTGAAAAGCATAATATTTGCTATTTATATACAAAAGATAAAAAGAGAATTGATAAAGCTATTGTTGATTTTTTTACATATGAGAACTCTAAATTTTCTAATTTAAGCTCTATTAATAAATATTTAATTGGTAATTCAGCTACAAATTGTGATAATAAACCTTACGGTTATGAATTAGATCTTAATTCAATCATACCTCGTATAAGTGAAGTTCCTTCAACTAAGGGGAAAGAATTTTTTCAGCTTGATTTATATGCAGACCAGTCTATTATAACCCATTGCGGTAATTGTTTTATGCTTGAGATTCAAATGGGTGAGACCAAAGATGATTTAATTAAAAGATTAAATAAACTGCTGGAGGTTAAATAAATGTTAGAAAATATTTTAATAAATAATTATGATCTAAAAAAACATAATAACGATAATCTAGAGCACTTTGATTCCTACTTTACAGATTTAGAAGCAGAAAAATATTTATTTGTTTATAGTATATTTAATTCTTTTAAAGAATTAGAGGATAATTGGAAGGATTATCAAAACGAGG